>Ga0316189_10003226_pt1 | contig 15852 bp, 14 predicted proteins | sample LowCovwburrow_MG_FD_204930 | JGI IMG/M metagenome (GOLD analysis project Ga0316189, IMG submission 204930) | Coastal sediment microbial communities from Maine, United States - Lowes Cove worm burrow | ecosystem: Environmental > Aquatic > Marine > Coastal > Sediment | place: USA: Maine... | reverse complement strand
CGGCATGCAGTAGGTGCAGCGGTAGTTGCACCTGTCGGTCAGCGAGAGGCGGAGGTAGCGAACCTGCCTAGCTTGTCGATCCACGAGGGGACCGCCGTCTGTGCGCACCGGTCGGGTGCTGCGGATCTGGGTCAACATTCTGCCTGCCTGCAAAATCTTACGCTACGTAAGCTTTTTGTACAGAGTCGAGGGTCGCTCCCTCGGCGGGCCAAAATAGCACGCGGGTATCATGGAGATCGTCAGCGCTCGCGCGACGCTCTTCGACCATGACGTAGTGCAGGACAACGACGGACAATTGAAAAGAGCCGCTGTCCCGAAGGCGCAGCGACTCTTCACCGAGGGCGATGAGCTAGCGCTCAGTGCTCGCCCTCAGCCTTCTCCCCCTCGCTGTGCTCCTCCTCGGCGTGCCCCTCCTCGTCGTGGGAGCCGTGCTTGGCCTCCCACGCCGCGAGACGCGCCGGATCGTTCGAGATTCCGATCGCCGGGTTGTTGCCAGCGTTCCGCTCGTCCTCAGCCCGGACGAAGGTCCGCTGCTCGTCGTTGAGCGCGTCACGGGCCTGCATGTCGAAGAGCGTGAAGCCGAAGAAGATGCCGATGAAGATCAGCGTCCCTAGGAAGATGAAGAGGTTGTAGCGGTCGTCATCCTTCAGGTGCATGAAGAAGGCCACAACCAGCGACGCCTTGAGGGTCGCCACCGCCATCGCGACCGGCAGGCTGAGGGGCCCGAGGTCGGCGAAAGAGACCGCGTAGGTCAGCCCGGTGAGGCCAAAGAGCGCCAGGAGGATGACCACGTAGAGCGAGACCGGCGCCACATGGTGATGACACTCGACCGGGTTCTCGAGCTCTTTGCCCTTGAGATATGCGAGAGAACTCATAGCGACCTCACTTCACGAGATAGAGGAGGGGGAAGAGGAAGATCCAGACGAGGTCGACAAGGTGCCAGTACAGGCCCGTGTTCTCGACGCCAGCGTAGTTATCGCGGGAGAACTCGCCGCGGCTCGCGCGGATGTAGATCCAGATCATGACCGCCATGCCGACCAGGACGTGAACCCCGTGGAGGCCGGTCATGATGAAGTAGATGCCGAAGAAGATGTGCGGCAGCCCTTCGATCTCGTAGCCGTGGAGGTGCGCCGTGTAGAACTTGCCGGGCAACATCCCGTGCTCGAACTTGGCGCTGTACTCGAAGTACTTCACCACCAGGAAGACGCCTGCGCAGAGCAGGGTCAGGAGGAGGTACTTCTTGATCTTGGCCGCGTCCTCTTTGCTCCCGGGCTTGCCTATCTGGGCCGAGCGGACGGCCATCGCCATCGTCCAGGAGGAGAAGAGGAGGACGCAGGTGTTGATGCCACCGGCGGTCTTGCTCAGGTACTCGTGGGCCCCGAGGACCATGTCCGGGTACCACATCCGGCAGATGAAGTAGGCGAGGAAGAGGCCGCTGAACATCAGCAGCTCGGTGGCCAGGAAGAGCCACATCCCGAGCTTGGCCGCCCCCGCCTGCTGCCCCATGTTGTCGAAGTGGTGTGCCACAAAGGGGTTGTGCTCTTCCCCGTCCGTGTGCGCAGCGTGCGTTGAATCGCTCATGATGCTCGCTGTCCTCTCTGATTAGTGAGTGCGGCCCGACTTGTCGATCTCAGGGAAATCGTAGGGGCTACCGGTGACGTGCGGCGTGTCGTGGAAGTTGTGCTCGATCGGAGGACTGGAGGTCTTCCACTCAAGCGAGACGGCTCCCCAGGGGTTCGAGCTCGCCTTCGGCGCGCTCTTGCGGAAGGCCATCGCCAACGAGATGCCAGCGATCACCAGGCCGAGGGCGAGGACGTAGGAGCCGATCGTCGAGACCTGATGCATCGTCGTGTACTCCGGCAGGTAGGCGAAGTAGCGCCGCGGCATCCCTTGGTGGCCCAGGAAGAACTGGGTGCCAAAGGTGATGTTGAAGCCGATGAACACCAGGAGCGCCCCGAGCTTGCCAGAGGCCTCGTGATAGAAGCGGCCGGTGATCTTGGGCCACCAATGGTAGACCCCGCCGATGAAGGCGATCACCAGGCCCCCCATCATCACGTAGTGGAAGTGGGCGACGACGAAGTAGGTGTCGTGGAGGTGAACATCCGTGGCGATGGTCGAGAGATAGAGCCCCGTGACCCCACCGATGGTGAAGGTCCAGAGGAACATCAGCCCGTACCACATCGGCGTGTTGTAGACGATCGACCCTCCGTAGAGCGTTGCCACCCAGGAGAAGACCTTGATCGCCGTCGGCACCGCCACTGCGAAGGTGAGGAACGAGAAGATCACGCCGACGAGCTCCGACTGACCGGAGACGAAGAGGTGATGGCCCCAGACCAGGAAGGAGATGATCGCGATCGCCACCGAGGAGAGGGCGATGGCCTTGTAGCCGAAGACGTGCTTGCGACTGTGGACCGTCAGGATCTCGCTGATGATCCCGAAGCCCGGGAGGATCATGATGTAGACGGCCGGGTGGCTGTAGAACCAGAAGAAGTGCTGGAAGAGCACCGGGTCGCCGCCCATCGCCGGATCGAAGATGCCGATCCCGAGGAAGCGCTCGATGAAGACCAGGAGGACCGTGATCGCCAGCACCGGCGTCGCCAGGATCTGGATCACCGCGGTCGCGTAGATCGCCCAGACAAAGAGCGGCATCCGATCCCAGGTCTGCCCCGGCGCACGCATCCGATGGACGGTGACGACGAAGTTGAGCCCGGTGAGGATCGACGAGAAGCCGGCGACGAAGACCCCGAGGGCCGCTAGCCCTGCGGCTGTGCCCGTCGCCGTCGAATACGGCGTGTAGAAGGTCCAGCCGGTGTCCAGCCCGCCCAGGAGCAGTGTGCAGAGGAGCATCACCGCCGCCGCCGAGTAGATCCAGAAGCTGAGGAGGTTGAGGCGCGGGAACGCGACGTCCTTGGCCCCCAGCATCAGCGGCAGGAGGAAGTTCCCCAACGCTCCCGGCGTCGCCGGGATGATGAAGAGGAACGTCATGATCGCGCCGTGCAGCGTGAAGAGCTGGTTGTAGGTCGACGCGCTGACGAAGTCCTGCGCCGGCGTGAGAAGCTCGGTCCGCAGGGCGATCGCCAGGAACCCGGCGACGAAGAAGAAGAGGATGACCGACGCCAGGTACATGACCCCCAGGCGCTTGTGGTCGACCGTGAAGAGCCAGGACTTCAGCCCCTTCTGGGCTTTGTAGAAGTTCGGCTCCGACGGATTTTCGAGGTCGTAGCTAGCAGGCTGCTCTGACATGGCTGGTTTTCTCCGCCTACTTACTTGTTGGACTTGATGAATTCGATGAGACCGGCGAGCGCCTTGTCGTCAAAGCGACCGGCGAAGCTGGGCATCTGTGGTGTGAAGCCCTGAACGACCTTGGCGTTCGGCTCAAGGATGGACTCACGGATGTAGTTGTCGTCGACGGCGACGGTGCTGCCGTCGATGAGGGTCTCGTCGGCCCCGTACTTGCCCTTGAGGCTCGGACCGGTCTTGGTCGTGCCGTCGAGGCTGTGACAGGAGGCGCAACCGCCCCGGTCCCAGACTCGCTTGCCGAAGTCGACCATCGACTCGCCCTCGTCCTGGACCAGACGGGCGGCCTCGTCGAGCTTCGCCTGGTACTCCTCGCGGGGGACGACGTGGACCTTGCCGATCATCGACGAGTGTTGCTCGCCGCAGTACTCAGCGCAGAAGATCGGGTAGACGCCGGGGGTCGTCGCCTCAAACCACATGTTCGTGTAGCGACCCGGGACGGCGTCCTTCTTCAGGCGGAAGACCGGGATGAAGAAGGAGTGGATGACGTCATTCGAGGTCAGCGTCAGGCGAACCGGGATGCCGACCGGGACGATCAGCTCGTCGGTCAGGATCGCGCCCGCGGTGTCGGGGTACTCGACCGTCCAAAACCACTTCTGACCGGTCACGCGAATGCTGATCGCGTCGTCCGGCGGCGACATCATCTTCATGTAGAGCGTCTCGCCCCAACCGAAGAGGATCAGCAGCAGGACGGCCGGAATGAAGCTCCACCAGAACTCGAGCTTTCCGCTGTGGGTCAGCGGCGAGGTCTTGCGGTGCCCCGCTTTCGGCTTTTTGTACTTCACCATGAAGTAGATCTGCGCGCCCATCAGAATGACGAACGAGATCACGCAGAGCGCGGTGATGAAGATGTAGACGTCGTCAATCTCCTGAGCGTTCGTGCTCGCTGCGGGCAGCAGAGAGAACGGACTCTCGGACATTGGCGGGGTACCCAGTAGTGCAGGATCGGGACCCAGGAGCAGGTTGAGGATCATGTCGGTGCCTCCGCGTGCATAGTCTTCCTGAGACCGCCCAGACGCTTTTCCCGGCGCCGGAACCAGAGAAGACCAATACCCATGATGAAGATCGTGAAGACTCCGCCGAGGCGCATCAGGCCAAAGGCGAAGGGACCGTAGCGACCAAGGGTCGCGTCGTAATGAAAACAGCTGAGGATGATCCGGTCGATCGTGTCGCCGACCCGGCCCTCAGAGGCCTCCAAGAGGCCGAACTTGACGTCCTTGGGATCGTAGGTGAGCCCGTAGACGTAGCGGACGATCTTGCCGTCCGGCGCCAGGAACATGATCACCGCCGGGTGAGCGTACTGATCCTGCTCGGCGTCGTAGGCGTAGCCAACCCCAGTCTGGGCGGCGAGGAGCTTGATGCTGAGCGCGTCCCCCGTGAGGAACGCCCAGCCGACGTCGTCGCCGCGATCGAGCGCCTTGAGGTGGGACTCCCGCTTGGCCTTGGCGACCTCGGGACCCTCCTTGGGGTCGATCGAGACAGTGACGATCTGGAAGTGCTCATCCCCTGCGGTCCATTCCATGAGGCCGAGGGTGTCGGTGAGCGCGTTGAGCTGAACGTTGCAGAGCACCGGACAGCGGTAGTAGTTGAGCGTCAGGAGAACCGGGCGTTCTCCGTCGAAGTAGTCGCCGAGGCGGACCTCCTGACCGTTGCGGTCCTTGAAGGTCAGGTCGCCGTCGATGACCTCGCCGAGGTGCTCCTCGACATCGATCGAGTGCATCGCCGGAGCGAGCGCCTCATCCCCCGCGGCCGCAAGAGCCTGCCCGCTCACCCCTGAAAGGGTGAGCGTGATGGCTGCGAGAGCTGAGAGAGGGAGGCGCATCGGCGTTGTCTATCGAACGTGAAGGGGGTCAAACCGTCGGCTCGAGCTAGTGGCTCGCGCCTGACTCCGCAGCACCAGCTTCAGCCGGTTTCGCGTCGCCGTCCACCGCCGCAGGACCAGCCGTCGCACCCTCTGCGCCAGCAGGCGGCGCGTCAGTCGGTGCAGCCTCCGCCGGCGCGGGCTCCTTGGCGGCAGGTGCGGGAGGCGCGGCGGCCTGGCCACCGCCGGCCATATCGTCCGGGTGGACAAAGCCGGGCGGAGGCGGTGCAGCCTGGAGAAGCTTTGGATCCTGGAGGACCTTCTCGACGGCCCGCGCGAGCGGGATGTACTTCACCATGACGACCTTGCCGTCGTCGTTGAGCTCGTACTCGCCGCTCTCGAAGCGGAGCTTGTCCTGCCCCTCCTGGTACTCCGCGAGACGCCAGGAGGTCTGGCTGTAGCGCTCCTTCTGGAGCTCGTCACGCTGCGAGTTGAAGAGCTGCACGCAGGTGAGGATCGAGAGCAGCGTGATCGCGCCCAGTCCCCAGACGATGTTGAAGAGCTCACGGGTCGGCGGCGCATCGATCTCGTGGCCGCCCTTGTAGTGCTGATGATCTGACATGAGGTCGCTCCTGTCTCTCCAGCGAAGATGATCAGGCGATCATCAGAAGTCCTCGAACTCCAGGGACTCCTGGGTCCGCGGGTCGTTGACGGGGATAAGCGCCTTGCGCGCGAGCGCCCAGCCGAAGACCGCGAGGAAGACCCCGCCGACGCCGACTACGGTCAGGATGTCGAGCGCTCCAAGGTGCATCTGCAGCGCCTCGGCATGCTCTGCGTGCTGAGCGTGGTGGTTCACCAGCACCGGCTGCACGAGCCAGTACATGTCGATGAACTCCATCAGGAGGATCCAGATGGCCGCCAGGAGCAGGGTGTTCGAGTTCCGCTTGATCACCCTCGAGACGAGGAAGAAGAAGGGGATGACGAAGCGGCCGATGGCGAGCAGACCGCTCAGGTAGAGGAAGTCGCCGTTGATCCGGTAGGCGAACCAGCGGGTCTCCTCGGGGATGTTCGCGTACCAGATGAGGAAATACTGGCTGAAGCCGATGTACGCGAAGAACACCGTGAAGCCGAACATCAGCTTGCCGATGGAGTGGTTGTGCTCCTCGGTGACGATGCCCTGGAGATAGCCCGACTTGCGCAGGGCGATCGAGATGAGGGCGAGCATCGCGTGCGACGTCACGGCGATCCCGGCGAAGTAGTAGACGCCGAACATCGTCGAGAACCAGTGCGGGTCCAGCGACATCAGGGCGTCGAACGCGAAGAACGTCATCGACAGCGCGAAGAGCGCGACGCCGGGCGCCGAGAGCCAGCGCATCGAGTGCGCCTTCTTCTCGATCGCGTCACCGGTGGCGTCGTCCTGCGAGGTCGACCAGCGGTAGAAGAGGACCGAGAGAAGGGTCCACACGCCGAAGTAGCCGAGCATCCGCTGGATGAAGAAGCCCTCGTTGAGGTAGGGCTGCTTCGCCGAGAGCATCGTGTCGGCGGCGACCACGTCGAGGTGGGTCCACTCGTAGAGCTCATGGGTGCCCATGAAGACCACCGGCAGCGCCAGCAAGCTGAGCGCTGGGAGGGTGATCATCACGTTCTCCGCGAGGCGGCGGACGACGATCGACCAGCCAGCGCGGGTCACGTGCTGGATGATGACGAAAAAGAGCCCGCCGAGGCCAAAGGCGATGAAGATCGCGAGGGCCGTCAGGTAGGAGTACCAAAACTCCTGCGGGTGATCGCCCATCATCGAGAACGAGCCGCCGAGGCCGATGACCGCGAGGACTGCGCCGATGATCGGCAGACGCGCCCAGAGCGAACCTGGCTTGATCCAGATCTGCTCCTTCGAGACTTTCTTGGGGCCGTGCGACGACATCACTTGCCTCCCTTTGTGCGACTGACCTGGAGGGTGCGGACCCAGACCGCGATCGCCCAGCGGTCCTCGACCGGAATCTGCGACGCGTAGGAGAGCATCGTCCCCTGCCCGTCAGTGATCACCTTGTAGAAGTAGCCGAGCGGCATCGCCCGTAGACGGTCGATGTGGTAGCTCGGCGGCTGAACCTTGAAGCCACCGCCGCGCTGGGTCGCGACGCCCACGCCGTTGCCGGCATAGTCGTGGCAGGGCTGGCAGTAGATGTTGTAGCGCTCCTCGCCGCGGGCGAGCAGCGCGGCGTTGAGCTCGATCTGGACGGGCAGCGAGTCGGCGAGCCGATCGTCCGCGCCCCGACCTCGATAGAGGTGGTCGTCGTCCTTGAGGTGACCGTGGGCGACGGTGCCGGCCGGCGGCTCCCGCATCGCCCGGCCGTAGCAGGTCTTGGACCGATGCGGCGCGTGCTCCCCGTGCTCGGCGGCCTCGTCCGCCGCAGCCTGATCGGCCGCGAACTCCTCTGGGCAGTCGATCGCGTAGAAGAACTCGCTCTCCTCCTGCATGTCGAGGCGGTTCTGGAAGTCCATGTTGTGGATGATGTGCACCGGCGGTTCGTCGGAGCGATTGCCCTGACAGCCGGCCATCAGCCCAGCGGCGACCAGAGTAGCGCCGAGGATCGGACCCCGGAGCCGGCCACCCGCCAGCTCACCCCAATGACAGCTCGTTGCGGTCGTGCGCGTCATGCTTAGTCCTCGACTTCCTCGATGTGAGCCGCGCCGGTCCCCTCGAGGAGGGTGCGGGTCTTCTCAAGGCTGTACTTCGGATCCGTCGACTCGATGCAGATGAAGAACTTGTCGTCGGTCACCCGCGCGAAACGCTCACTGTTGAAACAGGAGTGGTACCACTGCGGCAGTCGGTTGAACGCGAGCATCCCGAAGACCGCCGCGAAGGAGGCGAGGAGGATGCCGAGCTCGAAGGTCACCGGGACGAAGGCCTGGTACGAGAAGTACGGCTTCGCGGCGATGATGATCGGGTACTCGATCGTCGAGGTCCACCATTGGAGCAGCATGCCGCCGCTCGCCCCGGAGATACCGCAGACGAAGACCAGCCAGCCGAGCATCGACGGCTTGAGGCCCATCGCCTTGTCGAGGTTGTGCACCGGGAAGGGGGTGTACGAGTCCCATTTCTGGTAGCCCGCGTCGCGGACCTTCTCGCAGGCCGCGAAGATCTCCCGCGGCGTCTCATACTCGGCCAGGAGGCCGAAGACCTTCTTCTTGCTGGGCTTAGCCATGGTGGTCACCCTTCGGGTCGTAGTGGGGGTCCGCCTGGGGCATCACCGACTTGACCTCAGCGATCGCGATGATCGGGAGATAGCGGCAAAAGAGGCAGAAGAGCGTGAAGAAGAGGCCGAAGCTGCCGAGCAGCGTCGTCACGTCCCACAGTGTCGGCGAGTAGTAGTCCCAGGACGACGGCAGGAAGTCGTGGTGCAGGGACGTCACGGTGATGACGAAGCGCTCAAACCACATCCCGATATTGACGAAGATCGAGATGATGAAGAGGGCGAGCGGGCTCCGGCGGATGGCCTTGAACCAGAAGAGCTGCGGCGAGATGACGTTGCAGCTGACCATCGTCAGGTAGGCCCACCAGTAGTCGCCGAACGCGCGGTTCGCGAAGGCGAACGACTCGTAGGGATTACCGGAGTACCAGGCGATGAAGAACTCCATCGCGTACGCGTAGCCGACCATGGTGCCGGTCACGAGGATGATCTTCGCCATGTTCTCGAGGTGCTTGAGGGTGATGAAGTTCTCGAGCTTGAACCAGCTCCTGAGAGGGATCATCAGCGTCAGCACCATGCCGAAGCCAGAGAAGATCGCGCCGGCGACGAAGTAGGGCGGGAAGATCGTCGTGTGCCAACCCGGAAGCTGCGAGACCGCGAAGTCGAAACTAACGATCGTATGGACCGAGAGGACCAGCGGCGTCGCGAGGCCGGCGAGGATCAGGTAGGCCTTCTCGTAGTGCTGCCAGTGGCGGGTCGAGCCGCGCCACCCCAGCGAGAAGATGCCGTAGGCGATCTTGCGCGCCTTGGTCTTCGCCCGGTCTCGCATGGTCGCGAGGTCCGGGATCAGGCCGACGTACCAGAACATCAGCGAGACGGTGAAGTAGGTCGAGACCGCGAACACGTCCCAGAGGAGCGGTGAGCGGAAGTTCGGCCACATCCCCATCTGGTTCGGCAGCGGCAGGGACCAGTAGAGGACCCACGGGCGACCGGCGTGCACCGTCGGGAAGAGGAGCGCGCAGATGACCGCGAAGATGGTCATCGCCTCGGCGGCGCGGTTGATCGAGGTCCTCCACTTCTGACGGAAGAGGAAGAGAACCGCCGAGATCAGGGTTCCGGCATGACCGATGCCGACCCAGAAGACGAAGTTGACAATCGCCCAGCCCCAGTCGACCGGGTTGTTGAGGCCCCAGATGCCGACGCCTTCCCAGAAGAGCCAGCCAAGAGAGACCAGCAGGAGGCCGAGCAACATCAGCGACGCGAGAAAGAAGGCCCACCAGCGTCCGCTGGGGATCTCGATCGGCGCGGCGACGGTCTCCGTGACCTCATGAAAGGTCAGATTGTTCTCAACCAGGACTTTACGTCCGGTGAGCGGATCGAGTTCGTCAAAGGCTGCCATGACTTACGCGAGCTCCGGATTGGGGTTGCGGATTCGACCGAGATAGGTCGTGCGCGGGCGAGTGAGGAGGTCGGAGAGGACCCCGTAGTTGCGCTCGGTCGCCTTGAGCTTGGAGACCCGGGAGGTCGGGTCGGCGACGTCGCCGAAGACGATCGCCTCGCTCGGGCAGACCTGCTCACAGGCGCTGACGATGACGCCGTCTGCGACGGTGTCCTCGCCGGCGACATGAGCCGTGATCTTGGCGCCATTGATCCGCTGCACACAGAAGGTGCACTTCTCGATGACACCGCGAAAGCGGACCGTGACATCTGGATTGCGGACCATGCGACCCACCGGGTCTTGGCCCCAATCCTCGTCCATCCGCTTGTTGTAGTTGTGGAAGTTGAAGCGACGAACCTTGTACGGGCAGTTGTTCGCGCAGTAGCGAGTGCCGATACAGCGGTTGTAGGCCATGTCGTTGAGACCCTCGGGGCTGTGGGTCGTCGCCGCGACGGGGCAGACGTTCTCACAGGGAGCGGTCTCGCAGTGCTGGCAGAGCATCGGCTGCATGACCGCCTCGGGGGACTCCGCGTCCCAGCCCGAGAAGTAGCGATCGAGGCGGATCCAATGCATCTCACGGCCGTTTCCGACCTCTTTCTTGCCGACCAGCGGGATGTTGTTCTCCGCCTGGCAGGCGACAACGCAGGCGCTGCAGCCGTTGCAGCGGTTGAGGTCGATGACCATCCCCCACTGCTGCTTGCCGGTGAGCTTGGGCTCGCCGAGGGTCGCCTCGGTGTTGTGCTCCCAGAGGGACTTGAGGTCCTCCGGCTTCATGAGGTCGCCCTCGTCGGCGAACTCCGGGTTGGCCCACTTGCCCTCGGCGTCGACGCTCGTCTCGCGGACGATCGGGCGGAGGGGGTACCCAAGGCCGGGATCCAAGGTCCCGTGGTCCTGGGTCGAGTAGATCATCCGCTGACCGCCGAGCTTGGAGACGCCCGAATTGGCGACAAACCAGGGGTTCTTGGCGCCCTGGAGCGGATAGACGTTGATGCCCGCGTCCTCAGCGACGTAGCCGATGCCCTCGCGGCCGTAGCCGATGTTGAGGGAGACGGTCTTGCTCGCCTGGCCCGGCATGATCCACACCGGCGCCTGGATGGTGCGCTCACCGACCTGGATGTTCAGGAGGTCGCAGTTCTCGACCCCCAGCTCCTTCGCGTCAGCGGGGCTGATGTACGCGCCGTTGTCCCAGCAGAGCTTGGACATCGGGTGCGGGCACTCTTGCAGCCAGCCGTTGTTCGCGTAGCGACCGTCGCCGACCTTCGGGTCGATGTGGAAGTTGACCTCGAACTCAGTGTCCGGACCGTACTTGCTGACTCCGTCGTTGATCGCCTCAGCGAGCGTGTCGAAGTGCTCGAAGACGGGGATACCCGGCGAGCGAGGGATGCCCGAGACGATCCCGTCGTGCAGCCATTGCTCCCAGCGACGCTTCGAGAAGTTCCCCCCGAGGAGGTTCTTCCAGAAGGAGTAGACGAGGTCGTAGTTCGGCATCCAGTGGCCGCTAGACCACCAGGAGAGGAGCTCGATGGTCGACTTTGTGTCGTACATCGGCACGATCAGCGGCTGGCAGACCGTGATGATGCCCTCGGAGGACTCGAGGTCCCCCCAAGACTCCAGCTGGTGGCTGATCGGCAGGTGCCAGGCGGCGAGACGCGCGGTCTCGTCCAGGTGGTAGCCGGCGTGGACGACGGTCGCCTTGCCGAGCAGCTCGCCCATGCCGAGCTCGCCGGGGGCGACAAGGGCCGGGTTGGTGTCGAGGCAGAAGACTGTGGTGATCGCGCCGGAGCTGAGGCCCTCCGCGAGGGCGTTCAGGTCCTCGGTCACCGGAGCGCTCTCCTCGACCCGGAGGTGGACGCTCTTGGTCTGGTTGCCGAGGGCCACGTTGAGGACCAGGCCGAGACCGTGGACCCAGGCGGGTTGACGCTCGCCGACGAGGATCGCCGAGTGGCTCTCACGGTCGTCGCGGGCCGCGATCAGCTCCTTGGCGAGGGCTGCGACCCACTTGGCCTCCTGCTCGCCGAGCTCCTGAGCGCCGATGATCCCCTCGAAGGACGAGGGCATCTTGATCCCGTGGTTGGTCGCCAGCTCGTGGGCGAGGGCGATGAGGAAGGGCCCGATCTTCGACGAGCGCAGCGGAAGGCGGTGATCCGCGTTCGCGCCGGTCGACGAGAAGTGGGGCTCGACCACGTAGAGCCGGTTCATCGGATCGCCCTGGCCGAGGGGCGAACGCTTGCGGGCGAACTCCTTGGAGAGGCGGACGTGGTCCAGCTCTGCGCCCATGAAGTCGCTGTCGATGGAGACGACGACCGACGCACCCGAGAGGTGATGGGTCATCCGCGCGCCCGGCTGGGCGAGCATCTCGACGCTCGCCGTCGCGTTGATCGGCGCCATCGGGTCACAGAGGACCAGGCGCGCCTCCGGGTAGTTCTTCTTGAGCGTCTCGAGCTGCGCCCGAAGCGACGGCGAGACGGTCCAGGGGATGACCAGCGCCATGCCCTTGCCGCCGGCCTTGCGGGCCGCGCCGAGGATCTCATCGACGCCGGCGCGGGCGCTCTCCCAGTCGGCTCCGACGAGTTCGCCGTCGGTCACCGTCTGCGGGAACTGGCTGCGGTCGGGGTCGTAGAGCGAGAGGACGCTCGCCTGGGCCCAAACGTCGGTCGCCCCCTGTGAGGCCCCGTGCTTGGGGTTCCCCTCGATCTTGATCGGCCGACCGTCGGTCGCCTCGGCGAGGATACCGAGGACGCTCCCGCCGACCTGGAACCCAGTCGAGTAGAAGAGCGCCTCACCGGGGACGACGTCCTCGGGACGCTTGGCGAAGGGGAGGATCCGCTCAACCGGCTTGCGAATGCAGCCGGTGGTCAACCCCGCCAGCGCCGTCGAGGCGCCGAGGATGCCGACAAAGGACCGCCGGCGGACGCGGAGCTGGGTCAGCTCGCCACCGACGCCCGCAGCCTCGGCCGGGAACTCATCGTGGGAGGCCTGGGGCGCGGAGCCTTGAACGAGGCTCGAGTGAGCGTCGAGGCTGCGCCAATAGGCCTTGAGGGATGCGTTGGGCTTGCTCATCGTCGTGTACCCGTCTTTCCCTGCTTAGCGGTGACAGCCGGAGCAGTGCTCAGGCGGCGTCAGAGCGCGCTTACGCGCGGGGTCCGCCTTCGGGTCGTAGTCCTCGGTCGCCGGATCCCAACCCATGTTGGTGATCTGATCGAGCGGCCGGAGGTTGGGCTCGGGGTTGCGGTGACAGTCGAGGCACCAACTCATCGACAGCGGCTGGTCCATCTGGACGACCGTCATCTGATCGATGCGGCCGTGACAGGAGACACAACCAACACCGGCCGCAAGGTGCGGTCGGTGATCGAAGAATGCGTAATCGGGGAGCTGGTGGACGCGGATCCAGGGGACCGACTTGCCGGACTCGAAGCTCTCGCGGATAGGCGCGAGCTTGGGGGAGTCCGTCTTGACCTGCGAGTGGCAGTTCATACAAGTCTGCGTCGGCGGGATCGCCGCGTGAGCTGCTTGCTCGACCGTGTTGTGGCAGTAGCGGCAGTCCATACCCATGTCACCTGCGTGCAGCTTGTGGCTGAACGCTACGGGTTGAATTGGCCGATAACCTGCGTCAGTAAACTTCGGCGAGAAGTAGTACCAAACGCCACCAACCAACCCGGCACCGAAAATCGGGGCCAAGATGGCGATCGCGAGCGGAATGTTGTTCGTCCAGCGGGGAAAGATGGCCGGCACGTCACTTCACCTTCTTTCAGAGAGATCCCTGGAAGTGGATGCGTCCAAGGCGCTGCGTTGGCGCGCACCCTATCAGGGCTGTGTCCAGATTGGCAACTGTCCGTAGGCCCGCAGGAACGCGGTCAGAGGCCGAAAAATCAGCGCGGAGGAGGGTCATCATAAGTGGCTCACTGAGAACTCTTCGGGGGGGCAAAAACTCGGTTTGCGGAGGAATTTGCTGTCCTCCGACGCCGCGCAGGATTTTCCGCGGTTCGTATGGCCGATGGGGCAGACCGCCGCAACCGGGCGCGCGTGAGGTGCGGATTTTACTCACTGCCCTCCACCCTCCAGGGGATCGCCTGCGGGCTCTTGCCAGCGCGGTGAGAAGGTCTTGATGAAGTGGACAACGGCGTCGATGTCCTCATCACGAAGAGCGCCCCAGGAGGGCATGTTGCGGCCCGGAACGCCTTTTTTGATCACGCGACGGAGCTCCGCATCGGTCGGCAAGACATCCCCCTCCCCCGCCTTGTGGACAAACTCGGCGGTGCGAAAATCGCGGGGTCCGGGGTTGAGATGACGGGCGGCAGGGCCCGCTCCGCTGCCGTCGACGGCGTGACAGGAGGCGCAGTGGTTGGCGTAGATCTTCTGGCCGCGGCTGAGCACCTCTGCCGACACCTCGACGCCCCCAAGGACCACAGGCTCCGTAAAGGCGGGCGTGGGCTCCCTGCAGGCCGCCAAGGCGAGGACAGCGGTCGTGACCCCTGCGGTGGCCCACATGGTGGCCCACATCGGGCAACGGCGAGGCTCTACGGGGACGAGGACCTCTTCAGGGCGCATCATCTGGCCCTCCGGAGGTCGCGCAAAACATGCTGGGTCCGGTGGTAAATCTCGTCGAGGCCGAGTTCATCGGTGCTGTAGAAGCCGCGAATCCCTCCGTCGGCGTCGATCAACACGAGCTTGGTCGAGTGCGCAATATCGTACATCGAGGTCTCGCCGACCGGCTTTGGCTCGTCCATCGCCAGCTTGAAGCCGCCGACCACGAGCTCCTCCATCGCCGCTCGGTCGCCAGTGACAAAGCTCCAGCGCGAGGTATCGGCGCCGATCGTCGACGCGTAGCGGCTCAGGATCTGCGGCGTGTCGGTCTCAGGATCGACGGAGAAGGTGACCATCCGAGCGTCGATATCGAAGGTCTCGAATTTCTCCTGAAGCCCGACCATCGACCGCGAGATCTTCGGGCAGACGCTCGGGCAGGAGGTGAAGATGAAGCCGGCGACCCAGACCTGGCCGCGCATCGACTCCAGCGAGAAGGGCTTGCCATCCTGATCGATGAGCTTAAAGTCGGGGACCTGAAACATCACCGCCGGCGCGTCGGGGACGTGCCGTGTGAGCGGTCGCATCGCCGTGATGAGGGCGATACCGATGAAAAACGCGACGATGTAGGGCTGCCTCATGAAGAGGCGGAGGAACCAATTGCGCTCCTCGATCGGGGGCGGAGCCCCGAGGGGACGGGCACTGGCGTCTGACGCAGAGGCTTCGGCGGACATCACGAACTCTCGGGAAAACTCGCACAAACCACCGGTCGCCCCGAAGGGGGAGACACGTCACCGGAGCCTGGACATCGACGAGGCGTCGCGGTCCGAGGGCGACAAGTCCAGAGCGAGCCCGGCTCCGGAGGGTGGTTCAGATGCAGACGTCGATCGCCATCGCGGCGATCAGCGCGGGTAGATAAAGCAACGAAGCAAAAAAGAGCGATCGGGCCCACGGGGCCGGCTTCGCCGACCACAGACCTGTGCAGGTCCAGCCCAGGAAGACCATGCTGATGAGCAGCGCACAGACCCCGTAGAGGAGGCCTGTGACCCCGAGCAGGCTCGGGAGCAACGACACGGGGACCAGGAGAATTGCCCAGGCGAGCGCCTGGAGCTTGGCCGCCCGATCGCCGCGGACCACAGAGACCGCCCGGATCCCGCCCTTCGCCATCTCCTGCTTGCGATAGATCGTGATCGCGAGGAAGTGGGGCATCTGCCAGACGAAGAGGATCGCGAAGAGGGCGAGCGCGCCTGCGTCGAGGGTTCCGGTGATGCCGACCCAGCCGAGCAGCGGAGGTGCAGCCCCCGGCACCGCGCCGATCACCAGCGCCAGCGGCGTCTTGTACTTCAGCGGGGTGTAGACGCAAACGTAGAGGAAGATCGAGAGGGCCGCGAGGAGCGTCGTCAGCGGGTTCGTCGCGAGCGCGAGGAGCAGGAGCGACAGGGCGCCGAGGCAGCTCGCAAAGATGAAGGCCTTGCCCGGGCTCATCCGCTTCGCCGCGACCGGGCGGTTGCGGGTCCGCGACATCAGCGGGTCGGTCCCCCGCTCCCACCACATGTTGAAGGCGGACGCGGAGGCGACCGCCAAGCTCGAGCCGACAACGACGGCGA
>Ga0316189_10003224_pt1 | contig 15857 bp, 13 predicted proteins | sample LowCovwburrow_MG_FD_204930 | JGI IMG/M metagenome (GOLD analysis project Ga0316189, IMG submission 204930) | Coastal sediment microbial communities from Maine, United States - Lowes Cove worm burrow | ecosystem: Environmental > Aquatic > Marine > Coastal > Sediment | place: USA: Maine... | reverse complement strand
TTTTGCTGAATTAGCCGAAGATGTAATGGGTAATGACAATATGACGGGAGATGAGTTATCATGATCCTGTTTTGCTCTTTGAAAGTGTTGATGGTTTAGAAATTAATCCCAGCGGAATTTACGTAGATGTAACTTTTGGTGGAGGTGGACATTCCCAAGAGATTCTAAAAAGATTGGGTAAGAACGGGAAACTGTTTGCCTTTGATCAGGATACAGATGCATTAGAAAATACAATTGATGATGATCGATTTATTCTAATCAATGAGAATTTTAAATATATGAGAAGATTTTTGCGCTTTTATGGGATACAAGAAGTAGACGGAATTTTAGCCGACTTAGGAGTTTCTTCTCATCAGTTTGATGTGGCTGAAAGAGGTTTCTCTACACGTTTTGATGCAGATTTAGATATGCGTATGAATCAAGAAAGTAAACTGTCGGCATATAAAGTGATAAACAAATACCAGGAAGAAAAGTTAAGTAGTATTCTTTTTTTATATGGTGAGTTGAGAAATGCTCGGGCAATTGCCAAGCAGATTGTAAATGAAAGAAGTAAAGAATCAATTAAGACAAGTTTTCAGTTAAAGAATGTCTTAAAACAATTTTTGCCGGCTAGTAAAGAACATAAAATTTTAGCTCAGATTTTTCAGGCTATTCGAATAGAAGTAAATGAAGAATTGGAAGCCTTAAAAGAATTTCTGGTTCAAGCTAAAGAAGTATTAAAAGTTGGTGGAAAATTAAGTATTATTTCCTATCACTCTCTTGAAGACAGATTGGTAAAACGATTTATGAGAAGTGGATTATTTGAAGGTGAACCCGAAAAAGATTTTTATGGAAATTTTGAAGTTCCATTTAAAAAAGGAAAGTTGATAACGCCCTCTGCTAAAGAGATTAAAGAAAATAATAGAGCGCGTAGTGCAAAATTGAGAATTGCAACAAAGTTATAATGGCAAAAGTAAAACAAAGAGTTTATGATCTGCTAAAAGGAAAGTTTTTAGTAGATGAGGATGCCCCAAAAACCTGGAGATTATTAATCTTTTTAGCAATACTGGCTTTAATTATGATCGCCAGTTCTCATAGCATAGATAAAAAAGTTCAAAAGATCGCACAACTCAATAAGGAAAGAAGAGAATTAAGATCTCGCTTTGTCGCAACCAGGTCAGATTTGATGAAGTTAAAAATGGAATCATCAATAACTAAAAAATTAGCAGAAAAAGGATTGTATATCTCAGAAAATCCACCTCAAAAAATTAAAATAAAAGAATAAAAAATTGGCAATTCAAAAAAAGAACATACTTAATAAATTGTATTTACTTACTGCTTTTATGTTCTTGTTCGCTCTAGCAATTACATATAAATTAATTGATATTCAGTTTGTTAAAGGAGACGCCTATCGTAAGCAAGCCAATGAAGGGACCGTAAAAGATTTTGAAATTCCTGCTAATAGAGGTAATGTATATACGGTGGATGGTAGTTTATTGGCAACATCGGTTTCAAAGTTTGATATCAGAATGGACGCTGTAACAATATCTGAAGAGAATTTTGAAAAAGGGATTAAAGGTTTGAGTCAAGAACTATCCAAAATGTTAGACGAACAATCCCCAGGATATTATGAAAGTTATATTCGCAAAGCAAGAAAAAACAAGAATAGATATTTATTCATTACTCGGAATCTAAGTTATAACGAGTATCAGAAAATTAAAAAATTTCCAATTTTTAATCTAGGTACCTATAAAGGAGGATTAATTGGTGAACAACGTACCGTAAGAGAACATCCCATTGGTAAAATTGCAGAACGATACATAGGTTATGATGATTATAGAGGTCGTGTTGGGATCGAAGGAAATTTTCATGACATATTAAAGGGTAAAAATGGTAAAAGATTAAAACAAAAAATTGCAAAAGGGCAATGGAAACCCTTAAATGATAATAATGAGGTTGAGCCAATTGATGGTAAAGATATCTATACAACTATCGATTTGAACATACAAGATATAGCACATCATGCACTACTGGAACAATTAGAAAAATACAGTGCAGATCACGGGAGTGTAGTTGTAATGGAAACACAAACCGGAGAAGTAAAAGCAATATCAAACCTAGGTCGAAATAAAGAAGGTAATTATTATGAGCGCTTAAATCATGCCGTTGGTGAATCTCATGAGCCGGGCTCTACATTTAAGTTGATGAGTATCATCGTTGCTTTAGAGGATAAGGTTATAGATACAGGTTCTGTTGTGGATACAGAAAATGGTACACTAAAAATTTATGATAGAACAGTTCGCGACTCACATAAAGGTGGATATGGTAAAATATCGGCAGCCAGAGTTTTTGAAGTTTCTTCAAATGTTGGAATTGTAAAAATAATTGAAGAGAATTATAAGAACAATCCTAAAAAATTTATTGCCGGATTGAAGAAAATGGGAGTTGGAAGTAAACTGAATGTTCCTATTAAAGGTGAAGGGGTGCCTATTTTACCAAACCCTGAAGATAAGAATAAATGGTATGGTACTTCATTGGCATGGATGACACATGGTTATGGTGTTCATATTACTCCACTTCAAACCTTAGCAATGTATAACGCTATTGCTAATAATGGCGAAATGGTTAAGCCCAGATTTATTAAAGAAGTTCGTGCTCAAGACAAGGTTATTGAAACCTATAAAAAGGAAGTGATCAATTCTAAAATATGCTCACAAGAAACGGTTGATAAGTTAAAAGTGATGATGGAAAATGTTGTGAAGCGAGGTACTGCCGAGAATATTTATGACAAAAATTATTCTATGGCCGGTAAAACAGGGACCTGTCAAACTAACTATTGGATTAAAGGAGGTACACAATATATCTCCTCTTTTGTAGGCTATTTTCCGGCAAAGGAACCAAAATATTCTTGCATAGTTGTAATTCATAAACCGGATAAAAAAATTGGCTACTATGGCAATGTAGTTGCTGCCCCGGTTTTCAAAAAGATCGCTCAAAAAATATACACTGATACCCCACTTTTAGATGAAATAAGTCAGTCAGATCTCGCTTACGCTGATATTGAAAATAGCTATCAGAAGTATTCTGCCATAGCTAGAAAAAAACTTGTAACCATGCCCAATTTGAAAAATATGTCTGGCATGGATGCGATCGCATTATTAGAAAATTTAGGATTAAGAGTTGAGTCAGTCGGAACAGGTTTGGTAAAAACGCAATCAATAAGGTCTGGAAAAAAAATAGAAAAAGGGGAAATAATAAAACTAAAGATGTCATAATAATTAGTGAAAAATTTAAAAGACATATTATATAAGGTTGCAGTAGAGGCTGTTTATGGAACAACTGATAGGTTGATTAGTTCTGTACAATTCGATTCTCGTAAAGTTCAGGAAAAAGGATTATTCGTTGCGATAAAAGGAACAGTGTCTGACGGTCATAAATTTATTGATGATGTAATTTCTAAAGGCGTTAGTGTCATCGTTTGTCAAGATCTTCCATTGCAAAGAAATAATGAAGTCACTTTTGTTGTGGTTAGAGATTCTAACGAAGCCTTGGCTATAATGGCTTCAAATTTTTATGACAATCCCTCTGAAAAATTAAAACTAATTGGTATTACAGGTACGAATGGTAAAACGACTATCGCTACTTTATTATATAACTTATTTAAAAATGCAGGTTATAAATCGGGACTATTATCTACAGTAAAAGTTTTGGTTGATGATCAAGAATTTCCAGCCACTCATACAACACCAAATTCAATTATAATCAATACTTATTTACAAAAAATGGTAGCAGCCGGAGTTGAGTTTTGCTTTATGGAAGTCAGCTCACATGGGATCGATCAAAAACGTTCTGAAGGATTGAATTTTGATGGAGGTATTTTTTCGAATCTTTCGCATGATCATTTAGACTATCACAATTCGTTTGCTGAGTATCGTGATGTAAAAAAATCATTCTTTGATAAATTACCAAAATCGGCTTTTGCCTTAGTAAATATTGATGATAAGAATGGATCTGTCATGCTTCAAAATACAAAAGCGAAAAAGTATACATATGCCCTCAAAACGGTTGCAGATTATAAAGCAAAAATTTTAGAAAATCAATTAAACGGTTTATTGCTTAAGATCAACAATCATGAAATTTGGACTCGTCTGATAGGAACCTTTAACGCGTATAATTTATTAGCTATTTACGCTACGGCTGATTTACTAGGTGTCGAGGAGCTTGAAAATTTACGCTTGTTAAGTGAATTAGAAAGTGTAAGTGGTCGCTTTGAATATACTATCTCTGATACTGGTATTACTGCTATTATTGATTATGCACATACGCCAGACGCTTTGAAGAATGTATTAGAAACTATCAATTCTATTAGAACCTATAATGAAAAAGTAATTACAGTTGTGGGTTGCGGAGGTGATCGTGATAAAACCAAGCGTCCTAAAATGGCACATATTGCTTCTGAATTATCAGATCAGGCAATTTTTACTTCAGATAATCCACGAACAGAAGATCCGCAATCAATTATTAATGATATGGAGGTTGGGGTCGAACCACAAAATTATAAAAAAACACTATCAATTGTAGATAGAAAACAAGCAATAAAAACTGCAAGTCAGTTAGCAGATAAGGGAGATATCTTACTCATTGCTGGAAAAGGACATGAAACATATCAAGAGGTAAATGGAGTTAAAACCGACTTTGATGATTATAAAATAGTAACAACCATTTTAAAAGAATTAGAAAAGTAACCTGACCAAACTATGCTATACTATTTATTTGAATTTTTGGAAAAGCAATACGAACTAACTGGGGCTGGATTGTTTCAGTACTATTCGTTTCGATCAGCATTAGCATTTGTTTTTTCATTATTGATCTCTACCATTTTTGGTAGAAGAATCATTGACAAACTGCGTCGTTTACAGATTGGGGAGTCAGTAAGAGATTTGGGTTTAGAAGGTCAAAAAGAAAAAACAGGAACACCAACAATGGGCGGTGTTATTATTATCCTGGCTACAGTTTTGCCGGTATTACTATTTGCAAAATTAGATAATGTCTATATCATCATTTTATTAGTTACTACTTTATGGATGGGATTAATTGGTTTTGTTGACGACTATATTAAAATATTCAAAAAAGATAAAGACGGCCTTAAGGGGCGCTTTAAAATTTTAGGACAGGTAAGTTTGGGGGTATTCGTTGGTTGCATGCTTTATTTTTCCCCTCAAGTAGTAATAAAAGAAAAGAATCCTAGCGCTCAGATTGGACAAACTGAATTACAGTATAGTAAAGCTTCAGAGGTATTCGGTGATGAAGAAAAGTCATTAAAAACCACGATTCCTTTTGTGAAAAACAACGAATTCGATTATTCAATATTTGTGAGTTGGTTAGGAGAAGGAGCTGTAAAATATAGCTGGATAATTTTTGTACTGATTGTAGTGTTTATAATTACTGCGGTATCTAATGGTGCTAATCTGACTGATGGAATAGATGGCTTGGCAGCGGGGTCTTCGGCAATAATTGTATTGGCATTGGGTGTTTTTTCGTGGATTTCAGGTAACATCATTTTTGCAAATTATTTGAATGTAATGTACATACCGTACTCTGGCGAAATGACCATTTTCATAAGTGCTTTTGTGGGAGGGTTGATAGGGTTTTTATGGTATAACACGTATCCGGCACAGGTATTTATGGGTGATACAGGTAGTTTGACCATAGGAGGTATAATAGCTGTTCTAGCGATATCAGTTCGAAAAGAGTTTTTGTTGCCAATCTTAGCAGGAATTTTCTTTGCTGAAACTTTATCGGTAATGATGCAAGTTGGCTATTTCAAATACACGCGAAGGAAATTCGGAGTAGGGAGACGGATCTTTTTGATGTCGCCATTACATCATCATTTTCAAAAAAAGGGCTATCACGAAAGTAAGATTGTTGCGAGGTTTTGGATTATAGGAATTATGCTGGCTGTTATGTCAATTATAACGCTAAAAGTGAGATAAAATGCAGAAGATAGCTGTTTTAGGCGCGGGTGAAAGTGGAGTAGGTACAGCGATACTGGCAAAACAGAAAAAGTATAAAGTATTTGTTTCCGATAAGGGAACAATAAGTAAAAAATATAAGGAAGTTCTTTTACATAATGATATTGTTTTCGAAGAGGGTAGGCACACTGAAAGTAAAATTTTTGATGCTGATCTTGTAATGAAAAGCCCTGGAATTCCTGATAAAGTTGATCTGATTCAAAAGTTGATAAAAAAGGGTATTCCGGTAATTTCTGAAATAGAGTTTGCTAGCAAATTTACTGATGGAATTATTGTAGGGATAACGGGTAGTAATGGTAAAACAACTACAACATTATTAACGGGCCATATTTTAAGAAATGAAAAATTGGACGTTGGTGTTGCAGGTAATGTTGGAGATAGTTTTGCATTACAAGTTGCTGAAAACGGGCATAAAATATATGTATTAGAGTTGAGTAGTTTTCAGTTGGATGGTATTGTTGATTTTGCACCACATATAGCAATTATCACCAATATTTCACCGGATCATTTAGATAGATATGATAACAAATATGAAAATTATATCAATTCTAAATTTAGAATTACAATGAACCAGACCGAAGATGATTATCTAATATATGATGCAGATGATAAGGCAATATCAAATTGGTTAGAAAATAATAAAACAAAAGCAAAATTATTGCCTTTTTCCTTGAAAAAGAAAATAGAAAAGGGAGCATATAAAGAAAATAACAACATAATAATTCAAACTGAATCAAACAAATTTACAATGAGTATAGCAGAGTTAGCATTACAGGGATCGCATAACACGAAAAATGCCATGGCTTCGGGAATGGCGGCACAAATATTAAATGTTAGAAGTGAAACACTACGTGAAAGTCTTGAAGATTTTGAAAGTGTTGAGCATAGATTAGAGCCTGTGTTAAGAATAAATGGAGTTGAATATATAAACGACTCAAAAGCTACGAATGTAAATGCCACATTTTATGCTTTGGAGAGTATGAAATCTGGTACGATCTGGATAGTAGGTGGTGTAGATAAAGGAAATGACTATACAGATTTACTGCCTTTAGTACACGAAAAAGTAAAAGCAATTATTTGCTTAGGAGTAGACAATAGTAAAATTATGGAAGCTTTTAGTAATGTAGTTGATTTTATGATTGAAACCCAAGGTGCCGAAGAAGCAGTAAAAGTAGCATATAAACTAGCTAATAAAGGTGATACAGTATTATTATCGCCAGCATGTGCAAGTTTCGATTTATTTGAAAATTACGAAGATAGAGGTAGACAATTTAAAGCTGCAGTTAGATTATTATAAATGACAAGAATCCTTAAAAATATTAGAGGTGACAGAACCATTTGGGCGATTATTGCTTTATTGGCAATATTTTCCTTTCTCCCTGTTTATAGTGCAAGTACCAACCTAGTGTATGTTGTTGAAAACGGCACTACACTAGGTCATTTGCTAAAGCATACAATGTTGCTTATTTTGGGTTTTGTTATAATTTATGCAACTCATAAAATTCCGTATCGATATTTTAGCGGATTGTCTGTTTTGTTAATTCCTGTAGTAATTGTTTTATTAGTGTATACCCTGATGCAAGGTAAAATGATAAGTGGGGTTAACGCAAGCAGATGGATTCGTATACCTTTTATGGGTTTAGGCTTTCAAACATCAACCTTAGCAGGAGTTGTTATTATGATGTATGTGGCCAGATATTTGGCTAGAAATCGCGATAAAATTATTACGTTTAAAGAAAGTATAGTTCAACTGTGGCTGCCAGTAGGTTTGATATTAATTCTCATTTTACCAGCAAATTTTTCTACAACGGCAATCATCTTCACATCGGTTTTGATGTTGACTTTTTTGGGCGGATATCCAATAAAATATTTAGGTTCTATTTTGGGAATTGGAATTTTGGTCTTTGCGCTTTTTTTACTAACAGCAAAAGCGTTTCCAGATACTTTTGAGAATAGCAGGATCAATACATGGGTAAATAGAGTTGAAAATTTTGCCGAACCGGATAGCGAAACGAATTATCAAGCTGATAAAGCTAAAATTGCAATTGCATCTGGTGAAATTCAAGGTAAGGGCCCGGGTAAAAGTGTGCAAAAGAATTTTTTACCACAATCATCTTCAGATTTTATTTATGCCATCATAGTTGAAGAATTTGGTCTAATAGGAGCTATGTTTTTAATGATTCTATATTTGGGCTTATTATTCCGCATTGTAATAGTTGCTAATAAAACGGAAACCATCTTCGGGACATTATTAGTGCTAGGAGTTGGTATTCCCATCATATTTCAAGCTTTGATCAATATGGCCGTGGCAGTTGGGTTATTCCCGGTAACAGGGCAACCATTACCCTTAATTAGCGCAGGTGGTACATCCATTTGGATGACCTGTTTTGCAATTGGTATTGTTTTGAGTGTAAGCGCAAATAGAGAGATAGAAATTAATAAAAATAAAAAAATAGATGATGATAATCCTTTAAGTGTATTACATGAAGCCATTGGATAGGCTTAGTATATAAGGGAAACTTAGGATAGTAATATGTATAAAGTTGATTATAAACAATTAAACAAAAAACGATTAAACAAGAATTAAACATATTGATAAGTGGCGGAGGTACAGGAGGGCATATCTATCCTGCAATCGCGATTGCAGATGAATTAAAGTATCGAAACCCTGGTGCTAATTTTTTATTTGTAGGCGCAAAAGACAGGATGGAAATGGAGAAGGTACCGCAAGCAGGATATGAAATAATAGGTTTATGGATTTCAGGAGTTCAACGAAAGTTGACTTTAAAGAATTTACAGTTTCCTTTTAAACTAATAAGTAGTTTATGGAAAGCAAATGTGATCATTAAAAAATTCAAACCAGATGTGGTAATAGGAACTGGTGGTTTTGCTTCAGGACCTACATTGCAAATGGCCAATAGAAAAAAGATACCAACGGTTTTACAGGAGCAGAATTCATATCCCGGTATTACCAATAAACTTTTAGCGAAGAAAGCCGATAAAATTTGTGTTGCATATGATGGCTTAGAACGGTTTTTTCCGAAAGAGAAAATTGTAAAGACAGGGAATCCAGTTCGTCAAGATTTACTGGAAATAGATGCAAACCAACAGGATGCAAAGGCTTTTTTCAAACTAAATGCAGAACAAAACACGGTATTGGTACTAGGTGGAAGTTTAGGTGCAAGAGCAATTAATAAATTGATAGAATTACAATTGAATTGGTTTAAAGAGAATAAGGTTCAGCTAATATGGCAAACAGGTAAACTATACTATGATGAGTATAAGAAATACCATAAAAACAATGTTCAAGTTCACGCTTTCCTGAACAGAATGGATTTTGCTTATTCCGCCGCGGATATTATTATTAGTAGAGCCGGTGCAGGATCAATTTCTGAGTTGTGTATTGTGGGTAAGCCTGTAATTTTTATTCCATCACCCAATGTAACCGACGACCATCAAACAAAAAATGCAATGGCGGTAGTTCAGAAAGATGCAGCTGTATTATGTAAAGAAAGTGAACTGGATAGTTTTCAAGAAAAACTCGAAAATTTAATAAAAGATACCAGTAAACGAGAGGTATTGAGTAATAATATAAAAACATTGGCATTGCCAAATGCAACAGCGGCAATTGTAAATGAAATTGAAAAATTAATTAAGTGAATTTAAAGAAGATACATACTATTTATTTCGTTGGTATTGGCGGCATAGGCATGAGTGCTTTGGCAAAATATTTTCACCTAAATAATATATTGGTTGGCGGTTATGATAAAATTGTATCACCCGTTACGAAGACTTTGGAAAGTTCTGGAATTGCCATATGTTTTGATGACGAAATTGACTTAATTCCTAAAGAATTTTTAAATATAAAAAACACTGTTGTGGTGTATACACCTGCAGTGCCAAAGAGTAATAAACAGCTACAATATTTTAAAGATCAAAATTTTAAAATTTTTAAACGTGCTGAAATTCTTGGTGAAATAACCAAAAATACGTTCTGTTTTGCCGTTGCAGGTACTCATGGTAAAACTACAACATCTACAATTTTAGGTCATATTTTAAAAGAATGTGGAATTAATGCAACGTCGTTTTTGGGTGGAGTCTCAGAAAACTATAACTCTAATTTGATCCTTGGCGGAGACCAAATAAGTGTGGTCGAAGCCGATGAATTTGACCGTTCATTTTTGCAGCTTTCACCGAATATTGCCTGTATTACCTCAATGGATGCTGATCATTTAGATATTTATGGCGAACCAGATGCTCTAGAGCGATCATTTAATGATTTTGCTAACAAAGTGAGCCAGACGCTTTTTATTAAAAAAGGGCTGCCTTTAAAGGGAATTACCTATGGTCTTGAAGAAGGCGCAGACTATGATGCTCAGAATATTTCGATAAAAAATGGAACTTACTTTTTTGATGTAAAAACACCATCAGAAATTATTAAAAATATAGAACTGAATATTTCAGGAAAACACAATGTGCTAAATACTGTGGTTGCTCTGGCAATGGCTAATGAATATGGAGTTCCACTCCTATCTATTGCCAGAGCTTTAAAAACGTTTAAAGGTGTACAACGCCGATTTACCTTTAAAATTAAAACCGATCATTTAGTTTTGATCGATGACTATGCACATCACCCTACCGAAATAAATGCTGTTGCCGAAGCCATAAGAGAATTGTATCCTACAAAAAAAATTACTGCAATTTTTCAGCCACATTTATTCAGTAGAACTCAAGATTTTGTTGATGATTTTGCCGAGAGTTTGGCAAAATTTGATGAATTAATGTTGCTAAAGATATATCCAGCTAGAGAAAAGCCCATAAAAGGAGTTACATCTAGCTGGTTATTGAGTAAAGTTAATTTAGAGAATAAAAAAGTGGTTGAAAAAAGCGAATTATTAAGTGAGATTTTGCAATCGAAGGTTGAAGTGATCGTCATGATTGGAGCGGGTGACATTGGTGAAATGGTCAATTCTGTTCAAGAAATTTTATTGAATATAGAACAATGAAAAAGTATATTAATAACATAAAAGCTATTTTGTTTATAGGTATTGTAGCATTTTTATTTGGCTTTGCATCAAAGAGAAATGAATTAAAAAAAGTAAGTGATATTGACGTGAATTTCACCAATGGAGACAACCTTTTTATAACTTATGAAATGGTTAATAAATTGTTAATACAAAATTACGGAGAGCTTAAGAGTCAGCCAAAAGAAAACATAATTTTGAGAAGTTTGGAGCGAACATTGAAATCGAACGAAATGATTGAAGATGCAGATGTATTCTTGACTATAGATGGAAAGTTAGGAGCGTCTATAAAGCAAAGAACACCAATTGCGCGAGTTAATGATGAGGCTGTGGCCTATTATATTGATGTTAAAGGAGATAGAATGCCTTTATCGGCAAATTATTCTGCAAGAGTTCCATTATTGAGCGGTGTGACAGCGAATGATATTGAAGATGCATACAAACTTGCTCTATTAATTTATAGCGATTCATTTTTACAAAAACAAATCATAGGAATCGAGCAAAATTCAAAAAAAGAATTTGTTTTAAGAACTAGAATCGGAAATCAACAAATTGAATTAGGTTCGCTAAACAATGTAAAATCCAAAATTGAAAAGTTAAAAGCTTTTTATAATAAAGTTTTAAAAGATAAAACATTCAATAAATACCAAATCATAAACTTGATATATGCAAATCAGGTTGTGTGTACAAAAAAGTAAATTATGGAACACGAAAATATAGCAGTTGGTTTAGATATTGGTACGACAAAAATTGTTGCCATGATTGGTAAAACCAATGAATTTGGCAAAATTGAAATGTTAGGTATAGGAAAAGCCAAAAGTTTAGGTGTACATAGGGGGGTTGTAAATAATATTACACAAACCATTCAGTCTATTCAACAAGCAGTTGAAGAGGCCGAAAGTGTTTCTAACCATAAAATAACAGATGTGGTTGTAGGTATTGCAGGTCAGCACATCAGAAGTTTACATCATAGCGATTATATTACGAGATCAAATTCCGAAAAGGTAATTGATGAAACTGATATTGAAAAATTAATCGATCAAGTTCATAAATTGGTAATGCTTCCTGGTGAAGAAATTATACATGTATTACCACAAGATTATAAAGTTGATGGTCAGGCTGAAATAAAGAAACCTATTGGTATGTATGGTGGAAGGTTAGAGGCTAATTTTCATGTTGTTGTAGGTCAGGTTTCCTCCATTAGAAATATTGGAAGGTGTATCAAGAGTGCCGGTTTAGAACTTTCCAGTATTACTTTAGAACCGCTCGCTTCCGCAGAAGCTGTTTTAAGTCAGGAAGAAAAAGAAGCCGGAGTTGCCCTCATCGATATAGGAGGGGGAACAACAGATTTGGCAATTTTCAAAGATGGAATTATTCGTCATACAGCGGTTATTCCTTTTGGGGGTAATGTTATTACTGAAGATATTAAAGAGGGGTGCTCAATTATTGAAAAGCAAGCTGAATTATTAAAAACAAAGTTCGGATCGGCATGGCCCGGAGAAAATAAAGAGAACGAAATTGTCTCGATTCCTGGTTTACGCGGAAGAGAACCTAAAGAAATAACTTTAAAGAATCTTTCTAAAATAATTCACGCCAGAGTCGTTGAAATTGTAGAGCAGGTTTATTTAGAAATAAAAAATTATGGTCATGAAGAGACCAAGAAAAAATTAATTGCAGGTATCGTATTGACAGGTGGAGGAGCAGAGTTAAAGCATATCAAACAATTGGTGGAATATATTACAGGTATGGATACTAGAATTGGTTATCCTAATGAGCATTTATCAGGTAGTTCTGATGTAGATATGTCTAGTCCTTCATTTGCAACAGCCGTTGGCTTATTAATGAATGGTTTAAATCAAAAAAGTAAAGAAACAAGAAAAATAGAAAATGGTGGCTCGTCATATGATGAGTCCGATGAATTTAGAAAGTCTAGTCAAAAATCATCTATTGATAGAAAATCAATTTTTGAAAAATGGGCTGATAAGTTTAGAGAATTTTTAGATAATGCAGAATAATCGTGAATCCCAAAAAAAAAAAATTATGAGTACAGAGTTTGAAAACATTTCATTCGACTTACCAAAGAATCAGTCAAACGTAATTAAAGTCATCGGTGTTGGTGGTGGAGGTAGTAATGCCGTGAATCATATGTACCAAAGAGGTATTACCGGTGTAGATTTTGTTATATGTAACACTGATGCGCAAGCTTTACAAAACAGCCCAGTGGCTACTAAAATCCAGTTAGGAGTTTCTCTAACTGAAGGCTTAGGTGCGGGCGCAAATCCTGATGTTGGCGAACAAGCCGCTATGGAAAGTATTGAAGAAATTAAAGCAATGTTAACACCTCGATCCAAAATGGTATTCATTACTGTTGGTATGGGAGGCGGTACAGGAACTGGAGCTGCACCAGTTATTGCTAGAATTGCTAAAGAAATGGATTTACTTACTGTTGGGATAGTGACAATACCATTTTCTTTCGAAGGGAAAATGCGAAATGAACAAGCGCAAAGAGGTATTGAAAAGTTACGAGAGTATATTGACTCGTTAGTTGTGATTAACAATAATAAACTTAGAGAGGTATATGGTAACTTGGGTTTTAAGGCAGGGTTTTCAAAAGCAGACGAAGTATTATCAACTGCAGCTTCAGGCATTGCAGAAGTTATTACACATCATTATACTCAGAATATTGATCTTAAAGATGCGAAGACAGTGCTTGCCAATAGTGGAACAGCTATTATGGGTTCAGCAAGCGCTACGGGTTCAAATCGTGCTCAGGAAGCAATTACAAAGGCGCTAGATTCTCCGTTATTAAATGATAATAGAATTACTGGAGCTAAAAATGTATTATTACTAATTGTATCAGGAACAACAGAAATTACCATTGATGAAATAGGTGAAATCAATGATTATATTCAAAGTGAAGCGAAAAGTAATGTTGATATAATTATGGGAGTAGGTGAAGATGAATCTTTAAGTGAAGCTATCGCTGTTACAGTAATAGCAACAGGTTTTGATATGGAACAACAATTAGAAATTAGTTCTACTGAATCAAAAAAAATAGTTCATACCTTAATGGAAGAACAAATTAAAAATAAACCTATTGAAACTTCAATAATCAAAGAAGAAGTCAATGAAAACATCATAAAACATTCACTGGAAGATTTGGTTGAGGAAGATATGCATGAACCTTTGAATGAATTGATCGCTACAACTGATTTGATTAAAGATATTGAAGTAGTTTATGAAGAAATTTCCTATGAGGATATCAATGATTTTATTATAACACCGGTAACAAAGAATGAAGCTGAAGATGAAGTCATAGAAGAAGAGAATCAAATTACATTGACTTTTGATTTACCCTTGTCGCCAAGGCAAAAGTCAACAGATCATGAAGAAGTTACAACTCATGAGTTAATTTCCAAAATAGATGATATTCATGTCGTAGATCCTTTAGAAGTTAAAGCAAAACAAACTGAAGATGGAAAGATTAGATATGGTCTCGAAGACTTTATGGTAAATGAATCTGAGTTAATTAAAAAAGCTCCAAAACAAGAATTAGAAGATGAAGAGTTACAATTTGACCTAAGAATTGATAATAAAGGGCAAAATCCAAACGAAACTGTAGTCGATGACGAAGCTTCACCATTAAATTTGACAATTGCTGAGCTTGAAAAGAAGGCAGATGACAGAAGGCAGAAAATGAAAGAATTCAATTATAAGTTTGTCAATAGGGTTAATAAGAATATAGATGAGATTGAAAATCAACCTGCGTATAAAAGAATGGGAGTTGATTTAGAAGATGTTGAACCATCATCAGAAGTGTCTGAAAATCAATCGAGAACTACCTTGGATACCGATGATAATAACGATATACAATTACGGTCAAATAATTCATTTTTGCATGATAATGTTGATTAATGTTATTTAGTTTTTGTTTGTTTAAAACCCAAGTTTGTATTAGTCAAATTTGGGTTTTTAAATTTTATATGATAGTTAAGAGATATTAATTTTTGATATCTTTGTTTTCTTTTAAAAAATAATAAAATGAGTTTACAGCAAGAGGTGATGACCAAAATGAAAGAAGCAATGAAGTCAAAAGACAAAGTTGCATTAGAATCATTAAGAGCAATTAAGTCTGCCATATTGTTAGCACAGACTGAAAGTGGAGCAGGCGAAGATTTAACAGAGGATCAAGAACTAAAAATATTGCAAAAGCTAGTTAAGCAACGTAAGGATAGTGCCGCAATTTATGTAGAACAGGGTAGAAACGATTTAGCTCAGCCTGAGATAGATCAGACTGCAATAATAGAACAGTTTTTACCTGAACCATTATCAGAAGAAGAAATTGAAAAAGTAGTAAAAACAGCGATTGAATCAACCGGTGCTTCAGGCATGAAAGATATGGGCCGGGTGATGGGATTAGTTTCAAAAGAATTGGCTGGCCAGGCAGATGGAAAAACAATATCAAATTTAGTTAAGAAAAATTTAATATAACAATTATTGGCCCCGTGGCGCAATTGAATAGCGCATCAGATTTCGGCTCTGAGGGTTGGGGGTTTGAATCCCTCCGGGGTCACGAATAAATAAAAAAACCAAGATGAAATCAAGCTTGCTTGAATTTCAAAGCTTGGTTTTTTTATTTTCAAAGCGGAGCTTTGAGGGATCAGCGTAGCTAATCCTGGCTATGATAAGAATTTCCTTGAATTTCAAAGCTTGGTTTTTTTATTTTCAAAGCGGAGCTTTGAGGGATCAGCGTAGCTAATCCTGGCTATGATAAGAATTTCCTTGAATTTCAAAGCTTGGTTTTTTTATTTTCAAAGCGGAG
>Ga0316189_10003223_pt1 | contig 15857 bp, 15 predicted proteins | sample LowCovwburrow_MG_FD_204930 | JGI IMG/M metagenome (GOLD analysis project Ga0316189, IMG submission 204930) | Coastal sediment microbial communities from Maine, United States - Lowes Cove worm burrow | ecosystem: Environmental > Aquatic > Marine > Coastal > Sediment | place: USA: Maine... | reverse complement strand
AAATGATGGTAGCTTCTTTTCAATCAAAACCTCTGCCAACTGCTTCATTTCGGTATCAGACAAATAAAATCCTCCAGCGATATAAACAGCATCAATATTATCAAGGTTAGATGTGATATCAAATAAAGATTCAAATGTAATAAGACTCGTCTCTAAATCTAAATCTTCACCTATCTTTTCAAATGTTTCGGCTACAGGTAAATTATCGGTGAATGCTTTTTCCACAATAACTCCTACCGTTTTAGGGTTGGCTAGTTTTTGAAGTAATTTTAAATCTTCGGTGTAGGATTGCGAAGTAATAATCGACGTATAATTTGCGATGTCCGAAACAAGCGTTTCATCAGTAATCAATTCTTCACTCAATGCCCCAAAAACAATAATAGGTTTCTCATAAGTACCAATTTTAGAAATCACATCATTGTTAACAATTCCAAAGGCAATAATAATATCGGTATTGTTATTTAGTAAAACGTTGTAATTACTCAAGGCTCTAGCCGAATCAAAATTATTGACTAATTTATTTGTTTCAGAAAATTCTATTACAGCATCCTCTCCTACTACTGCAGAAATCTCATTAGAAAGCTCAGTGAGCAATGTATTTATTTCAGTAGAATTTTTATCTAGTAAAAACCCAACTTGATAGGTATTGGATTGAGAAAAAGCTAAAAAGCTTGCACACAAAAAAATGATAACACTTAAGATATAGCGCATTGGTGAGTAAATTTTATATCGTGAAAACGTAAAAATAAATGTTATTTGCTTCACAACAAAAGCTATTGAGTTATTAAATTAACGTGTAATTCTTTCAAAATGCCAATTGAATTTTTAATTTTGAAAAAACTTCAACCATGATAAATAAGGAAGACCTCGTTAAAAGATTTATAAGTTACGTAACTGTTGACACAGAATCTGATCCAGAAAGTAATACCACACCAAGTACAGCAAAACAATGGGATTTGGCAAATGCGCTAGCCAAAGAACTAAAAACCATTGGTATGACGGAGGTTTCTATTGACGACAATGCTTATATCATGGCTACTTTGCCCAGCAATGTCGATCATAAAGTACCAACCATAGGTTTTATTTCTCATTTTGATACGACGCCTGATTTTACTGGAGCTAATGTAAAACCTCAAATTATTGAAAACTATGACGGTAAGGATATCGTCTTAAATAAAGCTGAAAACATTATACTATCGCCTGATTATTTTGAAGATTTATTGCTTTATGAAGGGCAAACTCTAATTACAACCGACGGAACAACGCTATTAGGAGCAGATGATAAAGCAGGAATAACTGAAATCATTTCGGCTATGGAATACCTGATCAATCATCCTGAAATTAAGCATGGAGATATTAAAGTTGGATTTACTCCAGACGAAGAAATTGGTCGTGGAGCACATAAATTTGATGTCGAAAAATTTGGAGCAGATTGGGCTTATACCATGGATGGTAGTCAAATTGGAGAACTCGAATACGAAAACTTTAATGCTGCAGGTGCTAAAGTTCATATTAAAGGAAAAATTGTGCATCCAGGCTATGCGAAAGGAAAAATGGTAAACTCTATGTACATCGCTACAGAATTCATCAACTCACTACCGAGACTGGAAACTCCTGAACATACTGAAGGTTATCAAGGTTTCTTCCACCTCTGCAGCATTGACGGTAAAGTAGACGAAACTGTTTTACAATACATTATTAGAGATCATGATAAGGCACATTTTGAAGCCCGAAAAGAGGTTTTACAAAAGTTAACTAATGATATCAATTCGCAATACGAGCGCGAAGTGGTTACCATAGAAATCAAGGATCAGTATTTTAATATGAAAGAAAAGGTGCAGCCGGTAATGCATATTGTTGATATTGCTGAAGAAGCTATGAAGCAATTGGATATTGAACCGCTCATCAAACCTATTAGAGGAGGAACAGATGGCTCGCAATTGAGTTATATGGGTTTACCTTGTCCAAATATATTTGCGGGTGGACATAATTTCCATGGACGCTATGAGTATGTGCCAGTTGAAAGTATGATTAAAGCTACTGAAGTCATTTGTAAGATTGCTGAATTAACAGCAGAGAAAGCTTTAAAATAATGCAAAAAATCCATTCCGTAGAAGCGTATATTGAAGTGCACTCGCATTATACCGAAGCACTCACTTTACTGCAGTCTATAATTAATACGACAGCATTAGAGGAAACCATTAAATGGAATATGCCGACCTATTGTTTAAATGGTAAAAACGTATTGGGAATTGGTGCTTTTAAAAATCATTTTTGTTTGTGGTTTCATCATGGTGTATTTCTCAAAGATGAACATGATTTATTAATCAATGCTCAAGAAAACAAAACGAAGGCCTTGCGTCAAATGCGTTTTGAAACCAAAGCTGATATTAATGAATTAGCTGTATTGGCTTATATAAAAGAGGCCATAGAAAATCAACGATTAGGTCGTGAAATAAAACCTAAACGCAACACTAAAATAGTGAATACTCCACATGAATTAGAATCGGCTTTTGGCACTAATACAGAACTTCACAATAGTTTTAAATCATTAACACAAGGTAAGCAAAGAGAATACTGTCAGTACATTTCTGATGCAAAAAGAGACGCAACAAAACGTTCAAGAATTGAGAAGATTATACCTATGATTATCCAAGGTGTTGGACTACATGATAAGTATAAGAACTGTTAGTTGTTAGTTGTTAGTTGTTAGTTGTTAGTTGTTAGTTGTTAGTTGTTAGTTGTTAGTTGTTAGTTGTTAGTTGAATAATAATCAAAACTAATTGAATTTTAACTCAGTTATCTAAACTTTCTCTCTTGCCTGCTAAACCCTTATCAAAACCCATAAAAAAAACTCCGAAAGTTTAAACTTTCAGAGTTTTAAATATTTTAAATAAAAGTATTCTATTTTTCTTTTACTGGTGTATTTAACTTCTTACTAATTTCCATAGAAATAGCAGAACGCTCAAACTTAATTTTTCCAGCTAAAGTTTCGATGACACAGCTGTTATCTTTATCATTAAGATCGACAACTTTACCATGCATACCGCTTTTTGTCACAACTTTATCACCTCTTTTCAATTCTGATGCAAAGGCTTTTTCTTGCTTTGCTCGTTTCATCTGTGGTGCAATCATAAAAAAGTACACTACAGCAAACATTGCTATAAAAGGTAAAAAATCTCCAATTGAACCCATAAATTATTTTACAGATTTAATTGCTGCTGTACCTGCTTTTTTAGCTGGTGCATTAGGATCTGGCTCAACAAAAGCTTTAATCTTAACAATTTCAGAGCCTTTTTCTGTATTTGTTGTTAAAGTAATTGATTTGCTTACTTGGTTAGCTCCTTTACCATTAAATTTTACAGTAAATTCTGCCGACTCATTTGGCGCAAGAGGATCTCTGTTCCAATCTGAAGGTACAGTACATCCACAAGTACTTTTAATGTTACTTACTACTAAAGGTGTTTTACCTGTGTTCGTGTATTTAAATTTCGTTTCAACTGGAGTACCATTAATGATAGTTCCAAAATCGTGTTCAGTTTCTACAAAAGAAATAACTGGAAAGTCTGCAGCACTTGCATCTCTTTCAGCAGCTGCTGCTACGTTGTCTGAATTAATCTTTGCTGTTGCATCTTCTTTACAAGATGTGAAAGCTACTAAACATAATGCGCTTAACGCTAAAATTGCTTTTTTCATTACTATTGTTTTTTTTATTATTTGTGATTCGAGAAACCAAATGTACTAATTATTTCATCTAATTAAAATTTTTAGAGCATTTTCAAACAAAATATTAACAGTCTATTACCTATAAAACCTCAAAAATCAGATTAAACCTCGACCTATTTTGTCGTGTTTTCCTTCAGAAATATACTCCTTTGTGATTTTATCAAGAATTCCATTTATAAAATTGCTACTCTTAGGAGTCGAGTATTCCTTGGCAATCTCCAAATACTCGTTGATAGTTACTTTAACTGGTATTGATGGAAATTTTTGGAACTCACAAATGGCCATTTGCATTAAAGCAGTGTCAATTTGTGTGATGCGTTCAGCATCCCAATTTTTAGTTTTTGATGCAATTTCAGTACTAAATACAGATTGATTGAGTATGGTTTTTTTAAGTAAATTCACTCCAAAATCTCTGTCTTCTAAATCTTTAAATAATTTTGGTGTAAAGAAATCCCCGTCAGAAGATACTTTTACTTTTTTCAATAACTTTAATATCGCTGTATTTACAACTGGTAAATCATCCAACCATGTAATACGCTTATCTTCAAAGTAATCGTATAATTTATCATTGGGTGCTACAATTTCAGTAAAAATATCAATGACGAAGTTTTTATCCTCCTTAAAAGTAGATGTCTTTGTAGACATATAAGTCTTATAAAGATCACTTTCTATAATAGACTTAAAAATAACATCGACATATTCAAAATCGAGATACCAAAGGTTTTCTTTTTGATTTTCAATGTGTTCTAGCAATGCTTCATTAGTAGACATCTTAGCCAAAACTTCATTATTTATAAACTTTAAGTTTGGATTTTTCTCTTCTTTAGTTGCTAGAAATTTCTTTTGAGTTTTGTTTAATTGGTCTTTTGACTTTTTATGAATTTCAATTAAAAGCGATAGTTGTGCCAGAAACAAATCATACATGCTATCCAGACTTTTAAGCAGAAATTTTTCGTTAATTGTGATATTATCACTTTCGCTTCCTTTTGAAGCATAAAGCGTTTGCATAACTTTAATACGAATGTGTCGTCTATTTAACATGGTTCCAAAGAGCTATAAAATAATAAAGCGAATTAGTTACTGCACTTAGACAATCTAGGTGACCAGTTCCAATTTCGCTTTGCAAAAATACTATTATTTTAACTGTATAAAAATATTTATTGACCTCTTTTTCTTGTTTCTATACGTTCTTTAGCAATAGATAATGCTGCAGCATTTGTTGTCACATTATTTTGCTTTGCATGATTAAAAATCTCAAGGGTTGTATTGTAGATGTTTTCGGTTTTACGCATAATTTCTTGTCTATCATAGTTTTCTAACTCGGCGTAAACATTGATAATTCCTCCAGCATTAATCAAAAAATCTGGTGCATAAAGAATCCCTTTCTCTTGCAACATTTCTCCATGTTTAGCCTCATCGGCCAATTGATTATTTGCTGCTCCTGCTATAATATCTGCCTTTAACTTATTGATAGTATCGTCATTAATGGTCGCTCCTAAAGCACAAGGTGCATAAATATGCATACGCTCACGGTAAATATCTCGACCTCTATAAATTTTAACACCGTATTTATCTTTAACGGCTTCAAGTCGTTCTTCGTTAATATCAGCAATGGTCACTTTTGCACCATCGTTTAACAAGTGTTCCACAAGTGCTTCACCAACATGACCAATACCTTGTACAAATACCGTTTTATTTTCTAGGATATCACTTCCGTATTTAAATTTAGCAGCAGCTTTCATTCCCATAAAAACGCCATAAGCTGTTATAGGTGAAGGATTTCCTGCACCACCCTTACTTTCAGAAATACCGGTAACATACGGTGTAACTTCTCTAACGAGATCCATATCTTCAGTAGTCATTCCTACATCTTCCGCAGTAATATATCTTCCGCTTAATGAATGTACAAACTCACCAAACTTCTTCATAAGTTCGGGTGTTTTTTGAGTTTTAGCATCTCCAATAATTACGGCTTTTCCTCCTCCTAAATTTAACCCTGTAATTGCAGATTTAAAAGTCATTCCGCGAGAGAGTCTCAACACATCGTTAAGGGCTTCCCATTCGTTATTATAGTTCCACATTCTTGTACCGCCAAGTGCAGGTCCCAAAACTGTATTATGAATACCAATTATTGCTTTTAAACCAGTATCTTTGTCGTTGCAAAAAACGATTTGCTCATGATTATCAAAAGATAATTGTCCAAAAACTGGGTTTATTTTTGAAAGCTCTTTAGAACTTAAAACTTCTGCTGTCATTTTGAAAATTTAGATTAATTCTATTGATTGATTGAAAATAGAATAGTGCCCAAAAATAATTTAATAATGGAGTATTAGCAAAAATATGCCGTTAAAATATCAAACTGCTAAAATAAAGCCTCAAAATAGTAAATGAAGGAACTAAAACATATTAATAAATATTTCTATAAGTATCGTTACAAGCTTTTGTTTGGTATCTTAATTACCATTGGAGCGAAAATATTCGCCTTATTTACCCCTCGATTTATTGGAAAATCTATAACCACTATATCTAAAGGCTTAAAAGGCGAGATTTCTGATGCAGTATTTAGGGAAGAGCTTGCCATAAATATCCTATACCTAATTGGTGCAGCTATAATTGCTGGCCTTTTTACATTTTTAATGCGTCAAACCATTATTAATGTATCTCGCTATATTGAATATGACCTTAAAAATGAAGTTTACAAACAATACCAAAATCTATCGTTAAACTTTTATAAAGCGAATAGAACGGGTGATTTAATGAACCGCATCAGCGAAGATGTAGGCAAAGTGCGTATGTATGCTGGACCAGCCATTATGTACACGATCAATACGGCAACCTTATTTATTGTAGCCTTCATTTATATGATAAGTATCAATCCAAAATTGACACTTTATACGGTTTTACCATTACCTGTTTTATCATTTATCATTTATAAACTGAGTAAAGTCATTAACAAGCGCAGTCGTATTGTTCAAGAATATTTATCAACGCTTTCAACGTACACGCAAGAATCGTTTAGCGGAATATCAGTCATTAAATCCTACGGAATAGAAACCGAAAACTATGACGAGTTTAATAAACTTTCAGAAGAAAGCAAACAAAAACAAATAGATTTAACTAAAGTACAAGCCTTATTTTTTCCATCAATGATTTTACTCATTGGTGTTAGTAATGTACTTGTCACTTATATTGGTGGTATGCAATATATCAATGGAGAAATTAAAGAAATTGGAACTATTGCAGAGTTTTTAATTTACGTCAATATGTTGACATGGCCTGTCGCTACAGTAGGTTGGGTAACAAATTTAGTACAACAAGCTGAAGCATCTCAAAAACGAATTAACGAGTTTTTAAAGCACGATCCTGAAATTAAAAACTTGAACGTTACACCTTCAACAATCGAAGGTAATATTGAATTCGACAAAGTCACCTACATTTATCCTGATACAAATATCAAAGCTTTAGACCAAGTGAGTTTCTCTTTGAAAAAAGGTGAAACACTAGCAATCCTTGGAAAAACGGGCTCTGGAAAATCAACAATTCTCGATTTAATAGGTCGATTGTATGACGTTCAAGAAGGTAAAATCACCATTGACGGTACTCAAATTAATCATGTCAACCTCAAAAGTCTAAGAGACAGTATTGGTTATGTGCCACAGGATGCCTTTTTATTTTCTGACACTATTGAAAATAATATCATGTTTGGTAAAGAAGATGCGACTAAAGAAGAAGTCATAGCAGCTGCAAAACACGCAGATGTACATAAAAATATTAAAAAATTTAATAACGGTTACCAAACCAAACTTGGTGAACGAGGCATTACACTATCTGGTGGACAAAAACAACGTATATCTATTGCTAGAGCGATAATAAAAGCACCAGAAATCATGCTTTTTGACGATTGTCTATCTGCTGTAGATACTGAAACCGAAGAAAAGATACTGAAGAGTCTTCGGGAAATTTCTGAAGGCAAAACAACCATTATCGTTAGCCATCGTGTGTCTTCTGCTAAAGATGCAGATAAGATTATTGTCCTTGAAGATGGTAAAATCATTCAAAACGGAACGCATGAGGCACTTACAAACATTGATGGTTACTATAAAACACTTTACTTAAAACAATTAAGTACAAAAGAATTATAGTTATTTGTTGCTTCGTAACCTTTTTTTTATGATTTTTGAGGCACAATCAATTCAAAAATTAAAAATTAGCTATGAATGATCATGGAATGATGGAGAAAGAGGAAATTTTCTCAAAAGTATTAAGGGCAGGAAGAAGAACCTATTTTTTTGATGTAAGAGCTACTAAAGCTGAAGATTACTACCTTACAATCACAGAAAGCAAAAAATTCACTAACGACGACGGATCGTTTCATTACAAAAAACACAAAATCTACTTATACAAAGAAGATTTCTCAGAGTTTAACCAAATTTTGAGAGAAATGACTGATTATATCATTACCGAAAAAGGCGATGAAGTCATTAGCGAACGTCATCAAAAAGATTTCAAAAAAGAGGACTTTTCATCAACATCCAATGACGATGTTGCTGAAGGAGGCGAATCAGTATCTTCAACTGATTCTCCTGATAAATTTACAGACATAAATTTTGAGGATATATAAATCGTTAAATTGTTAAATAATACCAAACCGCCACTCATTGAGTAGCGGTTTTTTTTTATTTTTATCAAAAAATTAAACTTTATATATGAGACTAACGATACTCTTAACTGCGCTAAGCTTTTTTCAAATTAATGCGCAATCTCAAAATGATTTATCCTATTACCTTCCACAAGACACAAGTTATAACCAAAATATACCAACTCCAGAATCAGTCATAGGTCATCAAGTTGGAGAATGGCACATCACTCATGATAAATTAGTACAATATATGCAAGCCTTAGCAAAGGCTTCTGATAGAATTAGTATTGAAAATAGAGGAACAACTTTTGAAGGCAGACCACTACTTCTACTCACGATTACATCACAAAAAAACCATAATAACCTCGAGACTATAAGGCTAACACATATGGCCTCGACCGAAAATATTACTGAAGATTTCAGCACTATGCCTATTGTTGTATATCAAGGATTTTCAATTCATGGTAACGAACCCAGTGGATCAAACGCATCGCTTTTAGCAGCTTATTATTTAGCGGCAGCCGAAAGTAATGATGTTAAGGATTTACTCGATGATACCATCATTTTATTTGACCCGTCACTTAATCCTGATGGATTGCAACGTTTTGCCTATTGGGCGAATACGAACAAGAGTAAAAACTTAAACCCAGACCCAAACGACAGAGAATACAACGAAGTTTGGCCTGGTGGACGAACAAATCATTATTGGTTTGATATGAACCGTGATTGGTTGCCAGTACAATTACCTGAATCTCGCGCTCGAATTAAAAGCTTTCATAAGTGGCTGCCAAATATCTTAACCGATCATCATGAAATGGGAACAAATTCTAGTTTCTTTTTTCAACCAGGAATTCCATCACGAACTCATCCTTTGACACCGAAACTAAATCAAGAGCTTACCAAAAGCATCGGTAATTATCATGCTAAAGCCTTTGATAAAATAGGTTCCCTCTACTATACTGAAGAAAATTTTGATGATTTTTACTACGGAAAAGGTTCAACCTTTCCAGATATTAATGGAGGTGTCGGAATCCTTTTTGAACAAGCCAGTTCTCGAGGACATGTTCAAGAAAGTGATAACGGAATCTTAACCTTCCCATTTACGATTCGAAATCAGTTTACCGCAGCATTATCAACTTTGGATGCTTCAAAAAATATGCGAGAAGAGATACTTCAATATCAGCATGACTTTTATAAAAATGCGAGAACTGAAGCCGCAAAAGAAAAGGGAAAAGCTATCGTTTTTGGTGATGAAAAAGATGCCGCTAAAACCTTTCATTTAGCAGAAATATTAAAACGTCAACATATCGATTTCCATGAACTAAAAAGTGATTTCACGAGCAACGGAAAACGCTTTAAAAAAGGATATGCCTATATCGTTCCAAAGAATCAAAAAAATACGAGAATGCTCAATGCCATGTTTGAAAAACGCACCACATTTCAAGACAGTTTGTTTTATGATGTTTCTGCTTGGACATTCCCACTAGCCTTTGGATTGGATTATGAAGAAAGTGTATCAACTTCAAATGCTGGAGCCAAAATTGAAGATTTGCAAATGCGAGTTGGAGAAATTTCATCAAAAAGCAATTATGCGTACCTCATGGAATGGCATGAATACTATTCTCCTAAAGCTTTAAACATCATTTTAAAAAGTGGTTTGAGAGCAAAAGTTGGAATGAAAAAATTTACTATTGACGGAAAAGACTATGATTATGGGACCATTATGATTCCTGTTCAAAATCAAAATAAATCTGCCGACGAATTGTACCAGCTTTTAAAGACTATTTCAACAGAAAACCATATCAATATCTCCGGAGTAAATACAGGTCTTACCAAAGGTATCGACTTAGGAAGCAGTCAATTTAAAGCCTTAACGCTGCCCAAAGTAGCCATGATAGTTGGTGATGGCATTCGCAGTTACGATGCTGGTGAAATGTGGCATTTATTTGACCAACGCTATGATATGCACTTAACAAAATTGGATAATAACGCTTTAAACTATGTTGATTTAAGTCGCTATAACACTATTATTCTGCCTAGTGGTTCAGCAAGTGCAAGTGCAACAAAAAAACTAACAGAATGGGTACGAAATGGAGGCACGCTAATTGGCTACCGCAGTGCATTAAACTGGTTAAAAACTAATAAATTCATAAAGCTAGAGTTCAAAAAAATGGAACGTAAAGCCAAAGATATTTCTTTTGAGCAACGCAGCGATTATAGAGGTGCTCAAGTAGTTGGAGGTACGATCTTTGAAGCAGATATAGACCGTTCTCACCCGATAAATTTTGGTTATAAAAATGATAAAATATCTTTGTTTAGAAACAATACACTCTTTATGAACGCTGATGAACAGAGCTACAACAATCCTATTCGGTATACTAAAAACCCTCTTTTGGCTGGTTATATTTCAAAATCTAATTTAGATAGTTTGTCTATGACTGTTCCTTTTAAAACTAAGCGCTTAGGAAGCGGAAAAGTGGTCGTATTTACTGATAACACAAACTTTAGAGGGTTTTGGTACGGAACTAATAAGTTATTGATGAATGCTGTGTTTTTTAGAGAGGAACTTTAGTTTACAGTCGCAGGTTTCACTCGCAGTAATCAGCTGTAAGCCAAGACACTAATTTCAAAGACTGAAAATTTAAACTTCTAAGAGACATTCTACTTAAATTATAATTTCACAGAGAGCAAAGCTAAAACGATCACATTTAGGAAGTATAGCAGCGCGAATTGTAAATGAAACATAAACCCAAGGATTAGCATTACCATTATAATAAAAATAGGTGCTAATGTAATGGCAACCGCAAATCTAAAAGTTGATATGAATTCTATGTCCTTGATTTTTGCTTGTACTACTTTTTTCCATATGAGATAAGGAACAAAGAGGTTAATGATGAGTAAAAATCTGGATGTTGTCTTTATCAAGCGTAGAACACTTTTCTGATTTTGCTTTTTTGTTTTACAATTTTCAAAACCACTTTTAATACAGTTGTTGACATCATTCGGTTTTGTAAAATCTACATTTAAGTCCTCAAGTTTTTTTAGTTTTTCATCGTAGTTCTCACTCTCAATATGTGTTGTAAGTTGACGTAATTGACTAGAAACTAACTCTTTGAGTTGTAAAACATTTTGATGCTTATCACTTAAAAACTCCTTACTAACTTCAATTGGTGTTCCAAAAATCATTGTAATGCTGTCACCAAATTTTGTAGCATCCATAAAATTTAGTCCAACAGGAACGAGCTGTAGTTTAGTATTGGGATAGCTTTCTAATGTTTCAAAAACAATTCGAGTAAACCCTTTACTTAAGGGTCTGACAGTTCGTTTTAAATTATGATTTCCTTCAGGAAAAATAGCGATAGCATTGTTTTCACTCAGGAGTTGCGAACTTTCAGAAAATATAACCTTGTTTTTGGCTAAATTACTCCAACCATCTCGTACACGATAAACAGGAAGCATTAGAGAATTCTTTAAGATTTTACTAATAATTGGTTTACTAAACACACTTGCTCGTGTTAAGAAATAAGTAAAACGGCCATTTTTTGTGGCAATCAATAAGGCATCCAACAACGCGTTTTGATGATTTCCTAAAAACAAAACAGGTTCATTCTTTGGAGTGCGATTAGCATTAACAACCTTTATTTTTTTGAAGTAAAAAAAAAGTCCCAATCGCAAATATGCTCTCATACTATATAACCAAAGTTGTTTCATTCTTTATAAATTCTAGAAGGTTTATAACTCCAATACAGTGCCAATAATAATCCGGAAATGATATGCCAAATACCCCAAAATGCTGCCATAATCGCCATTCCTCCTAACCCATTAAAAAACGTAAAAATGAGTAATAATCCTAAACCTGAATTTTGGATTCCTGTTTCAATTGCTAATGTTTTTTGATTTTCAAAAGAGAGTCTAAAGGCTTTGGCAGTAAAAAAACCAAGTAATAGTGCTAGAAAATTATGAGCTATTCCAATACTTAAAACGTGGTGAATATAAGTATTAAATATATCCATATTTTTTGAAAATGCCATGATAACAATCGTAATAAAAACGATAATAGACAGCGGTTTTAGCAATTTAGAAAGCTTATTGGCTAATCTTTCGTTAGTATGCCTTACCAACATACCAAAGAATAAGGGTATGCCTAAAATAAGTAAGATTAATTTTACAAGTTCAAACGGTTGTAATTCTACATGTTTTAATATTTGAGCAGTTGGCTCGTATAACTGTCCGTAAAGTTGAAAATTTACAGGTGTAATAATCATAGCTAGCAATGTCCCTAAAGCAGTTAAGCTCACCGAAAGTGCGGTGTTTCCATCTGCAAGATGTGTCATAAAATTTGAAATATTTCCACCAGGACAAGCTGCAACCATCATCATACCTAAAGCGATACTTGGTTGTGGTTGGATGAGAATAATAACCAAAAAAGTTAAAAACGGCAACAACACAAATTGTGATAAAACACCAACTAACACTAATTTAGGATGCTTTAAAATGGCTTTAAAATCGTTAATAGAAATACCTAAAGCAACACCAAACATTACAACTGCAAGTGCGATATTTAAAATCCAAAGGGAATTGCTATCAAAATTTATTTGTACGTCGTCGAGTTCCTGCATAAATTATGAAACAGCTGCCCCATTTTTAGTTCTATATTCAGGTTTTAAAAGTATAACATCTTTACCATTAACAGCTCCAATAACTAAACATTCACTCATAAACTTAGCGATTTGTTTCTTAGGAAAATTTACAATAGCAACAATTTGCCTATTCATTAAGTCTTCTTTTTTATAAAGAGTTGTAATTTGTGCAGACGATGTCTTGATTCCCAAGTCCCCAAAATCAATTTTTAACTGGTATGCTGGATTTCTAGCTTCGGTAAAATCGTTGACTTCTATTATTGTTCCTATTCGTAAATCAACCTTTGTAAAGTCTTCGAAAGTTATTATATTCATAATCTAAATGTATAAAAAATATGTCACTTACACCTTCAAATATGCTAGCCTTAGGCACCAAAGCTCCAAATTTTGAACTCTTAAATACATTAGATGACACTCTGGTTTCATTAGAAAGTGTAAAAGGTATCAATGCAACGGTTATTTTATTTATTTGCAACCACTGCCCTTTTGTAATCCATATCAATAAAGAAATTTCAGATTTGGCAAAACATTATGTTTCAAAAGGTGTCAATTGTGTGGCCATTTCTAGTAATGATGTTGAAAAATACCCGCAAGATGCACCGCATTTAATGAAACAAAATGCCATAGATCAAGGTTTTATTTTTCCGTATTTATATGATGACACACAAGACGTTGCGCAAGCTTATGATGCAGCATGTACGCCAGATATTTATGTGTTTGATTCGGATTTAAAGCTTGTGTATAGAGGGCAGTTAGATGATTCGAGACCTGGAAACGGAATTCCGGTTACTGGAAAAGATTTACGGTATACCTTAGATAATTTACTACATGGAAACCCAATTTCTAAAACTCAAAAACCTAGTATTGGTTGCAATATTAAGTGGAAATAATATCAAAATAATTATGATAATTTATCGTTTCTTTTAAAACCATCTATGAAAACAACAATGAAACTTTGCTCAGTATTCTTACTGTTTTTATGCTTAGTTAATTGTAACCAAGCTTCTAAAAATGCAAATACTCTAGATATGCATTTTAAAGATATAGATAACTTCTGGAAGGCTTATGATAAAATCAAAACGATTGAAAATCATGACGAACGCACAAGAATAATTCAAACAGAGTATCTCAATAAAGGCAGTAAAGGGTTAAAGCTACTCATCGAAAAAGACCAATTAACTGCTACAGATTACGCCACATTTTTAAAAGATACGGTGTTTTTTAATTCGATTAAATCTACAACACTAAATGCGGAAAAAGACACCTTCAAAATTAGAGAAAGTTTGCGCTCTTTTGAAAAGCTCTATCCTAAAGCGAGATTTAACGATGTATATTTTGTGATTGGTCAATTTAAACGCGCTGGTACTGTCATAGATAGTACGATGATTATAGAACTTGAAAAAAATGCGAGAAGTAATGATATAGAATCTGCTTTATTGTTTAATGACGACGAATTACATCACATAAATGACCGCCAATCATTAGTACCACTTGTCATTCATGAACAAGTGCATGTCAGCCAAAAAAACATTAATACGCGATCACTGTTATCAAAATCTATTTGTGAAGGATCTGCCGATTTTTTAATGTTTGTACAAACTGGTCAATTTCCGTCATCAACTCAAGAAACATACATGTATGGTGAAGCTCATGAAGCTGAATTATGGATGAAGTTTAAAGCAGATATTACTACCAATTATAAAAACATAAAAACAGATTGGTTTTATAATTATGACCGACATGATATGCATCCAGACCTAGGATATTTTATGGGATTCAAAATTTGTGAGGCTTATTATAACCAGTCAACAGATAAAGCTAAAGCGATTGAATTTATGTTAGATGGCACAAATAGTATACGTGTTTTAGAATTGAGTGGTTATAATGGTGGGTTGTGAAGTACACCCATCAACATTAAAAAAATCTGTAAAACAAATACTAAACCGCATAAAATAATAAAATCCTGTTTGACTAAACAAACAGGATTTTATCCCTAACTAAACTAAATTTTAAATCTTAAAGCGTCCGCTTAACTACAACATTAAGATTAACCTACTTATATAAGAAACTAGAAGTTTCCTATTGATTTATATACGTATACTCTTACATATTTGGATTACGATACATCAAAAAAAATACATTTTTCTTTCTATCATTTATTGTAATCCAAAACACATTGGTTTTTCTGTGTTTATTTCCAAAGCGCTACAAGCTTTAAAACTAATTAGTTAAGTAATAAGTAACATCAATTAATTCTATTGAGTTTACCAATCCTAAATCTAAAGACGATTCTTGATCAAAAGTTAAAATACAACTCGAATTAGCTTCAATTCCATAACAAGGGACGATTGCATTGTTTGAGTAACTTCCTGAGAATTCTAAACCGTCAGATATAAGTGTTAGTATGGGCACACCTTCAACTGCAGTGGCATTTGGATTATTAAGTTTAATTTCAAATTGCAATCTATTGGTATTATTTCCTGTATCTGGAGTAAACGTAAAATTTAAAACTTCATATGAGAAATTTTCTAAAACGGGAGGTTCAATAATCTCAGGTGTTTCTGGATCTGGAAAATCACAAGGAACTTCTTGTGTCGTGTCAAAATTATAGGATTGATTATTTATAAAATAAATTTGTGGAATTACAATGGTCTTAGTGCAGTCGTCTTCGCTATCATCGTCTGATGAACAATTATAAACAAGAACTGTTATCAATAATAAAATGGTATACTTTAATACTGTTTTCATAACATCTATTTTTTTCAATTTACTTATTTTGGCAAACGCTTCGCCTCTTCCCTTTGTTAGAATTTGAAAATCTAAAAAAAGATTTTCTAATTACTTATTTTGGC
>Ga0316189_10003222_pt1 | contig 15858 bp, 11 predicted proteins | sample LowCovwburrow_MG_FD_204930 | JGI IMG/M metagenome (GOLD analysis project Ga0316189, IMG submission 204930) | Coastal sediment microbial communities from Maine, United States - Lowes Cove worm burrow | ecosystem: Environmental > Aquatic > Marine > Coastal > Sediment | place: USA: Maine... | reverse complement strand
TTATACAAGATCCCCGCTTGCGCGGTCCGATGCCTCGGGGATGACGTTTGGCGTCGGTGAGCGCTGACTGCCCTTTACAGATAATCGGTATGGGTTTGAATATTTTGGGCGACAATGTGCCGGGAGAACACGGCATTAGGGGGATTCACGGATTTCAGTCGTATCCGCTCGCGATTGCGCCTAGAATTATCGACTGTTTAACGGCATAGATAGCCGTGGAGGAAGTTCATTGAAAACACATGCGCAAGCGGTAGTCATCGGCGGGGGCCTGGTGGGCTGCTCGATTCTCTATCATCTCACCAAGCTTGGCTGGACCGATGTGGTTTTGCTCGAGCGTAATGAACTTACTTCGGGTTCCACCTGGCACGCAGCAGCCGGTATCCACGGTCTGCATGATCACAACAACATTTCCAAATTGCAGTACTACACAATGCAGCTCTATGCGGACCTGGAAAAGGAAACCGGGCAGGGTTGCGGCATCGTCCAACCGGGCTCGCTTTACCTGGCGCAGACCCGTGAGCGCGAGCATCAGTTGCGTATCCAGGCGGCCAAGGCGAAATACTTCCAGGTCGAGTTCCACGAACTCAGCCGTGACGAAGCAGAACGTATGCACCCGCTCACCGACTTCGATGGCATTCGCTGCATTATGCTCGAACCCGATGGTGGCAACGTCGATCCTTCCGGCGTGACCTACGCCTATGCCAAGGGTGCACGTCAGCGCGGTGCCGAAGTGCATCGATTCACCCCGGTCATTGCCACCACCCAACGTGCTGATGGCAGCTGGGACGTGGAAACCGACAAGGGTACGATTCACACCGATGTGGTGATCAACGCTGCCGGACTGTGGGCGCGTGAGGTGGCCGCTATGGCCGGGCTCGAATTGCCGTTGATGCCGTTGGAACATCAATACCTGGTGACCGAAACTATTCCCGAGATCGAAGCGCTGGGACGGCGACTGCCCAGTATCGCTGACCGTGACGGCGAGTATTACCTGCGCCAGGAAGGACTGGGTCTGCTGGTCGGTGCCTATGAAAAAGACGGGCGCTACTGGGCCGAGAAGGGCACGCCGATGGATTTCGGCCATGAGTTGCTCGATGAAGATCTCGATCGCATCGAGGAAAATCTTATGCGCGCCTTCGAGCGCATACCGGCGCTCGCGGAAGTCGGCGTCAAGCGGGTCATCAACGGACCGATGATCTGGTCGCCGGACAGCTCGGCGCTGTTCGGACCGGTGCCCGAGTTGCAGAACTATTTTTGTTGTTGCGGCATCATTCCGGGGTTTTCCCAGTCGGGTGGGCTTGGTCTCACGCTGGCGCAGTGGATTATCGAGGGTGAGCCGGAGATGGATATGTTCCCCTGGGACCTCGCGCGTTTCGGCAGCTGGGCGGACAAGGCGTTCACCAAAGCCCGCACCCTGGATCAGTACGCACACCGCTTCAAGATACACTTTCCCTATGAAGAACGCTCCCCGGGGCGACCCGTCAAGACGCGTCCAGTCTACGACCGGCAGAAGGAGCTGGGTGCCGTGTTCGGTCTCAGTTATGGCTATGAACATCCGTTGTGGTATGCGCCGGCGGGTATGGAAGCGGTTGAGACCTACGGCTTTGAACGGCAAAACTGTTTCGAGCCGGTGGCCGCTGAATGTCGCGCATTGCGCGAAGCGGTCGGCATTATCGATGTCTCCAACTTCGCCAAGTATCGTGTTCGCGGCGCTGGCGCTGCCGATTACCTCGACCGGCTGGTGGCGAATCACGTGCCCACCGAGATCGGGCGCTCCTGCCTTACGCCGATGATTGGACTTCGCGGTGGTATTGCCGGTGATTTCACCATCACCAAGCTCGATGAAGAGGATTTCCTGATGATCGGCTCGGGTATCGCCGAGCGCTACCATCAGCGATTCTTCAACATGGTGTCGCGTGCGGATAGCGTCAGTTTCGACAGTTTCACCGAGGCCTGGGGCGGGTTCAATGTTGCCGGACCCAATGCGCGCAAGTTGCTGGAACAACTCACCGATGCCGACCTGTCAAACGAAGCCTTCCGCTTTATGCGCAGTCAACGTATCGAGGTGGCAGGCATCGATGCGGTTGCCATTCGCGTGTCTTTCAGCGGTGATCTTGGCTGGGAAATTTACGTGCCGCTGGAGCATCAGTTGGCGCTTTACGATGCGTTGCTGGAAAAGGGTGCCGCCCTTGGTGCGCGCCCGGTGGGTGGCCGTGCCCTGTTGTCATTGCGGGTTGAGAAGGGCTATGGCAGCTGGAGCCGTGAATACTCGCCCGAATACTGGCCGCAGGAAGTCGGTCTCGAGCGCCTGATCAAACTCGATAAACCCGAATTTCTCGGTCGCGATGCCTATCTTGCGATCAAGGATAATCCGCCGCGTGAAAAGCTGGTGGTGGTTCAGATCGAGCAGACCGAATCCGATGCCAACGGCGGCGAACCGGTGTTTCTCACCGACGGCACGCCGATTGGACGCGTCAGTTCAGGGGCTTTTGGCCACAGTGTCGGCGCTTCCATCGCGCTGTGCTTTATCAAGACTGCGCAGGCCGCGGCCGGAACGCAACTCGACATCGCTATCCTGGGTATCCCGCATCGAGCCGTCATTCTGGACAAGCCGCCGTTTGATGCGGCGGGAGAGCGCCTGCGCGCTTAGCCTCACGGCAGACGGCGAGAAACTGAATTAGAGAGCCTTAATCCTGATGTTTAATAACGAAAGCATAAAACTGAGAGTGTAAACATGGCCACTAACCCGCATTCGATTCCATATCCGAAAGTCGATCCGACGCGCAAGCCCGCGATGCGTCCTGACAATACCCCTGACGATAACGATCGCATCGAGATCGGACCGACACCGCTGGCTTATGCCGAGTGGGCACAGGCAGGCCTGCAATGTCCCGATCTGCCGGCAATGCGCCAGTATCGGCTGGATCGCATCGTCGCCGGCCTGATCGAACGTGACCTGGATGCGGTGCTGTTGTTTGACCCCCTGTCGATTCGCTACGCTACTGACACGACCCACATGCAACTGTGGAATTCACATAACCCGTTTCGCGCCTGCATGGTCACCTCCGATGGGCACATGGTGTTGTGGGAATACGGCGGCTATGCCTACATGTCGGAATACAACCCGCTGGTGCGCGAAGTGCGCGCCGGGGCTTCCTTCTTTTACTTTGCCACCGGGCAGCGGACCGAGGAGAAGGCGGAGAAGTTCGTCGGTCAGGTCAACGAAGTGTTGCAGCAGCGGGTAGGTAACGGCCGACGGGTTGCCGTCGACAAGATTCAGATCGCCGGTCTGCGCGCGCTCGATGAAGCCGGCGTGCAAGTGATGGACGGTGAGGAATTGATGGAGCGTGTGCGCGCCATCAAGGGGCCTGATGAAATCCTGGCGATGCGCTGTGCCATTAATGCCTGCGAGGCTTCGATCGCGGAAATGCGCGAATTGACTGAACCGGGCATGACCGAGAACGATGTCTGGGCCGAGTTGCACAAGTCGAATATCCGCCGCGGTGGTGAGTGGATCGAAACCCGTATCCTGTCAACGGGGCAGCGCACCAACCCGTGGTTCCAGGAATGTGGGCCGCGGGTCATCGGTAACAATGAAATTCTCGCTTTCGATACCGATCTGATCGGTTGCTACGGCATGTGCACGGATATCTCGCGCACCTGGTTTATTGGTGATGCCAAGCCAACGCAGCGCCAGAAAGACCTTCATCGTGTTGCTTATGACCACATCATGACCAACGCAGAACTGGTACGCCCCGGCATCAGTTTCCAGGAGTTGACTGAGCAGGGGCACCATCTGCCCGATGAATTCATCCCGCAGCGCTACGGCTCCAAATTCCATGGAGTCGGGTTGTGCGATGAGTGGCCTGCAATCAAGTACCCTATCGACTGGGAAGAGCGCGGTTACAGTGGCGTACTGGAGCCCGGTATGATGCTCTGCGTCGAGGCCTACGTCGGTGAAGTCGGCGGTGCCGATGGCATCAAGCTGGAAGACCAGTTGCTGGTCACCGAGGACGGCTTTGAAAACATGGTGGTCTGCCCCTTCGACCCGTTGTTGATGGGTGAATGACGAACGGGGAAATGGATAGAATAGTTGTCATCGCGCCACCCCAACAAGATCCCCGCTTGCGCGCGGTCCGACGTATCGGGGATGACAATGACTTACGCGGGGATGACAGATTCTTGCGTCATTCTCGATGCGTCGGACCGCGCGCAAACGGGGATCTCCTAACGAGCTTATTTTTGAGGGCTGGGTAAACCAATGAATGTACTCTTTATTACCGCTGATCAGTGGCGCGGCGAATGCCTGTCTGCGCTTGGTCACCCGCACGTCAGCACTCCGAACCTCGACGCGCTAGCCCGCGAAGGCGTGCTGTTCCGTAATCATTTTGCCCAGGCGACACCCTGTGCGCCGAGTCGCAGTTCGCTGCATACCGGCATGTACCTGCAAAACCATCGCTGTGTAATCAACGGTGCTCCGCTCGATGATCGCTTCAGCAACTGGGCGCGCGAAGTCAGTGCGGCCGGTTATCAGCCGTCGTTGTTCGGCTATACCGATTCCGCGATCGATCCGCGTGGACTGGATGCGGATGATCCGCGCCTGCATCATTACAGTGAACCTCTGCCGGGCATCGCCAGTTACACGCCGATGCGGGACGAAGTGCCGGTAGAATGGGTCGAGTACCTGCAACAAAAGGGTTACCCCATGTCCGATCGGCCCTGGAGTCTTTACGGTGCCATCGAACCGGGTGTTGATTGGGGCCAGGGCGGTGAGCGCGTATTACCGCTGGCGATCAAGGCCGAAGATCACGAAACCCATTACATGGTAGATCGCTGCGTGGACTGGATCGGTGCACAACAGGATTCATGGATTACGCACCTGTCGCTGTTACGCCCGCATCCGCCGTTTGCCGCGCCGGAACCCTACAACAGCCATCACGACCCACAGCAGATGCCGGCACCGTCGCGCGCTGCCACGCCTGCTGATGAGGCGCGTCAACACCCACTGCTCGACTACTTTATCAACCACAGCAAGTACCGCGCCCCCGACGAGGCCCGCCAGACACAGCAGGACAAGGTGAATTACTTCGGCCTGATCGACGAGGTCGACGATAACCTGGGTCGCCTGTTTGCAAGCTTGAAGGAGGGCGGTCACTGGGATTCAACGCTGATCATCTTCACCAGCGATCACGGCGAGCAGCTCGGCGATCACTGGTTGATGTCCAAGCTTGGTTTTTACGACCAGTCCTATTATATTCCGCTGGTTATTCGCGATCCTCGACAGCAGGCCGATGCTACGCGCGGCACTCAAATTACCGGGTTCAGCGAAAGCGTCGACCTGATGCCAACCATGCTGGACTGGCTTGGCCTTGATGTGCCCAGCCAGTGCGACGGATTTTCCCTGTTGCCGGCAATACGTGATGGCGTGATGCCCCCGGGTTGGCGTGAGGAAGCACATTGGGAATGTGACTTTCGTAACGTGCGCGATGACAGCGTAGAGCAGCACCTGGGTGTAACCATGCATCAATGTGGGCTGTCGGTGATCCGCGATCATCGCTACAAATACGTCCACTTTGCCGGCCTGCCGCCGTTATTTTATGATTTGCAGGAAGACCCCGGCGAGTTCGTCAACCAGGCCAAAAATCCCGCCTACACGGAGCGCGTACTCGAATATGCACAGAAGATGCTGACCTGGAAAATCAATCATGCGGATCGCGGCCTCACAGAAACCATGCTGGGTGAGGGCGGTGCGGTCACGCGTCGCGCACCGTTACGACATCTCGCCGGTGCGGGATAGAACAGGCTGCCACGAATCGACCGAAGGAGAAAATGCTATGTCACAAGCACCGGAATCTGCGGTAACTTATGCGCCCGTCGATCACATCAGTGCCTGGCGCGCCAGTGAGCGTGATCGTGACAGCTTTGTTTTCCAGTTGCAGCCTCACCATATAGCTGCACTGGATCAGGCGGTGCAGAACGCGAAACAGAACAACAAGGATGCCGAGTCGCTCACGCTGGCTGATTTCAGTCTCGAGGAAATTAAAAGCGACATCACAGCCTGGCGTGATGAAGTTATGAATGGCAGTGGCATGATAATCCTCAGTGGTTTCCCACTCGAGCGTTACAGCAAGGAAGAGCTGGGCATGATGCATTTCGGTATCGGCACTCATTTTGGTGCAGCTATGTCACAGAGTGTGATGGGCGATACGCTGGGCCACGTGGTGAACGTCGGTGGTAAGGATCCGAAAGAGCGCGCTTATCGCAACAGCACCGAACTCGACATGCACACCGACGCCTGTGACGTGGTCGCAATGATGTGTCTGCAAAAAGCGCAAAGCGGTGGCTTTAGTGGCTACGTCAGTGCGATCAGTATCTACAATGAAATCCTCCAGCGCCGCCCGGATTTGTTGCCGGTGTTATTCGAGGGCTTTCATTATCATCGTTTCGGTGAGGAAGCGCCGGGCCAGTCGCCGGTGACCGAAGAGAAGATTCCTGTGTTCAGTTTTCGCGATGGCCTGTTAAGCGTCAATTACCTGCGTTCCTACATCGAGATGGCGGCCGAGTACCTGCAAACTCCACTCACTGCCGAGCAGGTTGCCGCACTAGACCTGGTCGATGAGATTTCGGTGGATGCGCGCTTTGCACTCAAGTTCATCACGCGTCCCGGAGACGCGGTGTTTTTCAACAACCTGACGGTGTTGCACAATCGTACCGCCTTTGAGGATTCCGAGGTCGAATCCGAGAAGCGCCATTTTCTGCGACTATGGCTGGTGGCGCACGAACAGCGACCGGTGGCGGATACGCTACGAATTTACGAAGGACGGGGAATCGACCGGCAGGAAGGCAGGTCGACCTATTTCGAGGGAGATCTGGACTACAGCCGTTTCGACGACGAAGACGCACGCATGTAAGTGACCGCGATGACTCTTCCGTCGACGGAATAAACGAACGAGTCGTTTGCGCAGGGTAGCGCTAGTGCTGTTAGCGCCAGGCGGCATGCATGTAGCGGGCCGCTGAAACGGTATTTACGCGGAAATATAAGCAGGTATAGTAAGCTTTGTTTGCCGGTTTGCGATTATCAGCACCGGCACCCCCTTGATACTCGGTCGAGCGCGCACGAAGGGCGCGATCGCCAGGCTGGATACAGTATGACTTATTCTTTTTGCAGTGATGATTTTGCCTTGAACCCCTACTGGTGGGATAAAACGCCACGCCCTGAAGTCGAAGATCAGGCGCTTCCCGGCAGCACTGACGTGCTGGTGATCGGTTCCGGTTATACCGGCATGCATTGTGCCCTGCAAACCGCAGGAGCCGGCCGCCAGACGACGGTGATCGATGCGCAGGATCTCGGCTGGGGTTGCAGTACGCGTAACGGCGGCCAGATCAGTGGCGAAATCAAACCCGATTTTGACCAATTGAGTCGACGCTACGGCAATGCCGAGGCGCATGCCTTGATCTCCGAGGCGCGTAACGCGCTGGACTGGCTGGGCGGGTTCGTCGACGAGCAGGGTCTGGACTGTGATTATCAACGCAACGGTCGTTTTGTCGCCGCACACAGTGCGCGCCAGTTCGACAAGCTGGTGGCGAGTGTGCAACATCAACCCGCGGGGCTCGAACAATCCCTGCGCATCGTCGAACCGCAGAATCAATCCAGTGAAATCGACAGTGTCTACTACCATGGCGGTATGGTGGTCGATCGCCACTGCTCGCTGGACCCGGCAAAGTATCACGCTGGCCTGGTGGAACTGGCGCGCGCCAGCGGAGCAGAGTTAATCGGTAATTGTGCTGCAACCAATATCGAACGTGACGGTAGTGGCTTTCGAGTGACCACCGCGCGCGGTGTCATCCAGACGCGCGAGCTGGTGATTGCGACCAATGGCTATAGTGGTACGTTGGCGCCCTGGCAACAGTGCAGGGTGATTCCCATCGGCAGTTATATGTTGGCGACCGAACCCATGGCGCTCGAGCGTTCCGCAAAGCTGATGCCGCAGCATCGGGTGTTCAGTGACACGCGTAAAATCGTCGTCTATTTCCGATTATCACCCGATGGCCGCAGCCTTTTGTTTGGCGGCCGCGTCTCGGTTTTTGAGTCTGACCCTGTTAAAAGCCTGCCGGCGTTGCGCCAGGAGATGCTGCGCATTTTCCCGCAGCTGGAAGATGTCAGGATCAGCCATACCTGGATGGGATTCGTGGCTTATACCTTTGATGAGTTGCCACATCTCGGGCAGCAGGATGGTATCCACTATGCCATGGGCTACTGTGGTTCGGGAATCTGCCTGGCAAGCTACCTGGGTCATCGCCTGGGCCAGCAAATGCTGGGTCTTGAAGAGGGTGCTACCGCGTTTGACAAACCGCGGTTTCAGACCCGGCCGCTCTACAGTGGTAAACCCTGGTTCCTCGCGCCTTCGGTGCGTTACTACCAGATGGTCGACCGTTTCAGCTAGCAGCCCTGGCCGTCGGTCGCGCGCGGAAACACCAGCGGAAATTCTTCCGTAGTCAACGGGTCACCGACTTGCAAACGCTCATCCAGTCCGGGAAACGGTGGCGAGGTTTCACCTGAACGCTTTGCGTATTTCGTGTCATCGCCGAGCCAGCGTGCGGCAAAGCCGCGGCGGCGCTGGTCAGACAGGTTTGCCGGTGCGCCATGGATGGTGAGATAGTGAAACGCAATCGCATCGCCGGGTTTGAGTGCCCAGCTACGAATGTCATATTGATCGCGATTGGCGTCAATGTCGGGTACCGGTTCCAGCTGGGCATCGTCGTGATCGTAATCGACTCCGGTGAACTTGCGCGGCAGAAACCAGCACCCCCAGTCATGCGACCCGGCGACGAATTGCGGGCAAGTCTCGATAGCGACCGGGTCGAGCGGAATCCACATGCTGCACACCTGGCGTCCGTCAACACAGTAGTACGGCTGATCGTGGTGCCAGGGGGTGATCTTGTTGGTGCCCGGTTCCTTGACCAGCACATGCTCGTGGAAGATGCGCACGCTGTCTGAGCGCATCAGCTCGGCGGCCAGTGCAGGGGCCGGTGACGCGAACATGAACTGGCGATACTCGTCGATTCGATTCCAGTTGCAGTAGTCGCCGAAAAATCGGCCACCCTCGGCGTCGTCGAGGTAATCGCGACCGAACGGACCGGGATTGCGCATATTGGTGTCGACGCCGGCGCGCAGCGTATCGATCCAGTCATTAAAAACACCTTCCAGCAATACCACGCCATCGCGCTGAAAGGTTTCAATTTGTTCCTGGCTTAGCGTAGACATGGGTAGGTCAATTACCTTCGATGATGCACAGATCGCGCTTGGCCGATGCTTTGGCGAACTTGAGTGCCTGTTGGTAAGTGGGTGAATAATAGCAGCGCTCGGCATCCTCGACGCTGGCAAAGCGCACGATGACGTTGCGCTCGCGCTCCTTACCCTCAAGCCACAGGGTACGCGTGCCGCGGGCCAGGAATTCGCCACCGTGCGCGGCGATCGCCTCGGTGGCGAGTTTGGCGTATTCACCGTAAACTTCGGGGTCGCTTACCGCCACGTGTGCTATCCAGTAACCAGCCATGTTTGTTATCTCTATCTGTGTATTATGGAGCGCTATTTTAGGGGCGATAGACAACGAAGTGAATCATTTTGTCGGGAGTGACGCGTGATACTGAAGGAGATACATGAGCTTGGTTTTCCCGCTCCGGGCAATGCTTACGGTGAGCAAAAGCTGAGCCCTGTTCAAGTCTGTGAGCACCCTGTGAAACCGGCCTGATCCATGAACCAGGCAAAGATTAAGCGTCACCTCGACAAGCTGGCCCAGCTGGACCCTGATCTCAAGCGTGGGCTGCTGCTGGTGCAATATCCCAAACCACGCATTCGCGAGCAAGGGTTCGATACTTTTGTATCGACCATTGTGTCGCAGCAGATATCGACCGAGGCGGCGGCATCGATTATGCGCCGGGTGCGTGCGTTGTTACCGGATATGAATGCGGCGGCCGTGTTATGCCTGCCTGCCGGCGCATTGCGCGATGCGGGACTGTCGATGCGCAAGGTGGAGTATGTCGAAGGTCTGGCGCGGGCCATGGTGGAAGATCGTTTTGATCCGTCGAAACTCGTATCGATGGACGATCAGAGCGCTATAAATGCGATAACGTCGTTGCGTGGCTTCGGCCCCTGGAGTGCTGAAATTTATTTGATGTTTTCATTGCAACGCAGCGATATTTTTCCAGCTGGTGATCTCGCGCTGCGCATTGCCCTGCAAAAGTTGAAGGGCATAGAAACTCCGCTCAACGAAAAACAGTCACGTGAGCTGGTTGCCCTGTGGTCCCCGTATCGCAGTGCGGGAAGCCTGTTTTTATGGCATTACTACCGGGGTGCACCCACCTGAGCCTTGCGCTGTAACGGGTTCGATATTGATTGAAGTCCCGATTGTGTGCACAAAACAACGCTTGCTGCGCTCTGCTGCAGAACCTATATTCACCGCATATGAAGACTGTGCCGAACACGCTACTTGATCTTGATCGTTACCCGCTGCATGAACTCGACAGCGTTGCAGGTTGCCATCTGGTGCAGCAATGCGTCGATGACCTGCAGCGCAAGGGCATGTTTACCCTGCAGGGCTTCCTGCGATCTGAGGTAATCGACGACATGCTCCCCGAGCTATTGCACAGAATAGAACGGGAATCCTTTACCCATGAGCGCGAGCACAATATCTACTTTGACGACAACATCGAGGGCCTGCCGCGAGATCATCCAGCGCTTAAGCGCGTTAAAACCATCAATCACACGCTTTGCGGTGACCAGCTCGCCGAACCACTGCGGCAGGTGTATCGCTGGTCCGGACTGACTGCTTTTCTGGCCCGGGTGATGGGCAAGGCGGCGCTTTACCCGATGGATGACCCGCTGGCCTGTGCCAACGTGTTGGGATACTTCGAGGGCGAGGGATTGAACTGGCATTTCGATCGTTCCGAGTTTACCACCACCCTGTTATTACAGGCGCCACGGCAGGGGGGCGAGTTCGAGTATCGTCACCAGTTACGCAGCGAGCTTGATCCGAATCTTGATGGTATTGCCCGCTTGTTGCGCGGTGAAGATAGCGGGGTCGAGACCCTGCGTCTCGGTGCCGGAGATCTCAACGTGTTCAAGGGCAGGAATACGGCGCATCGTGTGACGTCACCTGTCGGTGATCGTGCCCGCCTGGTGACGGTGTTCTCCTATTACGAGACGCCGGGGCGCATGTTCTCTGACGAGGAAAATCTCGGTTTTTACGGCCGTACCGTCGGCTGACGGGCAAACATAACCCCGTTTCACAGAGGTTTGACGGCGAATGGCATTGTCCTCCGGGCCTTGACCTGGGTTGGTTCTCACGCCGGGGTCGTCTTTTTAACCAGCCGAGTCAGATTTTTGCGAGCGGGCTGCCAGGCTGCGTAAACAGGTGAAAGCGCAAGCTCAACAGGCATGAGGCCACGAAGAGGCCCGCCGCGAGTCCCCACCACAGACCAGCGCCGCCCATATCGTAGTAAAACGCCAGGATTGCACCACCGCCGATCCCGAGGATCCAGTAACCAAAACCGGCGATCCACAGCGGCACGAAATTGTCCTTCATGCCGCGCAGTGCGCGTGCCGCGGCCGCCTGCAGGGCATCGAAAATCATGAACAACGCGGCAATCTGCAGGAAATGCGTGGCGAGGGTCGAAACCCGCTCGTAGCCCGGATCCTGCTGCGAAATGAATATGTGAATAATCTCCGCGGAGTAGATGAGGGGTATTACGACCAGTGTGGCCGTTATGATGCATACCAGCCCCATACCGAGAAAGCCGGCGCGCCTTGCCTCGGCAACACTGTCGCGACCGATGGCATGCGCGACTCGAATCATGGTGGCCTCGGCGAGCCCGAAGGCGATGACGAAGGGAATACCGATCCAGGCAGTGGTGATCTGGTAGGCCGCCAGGGTTTTGGCGCCGATGACACCCGACAGGATGGCGCATATGGTGAACAGTCCTGCTTCGAGAAAGGCGAGGCCGGCAACCGGCAGCCCCAACCACAGAATTTCGCGGCACAACGGCCAGCGCAGTTGCCATTTGCCCAGGAAAACACCGTAGCCGCGGAACATCGGCTTGCGATACACGTGAAAGGTCAGTGCCGCGAACATGAACCAGGAAACGATTGAGGTTGCCAGCCCGGCACCGAACAGGCCCAGCGGCTCGAGCCCGGCGCCGCCGTAGACGAACCAGACGGTGAGTCCATAGTTCAGGACGACCGCTGCGATGCTGATCAACAGAATCGAGACGGTTTGCGACAACACGGCGACAAAATTACGGAATATCGCGAACCACAGCACGGGCAGTACCGCACCGCTCAGGCCTCGCAGGTAGCCCTGCGCGAGTTCTACGACGATAGGATCCTGATTGGTTATGATCAGCACAAGATCGAGGTTCCAGATCATCACCATGATGGGTATCCCGATCCCGGTGGCGACGAACAGTCCCTGGCGCACGGAATCACCCACTTCGCGTTTCTTGCCCGCGCCGAACGATTGCGCCGCCAGCACCCCGACGACGGACAGCAGCGCCATGATTATGATCAACAGCTCAAAGGACAGGTCGCCGGCAATGCCGACAGCCGCCAGCGAATGATAGCCAAGCTTGCCCACCACCATCTTGGTAGTCAGGAACATGGCAAATTCGGCAAGATAGGCGGCCGAAAGCGGAAAGGCGATGATCAGGAACTGTCTGAGTTCGCTTTTGAGGCGGTTATCAATGGGTAACATGACGATTTCTGGATTTTAGGCGCTAATGTATGCGATTAGTGGCGTTAGTGGTAGCCAAAGCGTGGTTTATTCACGCTGCGCGCCCTTTTTGCCATTGGGCACCGGCTTAATGCTTTGACATTAGCGGTGACGGTAACAATAATGTCGGCTGTTAACTCAGTTTGGCAGTGTCGCCGGCGCCGAAAAGCGATGCTGCAGATAATAATATAATCGGCACAACTACAATCGAAGGAGAAAATAATGAAAGTAACAGGCAGATTTGCCCTGGCGTCGCTATTGGCGTTGTCGATCGGCGGCAGTGCACTCGCGGCCCAACAGTTCGTCTCTATTGGTACCGGTGGTGTCACCGGCGTTTACTATCCGACTGGCGGCGCTATCTGTCGACTGGTCAACAAGGATCGTAAAGAGCACGGCATTCGTTGCTCGGCCGAATCAACCGGCGGCTCGATCTACAACATCAACACCATTCGCGCCGGTGAGCTCGAGTTTGGCGTTGCTCAGTCGGATTGGCAGTACCACGCCTTTAACGGTACTTCGAAGTTCGAAGACGCTGGCCCCTTCACTGATTTGCGCGCGGTATTTTCGGTGCATCCCGAGCCGGTAACGGTTATCGCCAGCGATTCATCGGGAATCAAGAATATCACCGACGTCAAGGGCAAGCGCCTCAACATTGGTAACCCCGGTTCCGGTACACGCGGCACCTGGGACGTCATCGAAGCAGCCGAGGGCTGGAAGCGCAGTGACCTGAAACTGGCAGCCGAAATGAAATCGGCAGAAACCGGTCAGGCCGTCTGTGACGGCAAGATCGACGCCTATTTCTGGCTGGTGGGACATCCGTCCGCGCTGACCCAGGAATCGCTGGCTACCTGCGATGCGCACCTGGTGAACGTCACCGGCCCGGCCATCGACAAGCTGGTTGCGGACAATCCCTTCTACCGTAAAGCGATCATTCCCGCCGGCATGTACAACAACGAGGATGACATTCAAACCTTTGGTGTTGCCGCAACTTTCGTCAGTAGTGCTCAGGTGTCGGATGAAGTGGTGTATACCATCGTCAAGGCGGTTTTCGAAAATTTCAGTGATTTCAAGAAACTGCACCCGGCTTTCGCTAACCTGACCGAGAAAGAAATGATCACCGAGGGGCTTTCTGCTCCGCTGCACGATGGTGCGGTCAAGTACTACAAAGAACGCGGCTGGATGTAATAACAGTCGAAGCAACATCGGACGGGTCGCAGTAGCGACCCGTCTGCTTCTGGCCGTTGTCCGTGCCAGACTTATAAAATGAAATAGTGGCGATTGCGCCTGTCGTGTGCAGTAAACGCCCGAATGAGCTATCCCTGCAGTCAGCTAACAGGAGTTCTGTTACCGGGGCTGTTAACGGGACCGCCGCATTAATAACTGAGGGGGAGAGTTAATGTCCGAGCAAGTTGAAAAAAGCTTACAGGATGAAATTGTCGCAGCGGTAGAAACCGGAGGCCGGGAGCCGGGCGGTGCCGTTGGCAAGTTTATCATCATAGTCTGCTTTACCTGGGCCTTGTTCCAGCTCTACATTGCCTCCAACCTGCCATTCTGGTTCACCGACGTCACCGGTTTCAGCGTGGTGGTCACCAATTCAAATGCACGCCTGATTCACATGGCCTTCGGCCTGTTCCTGGCTTCACTGGCGTTTCCATTGTTCAAGTCCAGCTCCAAAACTTCAGTCCCCTGGTACGACTGGCTGCTGGCGATTACCGGCGTTGCCTGTTGCCTGTACATCGTGGTGCTGCGCGACGAAATCGCGGTGCGCGCCGGATTACCGACCCAGGGTGATTTGATCGCTTCAACTATTGGCATGCTGGTGCTGGGGATTACGGTTTATCGCGCGCTCGGCCTGCCACTATTGATCGTCGCGACGGTATTCGTCTCCTACGTGTTTTTCGGCAATTCGGAAATGCTGCCCGAGACGATCCAGTGGAAGGGTGCCTCCTATGGCAAGGCCATGTGGCATTTCTGGATGCAGAACGAGGGTGTGTTCGGCGTTGCCCTGGGTGTGTCCGCCACGCTCATCTTCCTGTTCGTACTGTTCGGATCTATTCTCGAAAAAGCCGGCGCCGGCAACTATTTCATCAAGATCGCATTTGCCCTGCTCGGACACCTGCGCGGTGGCCCGGCCAAGGCCGCGGTCGTCGCCTCGGCGCTCTCGGGCCTCTACTCGGGTTCGTCCATCGCCAATGTGGTGACCACGGGCACCTTTACCATTCCATTGATGAAGCGTACCGGATTCTCGGCGGAAAAAGCCGGTGCGGTCGAGGTAGCATCGTCGACCAATGGGCAGTTGACGCCTCCGGTCATGGGTGCTGCCGCATTCCTGATCGCCGAATTCACCGGCATCAGCTACACCGAAATTTTGAAGCACGCACTGGTACCGGCACTGGTGTCCTATATCGCGCTGGTTTACATCGTGCATCTCGAAGCCCTGAAGATGAATCTCAAGGGCTTGCCCAAGCCGCCATCGAACAAGACCCTGGCCAACAAGATTATCGGTTTCCTGAGTGGCTTCATCGGCATCAGCGTGCTCGGCCTGATCGTCTACTTCGGCCTTGGCTGGATCAAGGTTGTAGCCCCCGAATATGCGTTTACTATCGTCGCCATCGGTTGTTCCGCGGCGTACATCTACCTGATCTGGATTGCTTCCAAAAAGCCGGATCTGGTGGTCGATCCACCCGATGCGCCGATTACCGAACTGCCGCGCGCGGGTGATGTTGCGGTTACCGGGTTGTACTTTATTCTGCCGATCGTAATCCTGATCTGGTGCATCATTGTCGAGCGCCTGTCGCCGGCGCTGTCCGCGCTATGGGCCACGGTCGCGATGATCATCGTCATTCTCACCCAGGATGCGCTCAAGGCCTTTTTCCGCGGCACCGGCCAATACGGCGCTGCGTTCAAGCATGGCGTCGCCCTCTGGATCGAGGGCATGGTCGCCGGTTCACGTAACATGATCAGCATCGCCGTAGCCACCGGCGCGGCCGGCATTATCGTCGGTACCATCTCGCTCACCGGTGCACACCAGGTAGTCGGCGAATTCGTCGAGTTCCTGTCGGGTGGTAACTTGATCATCATGCTGATACTG
>Ga0316189_10003221_pt1 | contig 15862 bp, 18 predicted proteins | sample LowCovwburrow_MG_FD_204930 | JGI IMG/M metagenome (GOLD analysis project Ga0316189, IMG submission 204930) | Coastal sediment microbial communities from Maine, United States - Lowes Cove worm burrow | ecosystem: Environmental > Aquatic > Marine > Coastal > Sediment | place: USA: Maine... | reverse complement strand
ATCTTCAGGTAGCCATTGTCGTCCAGGTTACCGACCACCAACACGCCAAAGCGCAACTCGTTGTCGACGAAATCCCCCATGCGCAACTGCCACCCGAGGTGGTCGCTCAAGTCTTCGGAGGTCGAGAGCGTCGCTTCGAGCCCGGGCATCTCTTCATCCGGGCCTCGACGAATTGAAGGCATCGGCGCTTCGTTCGACTGGTTCTCTAGGTAGCGCTCCCAGTCGATCTCTTCTTTCTTCTCCTCGTGGGCAGTCACCTCGGCCGATGCCATGTCCTCGGCGCCTGGCGTGCCCGACTCGCGCGCATCGGGCCCCTCTTCGAGTATGGGGTTTTCGAGCAGCTCTTCTTGCACCAGCTCGGTGAGCTCCATGCGCGACATCTGCAACAGCTTGATCGCCTGCTGCAATTGCGGCGTCATGATGAGCTGCTGCGATAGTTTGAGTTGCTGCTTGAGCTCCATTCAGGCCCCACACCCCGAGGAAGTGCGTCAACCGGCAGTATAGACGCCTCCTGCGTCCAGGGAAACTCGCCGGTCAATGCTCGCGAAACTGTCCAGGCTCGGCTACTGTGTCAGCGTGGGGACTGTTGGGCCCGTGGAGGAAGCCGTTGTCGTCGTTGCCGATGACGATCGGGCTGCGCTGAACCGCATATCTGAGCTGCTTCGAGCGCGGGGACTGACCGTCGTCGTGGCGAACAGCGGTCAGAAGGCGATCGACACCGTTCGCGCACGCTCGGTAGACTTGGTGGTCCTCGACCTCGACCTACCCGGCCTGAGCGGGATTGACGCCTGCAAGGTCGTCAAAACGATCACCAAAGATCGCTTCGTCCCAGTCGTTCTTCTGACGCCTAGAACTGACGCCGGCGCTCGCGTTCTGCGCACCGGTGCCGACGACCACGTTGCAAGGACGCTACAGGACGAGGAGCTCGTCGAGCGACTCGAGAACATGATTCGGCTCAAGAGGACGCACGACGACGTAGAGTTCGCAAAGAACGAGCTGAGCTATGGCTCGCTCCATGAGCAGCTCCGCGAGCTGCCTGACCACCGCCACTTCCACCGCTGTCTGCAAAACGAGTTTGGCGAGGCGCAAAGGCATTTGGATCCGCTCGCCTGCTCCATCGTGGCGGTCGACGACTTTCGAGAGCTCGTCTCCGAGCGCGGAGCGGACGTCGCCGCGAGGATTCTCGGAGAAGTGTCGTCGCGGCTCCAAGGCACCATGCGCCCGACCGACGTCGCGGCGCGCTTTCGCACATCCGAGTTCGGTCTCTTGCTTCCAAATACGCGGCCGGCGCGAGCCCTCACCCTTGCCGATCGGATCGTATCCGAGGTCGCGCTTCGGCCGTTCGCGATCGGCGACGCGCGCATCGAGCTGACGATTTCCATAGGGGTTGGTCTCTATCCAAGCGGCAGCATTCGCACGCACAGTGAGCTTCTAGACGCGGCAAGCATCGCGGTCGCCCGAGCCCGGGTCGCCGGAAAGAACCGCGTCTGCGTAGTCCAGCAGCAGGGGTACATCTTCCGACCAACACTCCCAGGCGCAGCCTAACGCCCTGATCCGAAGCCGCGGCTTCCGAGCGCTGCGAGCAGGAGCCCAGCTAGACTGAGCCAGAGGCCCCAGCGCCACTCGACGGTCGCACCTTGTACCTCGGCCATCAGCGCAATTCGCCGGCAGGTGTAGAGCAGAGGCAGGGTTCCGCCCAGCGCGAGGCCGAGCACGGCTGCGCGCGCTGCTCGCATCGTGCCGCGGCTTCGGCGTCGCCACAGAATCCAGAGAAGCAGGATGGCCGCCCCGGGAGTGAACCAAAGATTGCCAGCTCCATCGATGGCGACCTCCAAAGCCGACGCGTCGAGCCCGGACGAGCTCACGAATGGAACGACGAAGCCGAGTAGGACGAGCGCGGCCCCCAAGAGCGGGGTCGCGCGCCCCAGACGAGGGTCACCGAAAAAGGCGACCTGCTCGAGCGGACGATCCGCTCTGCGCGGAAGCCTGTCGATGGGCACCAGGGTGAGCTCGTGCTCTGGGCACTCGGTACGGCCCTCGAACCCTTCCCGACAGAAAGGACAGAAAGAGATCTCGGAGCGCTCGGATGACGCTTGCGACTGAGACATGCTGCGATCCGGGTCTCCGTGCGTTCTTCCCGCGTTCGTGTTATCGGCTGTCGTAGACTATGGAGATTCGGGGTCTCACCAAAGTCGACTACGACTATATCATTTCGGTGCTCGACCAGTGGTGGGGCGGGCCTGCCGGAAGGCGGGCTGATCCGATGTTCTTCTACGAGTTCGGCGAGCACGCGCTGGTGGCGGAGCAGGACGGGCAGGTGATCGGCTTTCTGCTTGGGGTGATGCTGCCGGCACCTTCGGCGAGCGGATATGTGCATCTGGTTGGGATTCACCCGGACCACCGGCGACGGCAGGTCGGAAAGCGGCTGTACGCCCAGTTTACGGAGCGATGCCGGGCTGCCGGCATGAAACGAATCAAATCCCTGGCTTCTGCCGGGCATGAAGGGCCGGTCCGGTTTCACGAATCGATGGGCTTCGAGAGCACCGAGGTCCCAGACTATGCTGGCCCGGGCCGCTCTCGCGTCGTATTCGTGAAGGAGCTTTGACCTCTTGGCGACTCCCGGTATCCTTTGAGCCAGGTAAGCGGGGGAAGACGAGGCATGGGTTACTCATCGGCGGACGCGGCGCGACAAGCTCGCGAGTCGCTCGGCAAAGCACTTGAGGCGCTGCAGCAAGACAGCGACGTTCCCGAAGAGGTCCTCGGACTCACTCAGAACGTGGCGAGGTCCATTGGCGCACTCTTCGAGGCCGAATACGCCTCGACGGAACCGGATGGCAAGTCCTGCGTGAAGAGCGCGCTTGGCACGCTCAGCCAAACACTCGCCCTGCTCCAGGACGTGAACAGCGAGCATGCTGCGGTGCAGAGCACGACCGAAAGCATCGCGGACGTCATCAGCATTCTGTTCCCACTAACCACGAAGCCGACCTTGAGGCCCGAGGGGGGGTCGGAGCGCCCGGCGAGCGCGAGGCCATCCCAGCGCCCGGAGTCCCAGCGCCCGGAGTCCCAGCGCCCGGAGTCCCAGCGCTCTCCGGCGAGCGCACCACCGGCGAGCGCACCACCGGCGAGCGCACCGCCGGCGAGCGCACCGCCGGCGAGCGCACCACCGGCGAGCGCACCGCCTTCGAGCGCACCGCCTTCGAGCGCACCACCGGCGAGCGCACCGCCGTCTCAGCGCCCTGTGTCGCTTCGCTCTGCTCTGCGACGCTCCGCATCAGAGCGCCCGGTGTCGGAACGCCCGGAGTCTCAGCGACCGGAATCTCAGCGCGCTGCGACTAGTGCACGACCGGCCAGCGTGCCCCCCCCAAGCGTTGCGCCTTCGGCGCGCGCGGTCGCGAGTCAACCGCCGTCCAATCGGCCGGCATCCGGCAGACCGCTTTCGGGACCGCCAGCAACTTTCCCGACTTCGATGCTGCCGCCACCCGCACCGATTCCAACGACTGAACGACAGCAGCTAGAAGCCAACCTCGGCGCAACGACACAATCCAACTTCTACGTTGGATTCAGCGGTGAGATCGCTCATGGCGGGGTATTCCTCGCCACCTATGAAGCGCTCCCGAAAGACACCTCGGTCCGGATGCTGGTCACTTTGCCGGGTGGCTTCGAGTTCGAATGCGACGGCTACGTTCGCTTCGTCCGGGACCCAATGGACTTCGCGTCGGAATCGGAGCCGGGCATGGGCATTCAGTTCGAAGGGCTATCGGAAGACGGCCGCGATCTCGTGATGCGCTTCATCCGCAAGCGACCGCCGATTTTCTACGACGTCTAGGAAATACGCTCAGCCTTCACCGAGGAGCTTGCTCATCGACGCTTCGTCGACGGGCGTGAAAGAGTAGGACTCCATCTCTTTCGATGTGACCCAGGCGTAGGCCTTGACCGCACGACAGTGCAGATCATCGCTGAGCAACTCGCACTCGTAGAGATACAAGTCGACCGCGTACTTCTCGTAGGGGTGGTTCACGAAAGAGATCAGCTGCCCCACGTCAACGCTAGCGCCGAGACGCTCCGCAACTTCGCGCGCTAGGGCCCCCTCGTCCGTCTCACCGTCTTCGACTCGCCCGCCCGGAAAATCCCAAAGCTCAGGCAAGACAGCGGTCTCGCGACGTTGAGTAATCAAGTACCGTCCGCCACGCTCCACGAGGGCGGCTACCACGCGAATGGTCTTCATCTGCAACGACACGAAGCGGGATATAGCATCCCCACCCTGAGGTGTTCACATCGGATAGTCGTGAACGATCTCGCGCGGGGGTCGCTCGACGTTGAGGACGGGGCTGGTGATCAGATCCCGTCCCGCCGCAATGAAGAAGAGCGATTCGCCGACGGTGGGAAGCCCCTCCGAAGCACTGATGGCGCCGTTGTCATGGAACTTGAGGCCCCCCGACACAGTGCTGCGGAGCGCCAGGTGGCCACCCAGCCACTCGCCACTTCGGCGGTCCCGGACACCCACGCAGACATTGCGACGCACGTGGTATTCACTGTTGCGAGTCACGAAGATACGGTGAATTCGGCGTTCTTTTCCCAAATAGCCCATCCAAAACCTCCCGGGGGCGCTACCATAAGATCCGAAGTCACCTTACATGTCGGACAAAGTAGGACCAAGAAACTGGCGCCGGCCGCTGCTCCTGCAGCCGGACAACTTCACGCCCCCCTCCCGCACTCCCTGGGGGGGCCGCCGAATCGTCGAGGGGCTGAAGGCAGACGCGCATTTGGAGCCGGGCGGTCCGGTCGGCGAGGCCTGGGAACTCTCTGTGGAGCCTGATTTTCCGAGCCGACTCGCCGATGGTCCCACCCTTGACGAGGTCCTGCGCGGCGACCCCGCGCTACTGGGTGTCGAAGCATCAAATGGATCGACGGCCCTGCTCGTGAAGCTGATCGACGCTGCCGACGATCTTTCGGTTCAAATCCATCCGAGGAGCAACGACCCGAACCTCAAAGCGAACGAAAGCGGCAAGCCCGAGGCCTGGTACATCATCGACGCCGAGCCGGGGGCAGGTCTCTACATAGGGTTTCGTGATGGAGTGTCACGACAAGACATCGAGGCGGCTATCGATGAGCAAGGTAACGTCGCCGCACTGATGTCGTTCGTGCCGGTGTCTCCCGGAGATCTGTTCTTGATCGGCCCCGGGACACCACACGCCATTGGTAAGGGCGTCTTGCTCCTCGAGCCTCAGCGGGTGGCGCCGGGCAAACGCGGCGTCACCTACCGGTACTGGGACTGGAACCGCAAATACGATGGTGCAGGGCAGCTCGACCCAGCAGGCCAAGCGCGCGCGCTTCATCGTGAACGCGCACTCGACGTCACGAACTGGCAGGGCCCGCAGGGCGACGCGCTCCTCGATCGACTGAGTCACCAAGCCGGGCCGGCGCCGGTCGACGCTTCGGCGCAGCTCGAAGTCCTCGTGAGCCGCGACGGGCCCCTGCGTTCAGAGGTGTTCACACTTCAACGTCTGAGCGGTTCCGGTGAGCTCGAGCTTCGCGCAGCCGATGGCTTACGCTCGCTCACCGTCCTCAGCGGACACCTAACTCTGCACGAAGGACAAAGCGTGTTGGAGCTGTCGCGCGGCCAAACCGCAGTCCTGCCCGCCTGCCTTGGCCGCATTCCTGTGCTCCTCGATAGAGCACACGCCGTGGTCTGCGGCTTGACTTGACGCCATCAAGTCAGCGTAAGAGAGTGCCGCGCCTTGGCCGAACCCTTCACCGTCCCCTCGATCTCGATCGTGATCCCCGTCTACAACGAGGAGGCGATCCTGCGCGCCGCCGTGCTCGAGCTCCTGGACCGAATGAGCGCCCTGCCCTGGTCGTACGAGATCGTGATCGCGGAGAACGGCTCGAGCGACCGCACCGCGGAGATCGCGGCCGAGCTCGCCGGACGTTTCGAAGGAGTCCGCTGTCGGCATAGCGAGGAGCCCAACTACGGCAGGGCGCTTCGGGATGCGATTCTTCACGCCCAAGGCGAAATCGTGATCTGCGACGAGATCGACCTTTGTGACACGGATTTCTATCAGCGCGCCCTGGCCCTGCTTCGAGACCCGTCGGTGGATTTCGTCGTCGGCTCAAAAGCCATGGAGGGTGCCATGGACCGACGGCCCTACATCCGGCGGCTCGGCACCGTGGTGATCAACGGCATGCTGAAGGTCGCCGTAGGTTTCCAAGGCACCGACACCCATGGGCTCAAGGCGTTTCGACGAGAGCCTGTTCAGCCGATCGCGAGCGCCTGTCAGATTGACCGCGACCTCTTTGCCTCCGAGCTCGTCATTCGAGCGGAGCGAGCGGGGCTCGGCGTCCGGGAGATTCCGGTGCGCGTTCAGGAGAAGCGGCCGCCGACGATTGGGTTGGCGAGACGAGTGCCCAATGTATTGAAGAACCTGGCAAAGCTCTTAATCGCAGTCCGGATCAAGAAGTGAATCTGAAGCTGGCTTCGATCTCTATCGACCTTGACGAAGTGCCTCGCTACGCGGCGATCCACGGCGTCGAGGCTCCGTTGGGACCGGGCGCGCGCGCGGTCTACGAGAAGTGCGTGCCGCGATTCCGCGCCTGGCTGGACGAGGAGTCGATTCGCGCAACCTTCTTTGCGATCGGTGAGGACCTCGAGCACAGAGACAACCGCGAGGCCATCGCCGGCCTTCACGACGCGGGCCATGAGATCGGCAACCACTCGCATCAGCACCACTACGACCTCAGCCGTCGAGCGCTTGGAGACATCGCAGAACAAATCGAACGGTGCGCCGCGATCATCGAGCAGAGCTGCGGCAGGCGACCGGCGGGCTTTCGGGCGCCCGGCTACGCGGTCAGCGACCTGCTCTTCCGGGCGCTCGAAGCCTCGGACGTCGAATACGATTCGAGTGTCTTTCCCTGCCCCAGCTACTACGCCGCCAAGGCCGTTGCCCTGGGTGCAATCAGGCTCCGAGGCCGGCAAAGCGCGACTGCGATGGACCGACCGGCGGTGCTGCGTGCACCGAGAGAGCCTTACCGAATTGGACGGCCGTACTGGCGAACTGGCACTGGCCTCTTGGAGCTGCCCATCGGCGTAACGCCCATGCAGCTTCCCTACATCGGGACCTCGCTGGTCCTGGGCGGCGAGCGAATCGCCACAGTCCTGAGCAAGCAGATGCTCGGAAGGGAGCTCATCAACCTCGAGCTCCACGGATTCGACCTGGCGGACGCGCAGGAAGACGGGCTCGAGACGCTGACCGCACATCGGGCGGACTTGAAACGAACAGTCAGCGAAAAGCTCCGAGCCCTCAAGGCGGCGGTTCGGGTCGTTCGCGAGGCCGGCTACGAGCTGGTCACCCTCGAAGAAGCAGCGCGGCGTTTCAAGGCGAAACCCAACCCGTAGACGTCTTGTTCTGGACGGCGCGAACTGCGAGGCCGTCGGCTTCCTCGTTGAGCGGCACGCCTTGGTGACCGCGGACGTGGAATAGCTTGGCGTCGGGATGCGCAGCGAGTGCCTTGCGCACTTTGGCGACAAGCTCTTTGTTGGCGCGAACCTTCCACCCCTTGGTCAGCACGCCGATCGAGTAGGTCGAATCGGTGTAGAGGCGGAGGGGCTTGCCGAGCTCCTGCGCGAGCTCTGCGGCGCGAAGAATCCCGGTCAGCTCGGCGATGTTGTTCGTAGCTTCGCCAATGTACTCGCTGAGCTCGCGCTTCTGATCCGCCCAAAGTGCGACCGCTCCCACCCCCGCCGGGCCCGGGTTGCCACTGCAAGCGCCGTCGGCATAGACGAGCAGCTCGTCGCCGTCCGGTTTCTCGGGGGCCGCCGAGCCTTTGGTCGACGTTGCTCCGGAGCCTTTATTGGATGACTTGCCCGGTTTCTGAACCGCTTCGCCGGGGCCGCAGAACGAATCGGGTTCGATCGTCGAGGCGCCGCCCGTTGGATGTAAGTTCGAGGCGCTGGCGAAATATGCCCGCCCATCGTTCGGCTTGTACCGGACCTCGACCCTGCCCCCGTCTGCGACGAGCTCCCCGCTCGCATCGCAACGCGCGAGAACCTCGGCATTGCGTAACCGCATCTTCCGCCATGGCATGGGGCACGCGTTAGCACGGGGGCTTGCTCCGTGAAAAGAACTTCCTACCCTCGAGCGGTGTCCCGCTCGCTCACGCTGGCTGCCCTGGTCTCGATAACCATGGCGGCTCTGCTCTTTGCCGCGATGCAACACGCTCAAACGCGACGGGAAAGGCGGCTGCTCGATCAGCTGCCAAGAACCGCGCGCGCCTTGTTGAGAATCGATACTGCCGCGCTCGAGCGAACGACCGCCGCCAAGACTCTCCTCGACGCATTCGTTGCCGATGAAGAGCTGAGCGAGATCGAAGCTGTCTGCGGGCTGGATCCCATCCAGGCGCTGAGCGAGATTAGCGTCTGGGTCCGCGGACCCGACGATCAGCCGTTTCAATCGATCGGCCTGATGTTGCGAGGACGCGGCGTAGACGCCACGACGCTGGCGGACTGCCACCGCGCTCTGGTCGAGGGACGCGGTGGATCGATCGTTCGACTCGACGGTCCCGCTGGGCCCTGGCTGGCAAGCCGCGATCAGCGAAGCGCTATCGCGGTTCTCGATGGCCACGCCATCATCACCGGCTCGGTCAAGACCGTTGCGGAAGCCCTCGCGGTCCAGCGTGGGACGGCACCTGCGCTCGTCGAGCGGCACGGGGTCGCGGCGCTCTGGCCCGCCGTGAGCTCCGCCAGCAGCATTGCAGCGGTTCTAGAGCCCCCAGACCATTGGGTGTCGGCGCTCGGGAGGGTGCCCCAGCTGCTCGACGTGCCGCTCGCAACCGAAGCCGTGCAGACCTTAGGCTTGTCCGTCGAGTCCGGCAGTGCTCAGACGGTGAAGCTGTACATCGACTTCAGCAATGCCCAGGTCGCCAGTCGAGATGCGGAGCGCATCAAGGCCTGGTGCGCGACCCCACCACAAGCCGTAGAGCCTCCGTGGAGGAAGGTGCTGAAGTCGGCCCGCGTGCACGCTCACGAACGCACGATCGAAGTGACACTGGACGTGTCTAGTCTTTCGGCTGCTCGGTAGAGCTGCTCGCCTGTGCGTCACCCCCAAGGAAGAAACCGGACTTCCGGTACTGCACGTCGATTCGCTGGAGCAAGATCTTGATCACCGCGGCGGCGGGCACCGCAAGCAGCACCCCGGTGAATCCCAAGAGCTCGGCTCCCACCAGCAATGCGAACAAAACCGCGATGGCAGAGATCCCGACGGTGTCGCCCATGATCTTCGGCGTCACCACGAAGCCTTCCAAGCTCTGGATGACGGCGTGGACACCCAGCACCCAAAGCACCTGCGGCCAACCTTGCCAGTCGAGCCCGGTCATCAGCAGAGCCGTCGCGAGAGCAAGGGTGCTGCCGACATATGGAATGAAGGAGAGCAACCCCGCCATGATCCCGATTGGAAGCGCGAGTGGCACGCCGATCGAGCCGTAGCCTAACGAATAAAGAATCGCCAAGACGGCCATGACGGTGAACTGACCTCTGAAGAACTGGCCGAGCACTGCATCGACCTCGGCAAAGAAGCCGTACGCCTCTGATCGATGACGTGGAGGGATCAGCTCGGCCGCCCAAGCCACGAGCTCGTCGAAGTCGTAGAGCAGATAGAACGCGAACACCGGGATCATCAGCGAGGCGACGATCGCGGCCACCGCCGAGGCCGTCCCACCGAGAAACCATTTCACGATGGCAGTGGCTGGCGTGTAGCCCTTGGTCAAGACCGACTGAAGGTCGAGGTGCAGCTCCTCGAACGCCTCGCCAACCGAACTGGGAATCTCCAAGCCATATTCGAGAAGGATCGGCTCCCATTCGGCCCGGCTCCGTTCGACGAGCCCTGGCAATCGTCTCACGAAGTTGGCGATCTCCTCGTAGACCATCGGAAGGATGAAGAGCATCGAAAAGGCGGCGATGGCGAACAGGCCCAGCAGAAGGACCGCAATGCCGACGGCGCGACCAATCGTCCTGCCGCGGAGCAGGCGGCTCTCCTCGATGCGATCGACCAGTGGGTCGAGCATATATGCGATGAGGAAGGCGAAGAAGACCGGCGCAAGCACCCCGCGCAAGGTGAAAAGCAGCCATCCGACCGCGAGCGATACCCCCAGCCACAGAACCCAACGCGGAACCTTGTCGCGCTCAGACATACCCGCCTTCTAGCACAGCCATCAGGCCTGACGCCGGAAGCAATCGGTCGCAATGCCGAGCCGGCGGCGCGAGGCCTCGGTCGCTTCTATGAAGCGCGTGGTCACCGGGTCGTGGTACCCACTCGAGAGCTTCAGCGCGGGGAGGTCCTGCCGATAGAACTCGCCGATGCGGCGCATGCAGATCTCGCGAAGGTACTTGCCGACAATGGAGGCCAGCGCGACGGGAAGGTGCTGAGAATCGGCGTCGACTTCGAAACGGAGCTCACCGAGTCCGTCGACCGCGTATCTTCGCTGGCCGCGACGGTTGGCCAGTGCCTCGACGCGATCCCGATCGAAGCGGGAGAAGCGCGTCGCGTAGTCGCGAATGCCGCCGACCATCCCGCAAATGACGAGTAGCGGAGATCCGTGTCGGCTGTGTGCCGAAGCGATCAAGTCCTCGAAGAGCTCGAGGTCTACGGCGAGCTTGTTTCTTCCTTCGGAGAGCTTTGTGTTGAGCAGGCCCGCGCAGGCGACCCGGCTTTGGACGTCGACGATCCGAAGGGCTGATCGGCCGACCAGCTGGTCGAGCAAGCCGGCGCCGTAGGACAGGTCACCACCGAACAGGGGCAGCGCGAAATCGACCCCCCAGCACTGCGCCGCGCTGGGATCATCGGGACAGCAAGCCCGAAGCCTTCGACGGGACTGAGGCGCGAGGCGGTCGAGCAGGTCGTCCGCCGAGGTCGCAAGCCCTGCCCCTCCGCGCTCGACCAGCGCCAAGGCCACCGATTCGGTGAAGCCCATCCGGCCGAATCCGCCTGTCTCTTTGCTGTCGGTGAGCCCGAGGCCTAGTCCACGGTCGCGCAGGGCAGGCCGGGCGTAGCGGGAGGCCTGGAGGACCACCGAAGTGGCCACCAGGGGCCCCAGCCGCGGCCCCAGGCCGTTTTCGTCGACCCCCATCACAAGCATGCCGACGATGTACCACGGTTGGCCAAGCGAGGGGCGTCTCGGGAGGGTTTGGCCACCCGGCCAAATCACGGTAATATTATGGTGCTGTGGTAGCCCGAATACACACTGCGTCGGGGGGCGACGACCAGGGGCAAGCGGAGAGCCCGATCGCTCGGATGATCCGTGAGGCGATCGAGACGGTCGCCACACCCGAGGTGCGGGTTCAGATCCTCCATCGCGCCCAGCACATGGCGCGCGAGCACGAAATCCCCGAGGCGGGCGAGCGCTTGCACCGCTTCGTCGACAAACACCTTCGAACCGCCATGGCGTTCTACTTGGGCAACGCGGCCACGGACGCCGTGATGCAGAACCTCGAACCCATGCTGACGTTCGCCGAGACGATTAGCTCGCAACCGCCGCAACACGAGGAGAGTCACAGGGCAATGCAGAGGCTTGGTCGTGACCGGGCGACATCGCGGGTCACCAGCAAGGTCAGAGACGATTCATCCGACATCAGCACTTCGAAGTACCCCACGATGCAGCCGCTGGGTTCCGCACTGCCGATGGTCTTCGTTGCTACTCGCGACCGAAAACGGTGCGCCGAAATCGCGGAGAAGGTGGGCGCTGCAGCAGCTGTCCAGCAAATCGAGGATGTCGTCGCGTTTCTCGACAACGTGAAGGCTACCGCCTCGCTCAGCCCGCTGGTCGTGATCGATTGTGTCAGGGCTTCGGTGCAACCATCTACGATTGCCACCTTGGCACATGAGCTACCCAAGACCTCGGCTGTCCTGATTTGGGGCGCGACCGAAGAGCATCGCGCTCTAACCGACCTAGCGAACGGCGATCGAGGATGGTTTCGCTGCGGAGTCGAGGCGACGCCCGGCGATGTCGCCGCCCTCATCCAGATGCTCCTCGGCGAATAGCCAACGAACGATGCTTGCGTCGCTTAGGGCTGCGCTCGCGCTGCTGTCCGCTTTGCGTGCGGGATCGCTCTGCCAGGGCCAGTGAGGGGCTTGTTCCCGACACCCGAGACGTCGCTCCGTTGGCCCGCAACCGACACGCAGATGAAAGTGATCGTCGTGTCGATCACCGCGCGACGGCTCGTGAAGAACCCAGGTGGCTCGGACGACCGCTTGCGGTGACCGCTCGAATCGCGCGGCGTAACGGAGAAGCCGGACCTTGAGCTCGTTCGAACAGAAGAGCCATTTGACTCGCGCTTTTTCGTCCATGACGAGGGTGCGGACGAGATGCCAGTTGCGGGCTTCGTCGAAGCGGAATACCCGGCCGCCGAGCATCGCGAGCCCAAAGCGATCGAATCCCAGCCAGCCATCGCCATTGATGGCTAGCCCGCCGGCGTCCCGGGCGAAAAACAAGAGATCAGCGTCACGCCCAGCGCGATGGGTGCGATGCCTCGAGTGTGAGCCTCCGTGAGGGCTCGACAGATCACCGACACGAAGTGGGTATCCAGCGGGAAAAGCGTCGACTACTTCACGTGCGGCGCGCTCAATCGCGCCTACGAGTGTCTTTGTGCCGTATCGGGTTGCTTCCTGGGGGCGCAGACGGCGATACCCCGATCCCTGGTCCGGGAGGCGTACCGCATCCCGTAGGTAACCGTGGTCCGCCGTGCCGACCGAGATCGTCTGACCTGCCCCCCGCGGCTCGGTCAGGCAGGAGCAGATCGCCACGATTCCCACAAGCGCGAAAAACCTCAGCATTTCAAATGCATGATAGCCTACGGTTCCGCTTGACGTCCCAAACCCGCAACGTAACTTTGGGAATTGACCATGTCCGAGCCAATCGAAGGATTCATGGACCGCCTCAGCGCGCACCTCGACCGCGGCTGGGAGCTGGTCACGCAGGGTGATTTGAGCGGCGCCATGGCGTCGGCCGAGCAGACCCTCGAGCTCGACGGCGACTCGCCGGATGCACACAACCTCATTGGCTACATCCACGCGGCCAACGGAAACCTCGATCTGGCGCTCGAGCACTACCGCCAGGCCATCGAGCTCGACGAGCACTATCTCGAGGCAATGCTCAACGCGGCGGAGCTCCTGATTCATCCGCTGGGAAGCCTGGCAGAGGCGATTCGCGTACTCGACCAGGCCCTCGAGAGCTGCCAGACGGCCGACGACATCGCCGATGCGTCCGTCCTCAAGGTCGACGCGCTGCTTCAGCAGGGCGACCGAGCCGCGGCCGCGGAGCTTCTGATGGGGCTCCCCGAGGGCCCCTACGAAAACGAGCAGCTCGATTTCCTGATCGGGCGAGCCCATTTCGAGCTCGACCAGACCGAAAAAGCGGCCGTCCTGATCGAGCGTGCTGCTTCGCGCCCCGACGCCTCACCCGACGTGCTCTACTACCTCGGACTCTTGCGCGACCGACAGGAGCGCCACGGCGAAGCCTCGCTCGCCTTCCTCAAGACCCGGCACCTCGATGGTCTTCTGCCGCAGCCCCCCTGGTCGCCCTCTCATGGACGTTTCGAAAAGATCGTGCAGGCCGCCCTTCGTGCGCTCCCCGAGGCGCTGACTCAGCGGCTCGAAGGCAACCTGATCATGGTGAGCGACCTGCCGGGCCTGGAGGTCGTAGCCGAGGGCGTCGACCCGCGAACCCCGCTCTTGCTCGACGAAATGGCCACCAATGCAGGCGGCGAAGAGCAGCGACGCCTCTTCGTCTACCAGAGGAACCTCGAGCGTCTGATCCGACACCCGCTCGGGATACAAGAAGACGTGCAGGAGATCTTGCACCGCGAGCTCGAAGCGCATTTCAATAGGCCCGTGGATGAGCCCGCCGGTTCGAAGTTCTCGACCAAGCGTCAGGGCTGAAGGTCCGAAGCCGCTCCGCCCAGGGCGATCCATACTCTGTGCATGTCGGCTCGCGCGGGTGCCCTGAACTCGTGGCGCTCGCCGGCCGAGGGCGAGGGAAAGCTCAGGCGCGCGCAATGCAGCATCACGCGCCGCGCCGTGACGACCGCGCCGTCGGGCATGACTCCGCGCCGCTCGCCTCCGTACGCATGATCGCCGAACAGCGGCGAACCGGAGCGGGCCGCGTGCACGCGAAGTTGGTGAGTTCGACCCGTCGCAGGCATCAGTCGAAAAAGGGTTGCGCTCGGGCTGCGCGCAGCCACTTCGAAGCGGGTGAGTGCAGCCCGCTCACCCCGACCCTTTTCCGCAACGCGGAGCTTGGGGTTGCGAGGATCGATCGAAATCGGCCAGGCCCAGTCTCCCGTCTCGACAGGCACCTGGTGCATCGTGATGCCCAGGTAGACGCGCTCGTACGTTCCCGCTCGCCTTGCGTCGAGCAGGCGCCGGTTCGCCTCCTTGGTGAGCGCGAACGTCACCAAGCCACTCACCTGGGAATCAAGCCGTGATGTCGCGTGCGGCTTGAGCGGCGCAAACCGATGGGCCACCCAGCGAGCAAGGGACGGTTGCTCCGGGCTCGGAGCGGTCGTTGGGAGGCCAGGAGGCTTGTTCACGATCAGCAAGTGCTCGTCATGATGGATGACCTCCGGCTCCACGCTTTGCGGCTCAGGCGCCAAGGATCTCTACCGTGCCGGCGTCGCCGTCGATGCGAACGATGTCGCCGTTGCGCAGCGAACGGGTTGCGTTCGTGACGTTCACCACGGCGGGCACCGCGTACTCCCTCAAGATAATCGCGGCGTGGGACAGAGGGCCGCCCAACTCGGTCACTACGGCGGAGGCTGCTAGAAATAGTGGTGCCCATCCCGTGTCTGCGGCGGCGACGACTAGCACCTCGCCGGGCTGGAACTCGGCGGCCTGAGCGGAGTCGCGAAGGATACGCACCCTGCCCTCGGCAACGCCCCGACTCGCCGCCAGGCCGCGCAGGCGCTTGGATGTCGATGCGACGCCCTGCGCATCCGGTGGGAAGCCGACGAAGGTCGTAGGCGGCTCGGGCAAGGCCTGGTTGCGTTCGTACTCCAAGCGGCGGCGCTGCACGCGAATCGCCACACGCTCGTTCTCGTCGTAGAGCACCCGCCGAACTTCGGCGAGCGTCAGAAAGAACACAGCGTCCGGACCGGCCTCGGGCTCGCGCGCTTCGATCCGACGCGAGGCCTCGAGCGCGACGCGGCGAAACATGCCGAGCACCTCGACCACGTGACCACGCAGGTGCTCACGCATCCGGGTGAAGTGTCGTACCAGCTCGAGCAGCTTGGTGACCGCAGGCCGAAGCGCGAACGGAACACTTTTCTTGAGCCTCTCCTCGGCCTGCTCGCGGACGTGTTGCAGGTCTCGGCCGCGCTGCGCCATGTCCACCGTGCCCGCGAGGTGCGAGCGCAGGGTGGCGAACATGAGGGTTGGATCTTCGGACCAGCGTGGGGCGGCGATTTCGGCTTCTCGAATACCTCGGAAGCCGTAATCTTCGATGAAACGACTCAGGGCATCGCGAGCACGACCGCCTGGAAGACCAGCCACGGTGAGCTCGGAGATGTCGGCCGTGCGAATGCACTCCGCCAACTCGGGCTCGTCGCGGACGAGTTGAGCGATTTGCCAAAGGGCAAACCCGGGGCGTGCACTGGACACGTCCTGTAAACCCGAAAGCAGCTCGCGGTAGAAGCCCGACCCCTGACTTCGCGCGAAGGTGCGCAACAAGCCGATCATCGCGAGCACGGCGCTGAGCAGGTTTGCGTAAGCGGTCAACATGATCGAACCGGTCTCGTCAAGGAGGTGCTCGACATCGCCGAGCATTCGGTCGAGGCCGCTGGGCTCGAGAAGGCGCGGGTCGATTCCATTGATGCGCGTCC
>Ga0316189_10003219_pt1 | contig 15863 bp, 15 predicted proteins | sample LowCovwburrow_MG_FD_204930 | JGI IMG/M metagenome (GOLD analysis project Ga0316189, IMG submission 204930) | Coastal sediment microbial communities from Maine, United States - Lowes Cove worm burrow | ecosystem: Environmental > Aquatic > Marine > Coastal > Sediment | place: USA: Maine... | reverse complement strand
GGCCTCAATCTCGTCGAACAGGGAGCGACCGTTGAGAAGCTCCATCACCAAGTACAAACGACCGTCGCTGAGCTCTCCGGCGTCGAAAACCTCGACGATATTCGGGTGCCCCGCGGCACTGGCCGCCCGAGCCTCTTCTTTGAAGCGGCGCACGACCACCTCGTTGCGGCTCCACTCGTGCGTGAGCACCTTGACCGCCACCTTGCGGCCCACGGTGACGTGCTCGCCCATGAAGACCGTCCCCATGCCGCCGACACCGATGGGGCCCTCGATCCGGTAGCGCTCCGCGATGATCGTGCCCGGGGAAATCGTCTCGAGGTCGGAGACGCGGGCGGCAACGCCCGTCTTCTTGATCGGCGCCGCCTCGGCCACGGGAAGATTGATGGTGGCCTCCACGGACGCCTCCTCTGCCTCTGCGCGCGCACGCGCCTCGGCGAGCAACGACGCATGGACGGCGTGGTCGCGCTCCCGGGCATCGTCGAAGAGCCCGGCCATGAACTCGGCGAGAACCTCCTGCGTGGTGGTCGGGGCGTGGTCCGCGATCCACCCGCTCAGTTCTTTGAGCAGCTCGGCCGCAGACTGCTGCCGATGCTCACGGTCGCGCTGCAGCGCCTTGACGACGATGGCGTCCAGCTGCGGATCGATCCGTGAGCTTCGCGAGCTGGGCGGCGGGGCGTCCCATTCTGCGACGGCCTGCGTGTTGGTCCCCGTCTCGCGCAAGGGCCGACCCGTCAGGAGCTCCCACAGCACCACGCCGCAGCCGTAGACGTCGGCGCGCGGGTCGAGCTTGCCGCGCGTGGCCTGCTCGGGGGCCATGTAGCCGACCTTGCCGAACACCATGCCGGGGATGGTGTCGGCCGCCTTGAGCGTGGACGTTGCCAGGCCGAAGTCCGCGAGCCGGACGGCCCCCGCCCAATCGAGCAAAATGTTGCTCGGCGAGACGTCGCGGTGGACCAAGCCCAGGCCCGGAAACGTGTGGGCGTAGTGCAGTCCGCGCAAGATCTCCCGCACGATGTACACGGCCAAGGCCACGGGGAACGCCCGCCCGACCTCGGCACAGCGGTCCCAGACATCAGCGAGGTCTCGTCCCTCGACGAGCTCCATCGCGATGAACAGCTGCCCGTCGACCTCGCCCGCCTCGCGGACGTCCGCGATGTTGTTGTGGTGCAGCCTCACCACAACCGCGGCCTCATCCAGAAACCGCGTGCGGTAGTCGTGGTCAGGCGCGTTTGCACGCAGCAGCTTGACCGCGGCCAGGCGTTGCAAGGCGCCCCCGCCGACGCTGGCAATGTGAACAGTCGCCATCCCGCCCTCGCCCAGGTTGGCCAACAAGGACCACTTGCCCAGCACACGAGGCGGCTCAAGCCGCTGCAGCGACTCCATCACCACTGCGCGAGACGCTAACACGACCGGGGTTTTTTTGAGTATGCTGGCGCCGGTCGAACGCCCTCGGCAAACCCACTCCTCACCCGACCACCCATCCATGGCCGCCGCTCAGCCGCCAGGATCCGCCCCTCCGGGCGTCCTGTATTTCGACCCGAACCCTACGACCGCGCGTCTGGCCTCTGCCGGACTGCAGCTGGCCGGATATCGGGTCTACCACGCCCCAACTCAGGAGCAGGCCGTCGCCATTGCCGCAGCTCACGGCCCGGGAGGGGACGGCTCGATCGTCGCGCTCCTACTGGACGCCGCGACCTCCCCCGAGGTCTCCGGCTCTGTGCTCCGCGCGCTCGTCCAGGTACCTGGCGCCGCCGATCTTCCCGGGATCCTGCTGATCAGTCGAGCAAACCCGACTCCGATCCCCGGAGCCGAGGAGCTGCCCGCCCTCAAGCGTCCGTTCACGATCCCCGCGCTGCTCAAGGTCATGCGCGAGACGATCGACTCGTTCGTCCCGCCATCGGAGCGCCCCGACCAGACGAGCGAAGCGGTGCGCACGCGGGTCTCGATGCTGTTCGAGGAGTTCTTCCCGTCGCTTCGAGTGAGCACCGAGGAGCTCGAACAATTCTCCGAGGCCCTCGTCCAAGAGGGCGACGTGCCCACGCCCGCCGCGGGGATCTCGGTGCTGGCGGACTTGGCGACGACACGCGTCGAGTCACTGCTGGACATGCTCTCGCGCGACGGCGTGCGCGGTGTTGTGGCGTTCGAGCGCGACAATGCCTACGGCCGGGTTCACATCGACCACGGCTGCATCCGGCTGGCCGAGCTCGAGGGCGGCGATGACGATCTGCGCTTGGGCCGGTTCATCGTCGAAGCCGGCTTCATGACGCCCGAGCAGATCGAGGCCGTCGCCGGCTCGCCCGACGACAAGCGCCGCGTGCTGGGTCAGCGCCTGGTCGATGAGGGGCACCTGCGTCCCGGAGAGCTGACACAAGTCTTGCTCAACCAGGCCCGCGAAGTCACCTGCAGCCTGATGCAGTGGACATCCGGCATGGTGACGCTCGCGCCCACGGGCGAGCTCAGTCCGTTGGCCGCGCAAACCGCCCGCAGCCGGGCCGAGCTTCGGATCTCCGACGCCTTGCTCGACGGGCTCCGACGCCTCGCCGACAACGCCGAGATGGGGCCGCACATGCCCGCGGTCGACGATGTCTACGTGCGCGTCGACACCGAGCTGGCCAAGCTCGGTCGGCACGCGTTCTCCCGCGAGGAGCTGGCGACGCTCGAGATGCTCAATGGTCGCAATGCGATCAAAGAGGTTGCTCGCAAGACGCGGACGGGTGCGTTCGCTGTCGCCAAGATAGTCCACCGCCTGACGCGGGCCAACTTGGTGCGCCGCCGCGTCCTGCCCGTGCGAGCCTGACGATGCGACTCCTGGTCGTCGATCCTGATGCCGCCGAACGCCGCCGCGTGATCGCGGTCGTCGAGGAGATCACCCAGGAGCTGTCGCTGCCGCTCACAGTCGTCGAGGCCGCGGACGGGACGACCGCCCTGGCCTCTTGGGACGAAGCCGCACCTGATCTGGTGATTACGGAGGTCCTGCTCGAGGGGGTCTCCGGCCTGTCCCTGCTGCGACGTCGTCGCGCGGAGGGCGAGCTGCCGCCCGTGGTCCTGCTGACCCGGCTCGACCGCGAGAGCGATCGCTACTGGGGCCTTCGCAACGGCGCCAAAGCCTACGTGACCAAGCCCTGGAACGAGCCGCAGCTGCTGCGTCGCGTCCGCTCGGCGCTCGAAGTGCTCGGCTAGCCCCAAACGGCTCCGCGCGAAAAAAATCACGGACCCGCCGGAAAAACGCCGTAGGTGGGTGTCCTACATCACGAATGCAGGCGGCGACGTGCAAAAAGCACGGTTTCCGGCTCGCGGTTCGCCGGACACCATCGTGATGAAAGAAGCCCGCACGCTCAATCAGACTCTGTGGATCGCTGCATTGCTCGTGGTCGCCGCGGGCTGCGATGGGCCCAACGGGGGGCGCGGTGGGGTTGGCGGGCACGGGATTGGGTCGCAGGGCATGGAGGACGGCACGGGCGGCGACGATGGGGGGAGCGACGGCGGCACCTCGGGCGACGACGCGTCCGGCGACAACGGGGACTCCGCCGACGGTGGCGTCGACCCCCAGAAATTCGATGTGCAGAGCGGCCCGGATGACGGCAGTCCCGCTGATGATGACGAGGAGGCGTGCCTGTCCGTCACCGAATCGGCGGCCGCGACCGTCGAGCCCGCCGACCTCATTTTCGTGATCGACAACTCCGGGAGCATGTCGTTTGAGGCCAACGCTGTGCAGCAGAACATGAACGGGTTCTCGCAGCAGATCATCGACAGCGGCGTCGATGTGCACGTGGTGATGATCTCGTCGTACTCCGGCAACGGGGTGTGCGTCGCACCGCCGCTGGGCGGCGGAGGCTGTCCTGGCGACGACAACGCCCCCCCTTCGTACACGCACATTGGCACGGGCGTGGGGAGCACCAACGCGCTGTCGCTCCTCAACGGACTGCACGCGCAGTGGCAGCCATCCATGCGGCCCGAGGCCTCCAAGCATGTCGTCATCGTGACCGACGACAACTCCTCGATGAGCGCAGGGGCGTTTGACGCCGCGTTCCGCGGGCTGGACCCAAGCTACGCCGACTACAAGCTGCACGGCATCGTCTCGCTCACCAACTGCGCCCAGACGGCCGATATCGGCGACGTGTACATCGACCTGGCCGACCTCACCGGTGGCCTGCTGGGCGACCTGTGCGATCAAGACTTCCAGCCACTGTTCGACCTGCTGTCGACCGAGGTCGTCAACGGCGCATCACTGGCGTGTGTGTATGACATTCCGGAGCCTCCGGACGGCGGCGAGTTTGACCCCAACAAGGTCAACATCGACTTCGACGACGGCACCGGGTTCGACACGATTGGATACGTGGACAACGCAGCTGCATGTGCGGAGGTGGTCGATGGTTGGCACTACGACGACATCAACGCGCCGACCCAGATCATCGCCTGTCCGCAAACCTGCCAGCGCTTCGGCGACCTCAAGCAAGCCACCATCGACATCCGCTTCGGGTGTGCGACCGTGCCCGCCGGCTGACGCCAACTCGCGGTTGCCCCCTGCCCTGTGGTCGTGCCACGTTGGGTCATGTTCATCGTGACGGGCACGAAGCGGTCGGGCACATCCATGTGGATGCAGATCATGACCGCGGCGGGCTTCCCGGTGTTTGGCGAGGCGTTCCCGCGCAACTGGGACAAGACGATCAAGGGTGCCAACCCCGACGGCTTTTACGAGTCCATCTTGCGGCAGGGCATCTACTATCGGACCAATCCCCACCCGCAGTCGGGCGCGTTCTTTCATCCCTCGCAGGTCGAGCGTCACGTGGTCAAGGTGTTCGTACCGGGCCTGGCGCGCACCGATCTGGCGTACATCGGCAAAGTCGTCGCCACGGTCCGGCACTGGCGCGAGTACCAGCGTTCGCTCGAGCGCCTCTATGCGATGGAGGACGAGCAGCGAGGGCCCGACGCCCCCCAGCCACCGCGCATCCCCCCGTGGCTAGAGTGGTGGGACGAGAATTTCACGCTGATGCGCGACATCCTCACCCGCCGCTACTCGGTCCATGTGCAGTCGTACGACGGCTTGCTGGCGGCCCCCGCGGATGCAATCGGCAAGGTCATGGCGTGGATCGGCGACCCCGACGCGGACACCGCAGCGGCGGTTGCCGCCGTACGGCCGAGCAACCGGACGCAGCATCGGCCCGAGGTCGAGGGCGTGCCCGACAAGCACGCCAAGGTGTTCGACGCCCTGTACGAAGCGATCGACGAACACCACGGCCTGCCCCGCGCGCTGATGCCAACCCTCAACGAGACCGCCGCTGAGCTTGCGCCCCTGCTGCACAGCCACCGCCAGCGGATCGCTGGCATGCGTCGACGCCGTCCGCGACCCCCCGGCGGGGCCAGCGCAAAGTAGTCCGCGCACTGTCACAACCGAGCGCAGCGGCCGGCCAGACGCCCCAGACCGCGAAAGAGTCGATAACCCCCGCCAAAGCAAAGTAGGCTGTGCACGTGGTGGGTTGGGTACGGTGGAGCGGCGCGGCCGCGGCGGGGCTGTGCACAGCCCTGGCCTGCAACCCGTCCGTCAGCATCGTCGAAGACGCCGACAGCGGAGGCACCGCAGCGATGCCGGGCTCGGGTGAAGACGCAGGCACGACCACCGCGCCCCCAGCGGGCGAGCCCCCCGTGATCTTCGACGCGCCCTCCGTCTTCGCACGCGGGGGCCGCATGTACCTGCTCACCGACACCCTGCCGCGGTTCCTGCTGCTGGACATCGACGGCGTGCCGATTGCCGAGCCCGAGAGCGTGCTGCAGGGCGACACCGCGGGTGCCTTGTACCGACTTCCCGACGATCTCCCGCTGGGGAACGCCACGCTTTATGTTCGCCTCGACAACGACCCGACCGCGGTCGCCGAGCACCCGATCCGGATCGAGGACCGCCGGTTTGTCGACATCGCGCAGGCCGCGGGTCTGGGCCTGGTGCACGACGCTACCGGCTCCCCCGTCGAGTGCGCGGAGAGCCATACGGGCATGGGAAGCGCCGACTTCGATAACGACGGCTGGCCCGACCTGTTGATCGGCAATCTGGCCGGCGACAGCTCAGCCATGCGCAACCTGGGACTCGGCGCAGACGGGCTGCCGCACTTCGAGGACATCACCGCCGCCGTGGGCCTATCGGGCCTGGACCAGGTCACGATGGTTGAGTTCACGGATCTGGACGGCGACGGCGACGCGGATGCGTTTGTGGGGCGCCGCGGAGAGAACCGGGTGCTCGACAACCGCCTCATCCCCGACGGCGACGCTCGCTTCGTCGACATCACCGACGCGCTCGGGCTGGGCGTGTACAGCCAGCGCACGATGGGCGTCGCGTTCGGCGACTACGACGGGGATAACGACCTGGACCTGTACGTCGTCAACCACGCGTATTGTTTTCCCGCGGCCGACAGCGAGGTGCGGGCGGGCGACCACTTGTACGAAAACGTCGACGGCGTCTTTGTCGAGCGCACCGAGCAGATCACCGGGCAAGCCACAGGGTCGGTCGGCTTCTCGGCGTCGTGGGTAGACATCGATCGCGACGCCGATCTCGATCTCGTGATCATCAACGATGATGTCGCGGGGAGCATTGGCTGGCCCAACGCGCTGTGGCGCAACGACGGCCCCACCCCAGAGGGTGGGTGGTCCTTTGTCGATATCTCCAGCGCCTCGGGCGTGGGGATCCAAGGCAACAACGGCATGGGGCTGGCGCTTGCCGACGTCAACCTCGACGGCAACGTCGACATGGCCTTTTCAAACATCGGGCCCAACAAGCTCCTGTTCGGCGACGGGGCGGGTGGGTTCAGCGATGTCTCCGAAGCGGTCGGGGTCGGCCGAGGCAGGCTGCCGTGGGGCAGCAACTCGATCACGTGGGCTTCGCACCTGCTCGACTACGACAACGACGGCGACCTCGACCTGTACTTCAGCGCGGGCCGGATCAAGGGCACCGCACTCATCCCTGACGCACTGCTGGACAACGACGGGGGGCAGTTCACCGATCGCACCTGGACCTCGGGCATGGCCCATCCGGGGCATGGCAAGGCGTCGATGCTTGTCGATCTCGACCGTGATGGCGCGTGGGACATCATCACCAGCGCGTGGGGCGAGCCGCTTTCCGTCTACCACAACCGCGCCGCCAGTCCGTCTGCGCACTGGCTCGCCGTGGAGCTCCAGGGGCGCGGCCGCAACCGTGAGGCGATCGGGGCCATCGTCGAACTCACCGCGGGCGGTGTGACGCAAACGTGCTTTCACACCAACCGCCCGTCGCTGGGCGCGGGCGGCGACAAGACCTGTCACTTCGGCTTGGGCGGGGTGTCGTCGGTGGATGCGCTCGACATCACATGGCCCGACACGACATCACAGAGTCTGGACGTCACCGCCGTCGACCAGCGCATCGTCGCCGTTCACCCCGGAGCCTAGTGCGTCGTAGTCATCGAGTGCGGACAGCACGTGCCGCACGATCTGGTCCTCGATGGCGCGCCGCCGCGAGGCCACCAGCGCCGGGTTGCTCGCGTTGACCAGAATCGAGAATCCGACCTGCGCCGTGCCGTCGTCGCCCGTGATCACCCCCGTCAGCCCGCTGACGCCACGCATCGTTCCGGTCTTGGCCCGCACGCGCTGGCCCGAGCGTGTCAGTCGCCCGCGCATCGTGCCCGGGTCCCCCGACACGGGGAGCGCGTCGAGCAAAGACTCGCCAGCCACATGCGACCGGAAGGCCAGCGACAAGAGGTCGACCAGCCCTTGGGTCGTGGCACGGCCCACCCGGCTGAGGCCCGAGCCGTTCTCGGCGACAAACCCCTCGCCGATCAGTGCGCTCCAGTAGTCTGTCAGGACCTTCTGGCCCGCCTCCCAGTCGCCGGGCACGCCCGTCATGCGCCAGGCCAATGTGCGCAGCACTTGCTCAGCAACGAAGTTGTTCGAGTACGCCAAGCCCGCATCCAAGACCGCGATGAGCGGCTCGGATTCCTCGCGCAGCACGATATCGGCGTCGTCGGGCATCGGCCCCAGCTCGACGGGCAGCGGCTCGCTGCTCGACTCCACGGCGAGGAGCTCGGCAAACGCTGCCCCCGTAAACAGGCCGGGGTGGTAGATGCGACGCCGAAAACGCTCCGACGGCACGTTTCGGGGCAGGCGCCCGCGGACCTCGACGATGGTCTGGGTGCCTTCGGGCCGGGTGCTCACCCGCAGCGTGTTGCGGGTACCGATGCGAGCCGAGTTCTGCACCACCACGTTGTCGCCAGGCACCGAGACCGAGACACCCAGCTTGGACGAGCGCCGCACGGGGAACACGGTGATGCCCACGGTATTGAAATCCAGCGACACCGCACCGCTGGGGGCCTCGTAGCTGTTCCCGGGCCCGTCGGGGGAGTATCCCGGGCCAAAGCTGCGCGGAGAGAAGGCCGTGTCGTCCACGACCAGGCGCTCGATCGTCGCAAGGTCGACGCGGCGAGCGATGATCTCCGCCATGTCGGCCAGCTCATCGAGGTCCAAGCTCGGGTCGCCGTCGCCCCGCAGGTACAAGGTCTTGTCGTCGCGGCCGACCACGGTCGTGAAGGTGTAGTCGCTGCCCAGCAAATCGATGGCCGCCGCGGACGTGACCACTTTTTGGTTGCTCGCGGGGATCAGCGGCAGGTCGCCCGAGTAGTCGAACAAGACACGCTGCGACTCGAGATTGCGGACATGCACCGACAGCTGCGCCTGGGCCTCGTAGCTGCCGACCAGCGCGGTGAGTGCGACGTCGAGGCCTTCGGTATCGAGCAGGCTGGTCTCCGCGGTGGACTCAGCCAGCGGGCGACGTGCAAGTGGCATGGCCGCCAGCGCCTCGAGCTTTTCGGCGAAGCGCTCCGCGGGTGTCAGCGGAGGGGGCGGTGCGGGCGGCTGCAGCGCCTCGGGGAGAATGGGACGCATCCATCGCGGTGGCGGGGGCGGCGTATCCGTGGCCGCGGCCAGGCTCAGCGCGGTCGGTGCCGTACTGGGATTGGCGTGGCTGCGGCCCCCCGAGCTGATAGCCAGCAGGGCCGCTCCGAGGACTGCCCCAACCAGTGTTCGTGCGCGGTGCATGCGGGCCTCGAGGTGTCTCCGAACGAACACGCTCCACGTAGCGTGCGACGTGCCAGGGCTTGCGCAACCGTGGTTTGCGGACCCTTGATGTTCCGCTTGCTAGAGGCGGATATCGACGTGCGCCTTGGCGCGCAGCTGACGCTTGAGCTCTTGCTCGGCCTTGATCATGGCCTCCTGCTCAAGCTGGGCTCGGATCCTGGCTTTGGCCACCTCGAACGACAGCGCGGCAGAGGCTTGATGCTCCACCACCTTGAACACGACGTAGCCCTGACCGGAGGCCAACGGGCCCACGACGGCGCCAGCTTTCGCGGCGAAAATCGCGTCCTCGAGGCCTGGCGCGACCTCGCCACGGCTCACCACGCGCTCCAGCGGGGCGTCATAGCCCACCGCCGTGGCAACTTCGGCCGGCTCTTCGCCCGCGCGCAGACGGCGAACGGCCCCCTGGGCGCGCGCGAACGCCCGATCTCGCTGCTCGCGGTCGGCCGAGTCGGAGGCGAACACAAACTGCCGCACGTCGACCTTGGCGCTCTCGTCGCGGGTCATCTTTCGGTAGTACTCGCGCACCTGCGCGTCGCTCACCGACCACGTCGCAAGGTACTGCGTGACCTTGTATTGGATAATCTGATCGCGAAGGTCCGCGCGGTACTCCGCCCACGAGCTGTACTCCGCGCTGGCCACGACCTGTGCCCGCAGCTCCTCGACGGTGATGCCGTACTGCGACGCGACGTTTGGGAGAGCGCGATCAACGTCTTCTTTGGTCGCCTCGAGCTCGAAGCGCTCAGCCTCGGCCTTGACCAGCTCCAGATCGATGAGGCCGTCGAGCACGCGCCCTTCGACCTCGCGCCGTCGCGCATCGACCACCTCGGCGGGCGTGCTGGCCGGCAGCGTCGACAGAGCCTCGGCCAGCAGCGGGCTGCGCTTGGCGGCGGACTCCAGTCGTGAAAGCAAGATGATCTCTTCGCCTACGACCGCCACGACGCGATCCAGAGTTGCCCGCGTGGCTTCGGGAGCCACCGCTGCGGCGTAGGCCTGCGGGCTGCCCAAGGCTGCGGCCAAACAAGTGGCTAGTGCGATCCGGTGCATCGGCACCTGTCGAGATACCAGCGCGCCCCCGCCCGGGCAACCACGGCAGGACCGCTTGCGCTGTGCTGCGCCGAGGCCGACCGATGCCTGTCGACAGGCCGATGGCGGTACTACGGCGCACTCTCGGGAAAACGCTGTGCGAGCTCATCCATGAGCTCCTTCTTGGCTTTGGCGACCCGCGGCGCGCGCACCGCCACGACGAGGCGTTCCTGCACCCCGGGATCGTCAAACGGGAGCGGGCTGGCCGGATTGATCGCGGCCACGCGACCCGCCACGACGACCGTGCCCATGATGACGGGTGCGGGCAACCAATCGCCGACCCCAAGACCCTCACCAAACAAGATCGGGTGGTAGCTGGGCTGCTCTTTGTCGTCGCGGCTCTGCTCGGGGGTGGCGATCACCTCGCCCAGTTCCTTGAGCTTTGCCGTGCCTGCCTTGAGCTGTTTCAGGGCGTGGTCCGCGTCGTCCACGTTGAAGAAGAACACCCCCTGGACGCTGCGGGTCTCGGGCTGCATGAACTCCGACAGGTGCGCGTCGTAGTGCTCGCGCAGCGCGGCGGTGTCGGCCGCGACGGTTGCCCGCGGAACGCGACGCTCGAGCTCTGCGGCCAGATAGACATTGGCGATCTCCTCCAGCACGGCGAAGCGAACCCGCGGGTCGTCGCCGAGCCCGTTGTCGGTGGCCTCCTGCGCCAGCAACTCGGCGGTCACGACCGCGTTGACCAACGCCGCCCGCCCCTCGCCGCCGGAAAACCTCAGCTGCGCGTAGGCGCCCAGCTGGGCCTGAATCCCCGCCAGATCATCGGCGCCCAAGACAACGTCGCCCACCACCGCGATCTTGCCGGGCGGAACGCCTTCGCTGTCGACACACGCTCCACAGACGACGAGCGCTGCGATGAGGACCCTCCGCATGCGCCGTGAGCATAAGCCAATCGTGTGCGGGCCGCGATGCCCCTACAGCCCGGCCAGCACCAGCGCCAAAGCGAGGGCCGCGGGGAGCGCTTGCACAAACAAAATGCTGCGCTTGGCGCTGTACGCCCCGTACACGCCCACAACCACCACAAACGCGAGCAAGACCTGCATGGTCGCCACGTTCGACATCACGACCGACCACAGCAGGCCCGCCGCGAGCGCGCCGTTGTAGACGCCTTGATTGGCGGCGAGCACCCGCGTCGTCTCGGCGTCTTGGGCGGTAGTGCCAAAGCGCTTGCGAACGGCGGGCGTCGTCCACAGGAACGTCTCGAGCACCATGAAGGCGATGTGGGCGACCGCGACAAGGACCGCAAGCGATGAGCCGAGCATAGCGTTATTGTTGAACGACCGTTCAAGTATTGTCCAGCGCCTATCGACGGGTCCCCACGCGCGACAACGCACGGACCTTGCGCCGCGGCGTTCAGCTTCGAGCCGCGGGCGGCAAGCCCGTCAGTGCCAGCACGCGATTGGCGACGCGACGCAGCTTGGCCGGACTGCTTCCACTCCGAGACATGACGTGGATCGACACGACCGTGGCCGCCAGCAGGGCCGCGTCGTCTTTCGCGGACGGGGACGCGCCCAGGCAGCGGGCGAAGAAGTGCTCGAGCGCACACAGGCGCTCGGTGACCAGCGCCTGGCTCCGGGCGTCCAGGCCCGGCGACTCGACGGCGGAGTTCACGAGCAGACAGCCACGGCCCCGACGCGAGGGCGAGGAAATCGCCCACAGCCATGCGGAGATCGCGGCGGGACTGGGCCGAAGCGCGGGAAGCTCGACGTCGAGGTAACGGCCCAGGGCGCGACGGAAGCAGTCTTCCTTGCCTTCGAACGCGGCGTAGAAGCTCCCCGACGCGATGCCCATGGCGTCGCAGAGCTGCCGGACCGACGTCGCCGCGTACCCTTGACACCACAACAGCGCGACTGCTGCGTCGAGTGCTGCGTCGATATCGAACTCCCGCGTCCGGGCCATCGCCCGGGGTGTAGCACCCCAAAGTCCGCGCGTCAGGCAGCAGACCTGCTAGACTGATGTGGTGGGACCCATAGGTTGGATGGTCGCGGTGACGCTCGCGGTCGGGCCCTCCCCGGCCTCCGACGATGGCACGACCGCACCCGCCCCGGCCTCCGCCGAGGCCGAGGCCTCGCCAGCAGTAACCGCGGGTGCCGGTTTTGACGCCGCGGCTGCGATCGTCCCTCCAACGGCGCAGGCTCCCGACCCCGCGCCGACACCCGCCGCCACGCCGTCGACCCAGGCGCCTCCGCAGCCGAGCCCCGTCGTCCCGCGCGCGGGACTCAAGCCGGTGTCGACGTGGGAGGCGATTCGTCACACCCCGCGAGCCCAGGCGGTCGGAGTGAGCATGGCGGTCGCTGCCACAGCGGCCATGGCGATCTACGGCGTCATGTCCATGGTCGACCAGCGGCGGCAGGTTCGGGCCGCGCGCAGCCAGCAGCTGCCCAAGTTCACGCCGTACCCACGGTAGCGCCCTCCCCCGCTCACGCGGCGGCAGGACGCGGCGGACAGCCGCCCGTGGCCACGGGGACCGTGAGCACGATGAACAGCAGCGACAGATACGAGAACGGGTGAATCCCAGCGGCAAACAGCGCTGCGGTCGCGACGGCAAAGCTGACCGCGAGTCCGACGGCCGCACCTCGGCGGGCCTTGGGGTGCAGCAAGGCCAAGCCCAGCGCCAGCTGCACCGCCCCGAACGCGGCCGTCATCCCGGCTGAGAACCCCAGCGCCGCGAAGACCTCGATGTCGGCCGGCAGGCCAAAAATCTTCACCGCGCCCGTCGAGACACTCAGCAAGACGAGCACGCCGAACACGATCCACATTGCCGTTTTCACCCGCCAAACGTCGCGCAACGGGTCATGGGGCGGCAATCCATCGTTGGATGGATTTTGGATGGATTTGGCGCTTTGCGGACGACCCGCCGCTCACGCAGCGGACGGATCCAGCGCGTACGCCACGGCCACCGCCGCGCGCGAGCCAAGCCCGGTTTTGTCGAGGATGTGGTGCACGTGATCCTTGGCCGTCCCCAGCGAGATACCCAGCTTGTCCGCGATTTCGCGGTTGCGAAGCCCCTCGGTGATCAGCGCGGCGACCTGCCGCTCTCGTGGCGAGAGCACCGACAAATCGACCGTCCGCGGGCCTGACGGCGGCCGCACCACGACCACGGGGTAGCCCAGACTGCGCGAGCTGGGCAGGTCCAGAGTCAGCCCCACTTCGTCGCGCAACGTCGCGACCAACGCGACAAGCTCGGGTACGGGCACGCTCGCTCGCTCGGGTGCAGTCGCGGCTGCGACGAGGGTGCGGATCCGTTCGAGTTCTGAGACCCAAAGGTCCCCCGTCAGCCAAGGGCGACTGTCCGTGCTCACCACCCGATGATACATCGACCGTTGTGCCCGATGTCCCCAGCCCACGCGTGATCGTCGATCGATACTTCCATGCGATGCGCGCGGGCTCGGCAGCCGAGACGGAGCTGATGGCGCTGTTCGCCGACGACGCGGTCTATACCGAGCCGTTCGCGGGCAAGCCCCGCACGCACCGAGGGCACGCCGCAATCCGCCGCTGCTTTGTCGAGGCCTGGCAGAACCCGCCTCCCGATCTCACGCTCACCGTCGACCGCGTCGATGTCGACGCCGAGCGCGTCACCGCGCTGTGGACCTGCGAGTCACCTGCATTCGCTCAGCCCGTTCGAGGGCGAGATACGTACGAGGTTGTCGACGGCCAGATTCGCACCCTCGTCGTGGCGTTTGTGGAGCCTGCGTAGCGGTTTTCGGGCGCGCTACGCCGCGGGCTTGTTTGCATCCAAGAACGCCAAGACCTTGCCGGGGTCGTGACGCGGCCCCTCCTCGAGGGAGCCTGTCTCCTGCTTGGTCACGATCGTTCCATCGGGCTCGAACACCACCAAGTACGGCACGCCTTTGAGCTCGACCCCAAGGTCTGCGAGCAGCTTCTCGTTCGCATTGGAGTCGACGTTGAGAATCTCGTACGACTCGGTGAGACGCGTCCTAATGGACGCATCTCTCTCGAACAGCATGTGCAGCTTGTGGCACCACGTGCACCAGTTGCCCCCGATCACCACGAGCACGCGATGGTCCGCGGCTTTGGCTGCGGCGAGGTGCTCGTCGAGCGCTTTGCGCATATCCGCCTTGACGTCGTAAATCTCGGGCAGCTCCTTGGGCACGACCTTCGCAGGCACGAGGTGGGCGTGCTCGTGTCCGGCGGAGGCCTCGGGAGCGCTGGCCGCCGCGGCCGCCTTTTTCGCGGCGACCTTGTCGGGTGCGACCTTCATCGCCGTTCCCTTCTTCGGTTTTTTCTCGCCGACTGGGGCTTCGTCTTGGTCCGAAGCGCCACTATTGGCCTCGGCGATTTTCTCGGGCGGCTCGTTCGGGTTGGGGCACGCGGTGCTCAGCAGCGTCGCTGCGACGCAGGCTCGTACGCGAAGGCTCCGTGTCAGCGAAACAAGACCGTTCATCGTAACCGGCGTATCACACAGGACGCCCCGTGTGGACCCGAGCCCGCCCGAACGACCGAGGGGCCGGCCGGAGTGCAGGTGCTACGCTCTGCGCCTTGGCCGACGACGACGTCTCTATCGACAGGATTCGGCCAGCAGCGCGGCTGCGTCGCCTGTTCTCCTACGTGGGTCCCTACCGGATCCGACTGGCGTTGGGGCTGTTTTGCCTCGCAGCCGGGTCTGGGCTGGGCTTGGTTTACCCAGAGTACCTGGGTCGGGTCATCGACGCGGCGTTCACCGACCGAGACCTCTCGCAGCTCAACGCGACGACGCTGACGCTGGTGCTCATTTTTGCCGCCCAGGCGCTGTTTGTGTTCATGCGGCACTACCTGCTGACATGGGTCGGACTGCGCGCGGTGCTCGACCTGCGCCTCGATGTGTACCGGCGACTCGTCACGCTGTCGCAGGGCTTCTTCCACGAAAAACGAACGGGCGCGCTGCTGTCGCGCCTGGGCGACGACGTCTCGCGGCTGCACGACACGGTGTCGAGCGATCTGTCGATGGGGCTGCGCAATGCGGTCACGCTGATAGGCGGGGTCACGATCCTCATCTGGAAGAACCCGAAGCTTTCGGCGGTCATGCTCGCGGTCGTCCCCCCGCTGGCGATCGCCACCGTCGTACTCGGGCGTGTCATCCGCAAGCTGGCTCGGCGCGCACAAGATCAGCTAGCCAAGGCCAATGCCGACCTTCAGGAAGGAATCGCGGGCATTGAGACGGTGCAGGCGTTTACCCGGGAGGAGCACGAGTTGGCGCGCTATCACGGGTCGATGTGGACAGCGTTTGGGCTGTTCGTGACGCGCACGATGATGCGAGCGATCTTTGCGGGCACCGCGAGCTTCCTGGCGTTTTCGGCGCTGGCGGGAATCTTCTGGTACGGCGGCCGCATGGTTGCGGCGGGCGAGATCACGGGCGGCGGCCTGATGACATTCATGCTCTACACCGTGCTCGTCGCAGGTGCGATCGCTGGGTTTTCGCAGCTTTGGGCGCAGCTGCAGCAGACCTTCGGTTCGACGGCCCGGATCTTCGAGATCCTCGACACCGACCCGGCCATCGCCGACAAAGAGGGAGCCGTAGAGCTTGCCGACGTGCATGGCGAGATCCATTTTGATGGCGTCAGTTTCAGCTACCCGGGGCGCGACGAGGCGGTCGTGTCGGACGTGGACTTGACCGTCAAACCCGGGCAATCGTGTGCGCTCGTCGGGGCCAGTGGCTCAGGCAAAACGACGCTGGGGCGCCTTCTGTTCCG
>Ga0316189_10003218_pt1 | contig 15865 bp, 13 predicted proteins | sample LowCovwburrow_MG_FD_204930 | JGI IMG/M metagenome (GOLD analysis project Ga0316189, IMG submission 204930) | Coastal sediment microbial communities from Maine, United States - Lowes Cove worm burrow | ecosystem: Environmental > Aquatic > Marine > Coastal > Sediment | place: USA: Maine... | reverse complement strand
GAAAATTCAATCCGAAAAGGGCGGCGATGGTCAACCGCCGCCCCTATCATCAGTTGACTTCCTCGTATTCGGCTTCCACGACCTCCTCGTCTCGGCTTGAGGCCGATGGATTGGCTCGCGAACGGCTCCCTTCCGGTGCGCGGTCTTGGCCGGCCCCGGAAGCCGTTGATTGTTGATAAACCCCCTCTGCCAGCTGCTGAGAAGCGTGCCGTAATTCTTCGGTCAGTCGTTTGATGTCACCCGTATCCGCGCCGTCCATGGCCCGTTTCAGGTTGGTGATAGCCTCTTCGACCCGTGACCGATCGTCCGCACCGGTCTTGCCACCCAACTCCACGAGTGACTTTTCGGTGGCGTGGATCAAGGCGTCGGCGGTATTGCGGGCCCCCACCCGATCACGCTTGTGCTGGTCTTCTTCAGTGTGCAGTTCGGCTTCTTTGACCAGCCGGTCGATGTCTTCACGGCTGAGACCGGAAGAATGGGTGATCTTGATCGACTGCGCCTTGCCGGTGGCCTTGTCGGTGGCTGAAACCTCAACGATACCGTTGGCGTCGATGTCGAAGGCGACCTCGATTTGCGGTACGCCCCTGGCCGCGGGTGCAATCCCCGTCAACTCGAAGCGGCCCAGCGTTTTGTTGTCGATCGCCATTTCACGCTCGCCTTGCAGCACATGGATCGAAACCGCCGGTTGATTGTCCTCGGCCGTGGTGAAGATTTCGCTCTTTCGGGCCGGTATCGTGGTGTTCCTTTCGATCAACTTGGTCATGACCCCACCCAAGGTTTCGATTCCGAGGGACAAAGGCGTGACATCCAGCAGGAGAATGTCTTTGACGTCACCTTTCAACACGGCGCCTTGAATGGCGGCGCCCAAAGCGACGACCTCATCCGGATTGACGCCCTTGTTGGGAATTTTGCCGAAAATTCTCTGCACGCGCTCCTGCACCGCCGGCATGCGGGTCATACCGCCCACCAAGATCACCTCGTCGATGTTGGTGGCCGTCAAGCCCGCATCCTTGAGCGCCATGCGGCAGGGATCCTCCAACTTGTTAAGAAGGTCCGACACCAGGTTTTCGAGTTTCGTGCGGGTGATCTTCAGGTTCAGGTGTTTGGGACCGTTGGCATCGGCCGTGATGAACGGCAGATTGACGTCGGTTTCGAAGGCACTCGACAGCTCCATCTTGGCCTTTTCGGCCGCCTCTTTGAGGCGTTGCAGGGCCATTTTATCTTGTCTCAAGTCGATGCCCTGATCCTTTTTAAACTCGTCGGCGAGGTAATCGATCAAGTGCAAGTCGAAATCTTCACCGCCGAGATGGGTGTCGCCATTGGTCGCCTTGACCTCGAACACGCCGTCCCCTATTTCGAGGATGGAAATGTCGAACGTGCCGCCACCCAGATCGAACACCGCGATCTTTTCGTCCTTTTTATTGTCCAAACCATAAGCCAGTGATGCCGCCGTCGGTTCGTTGATGATCCTCAGGACATTGAGACCGGCGATTTTACCGGCATCCTTGGTTGCCTGGCGTTGACTGTCGTTGAAATAGGCCGGAACCGTGATGACGGCGTCGGAGACCGGTTCTCCCAAAAATTCCTCGGCCGCCTTTTTCATACCGGCCAAAATATATGATGAAATCTCAGCCGGGCTGTAAGCTTTGCCTTTGAGATTTATTTGAACATCACCATTGGCGGCTTTTTCGATCTTGTAGGGCAGATTTTTGATGTCGTTTTGGACTTCCGTTGCATCGTATCGTCTGCCTATCAACCGCTTGACGCCGAAAACCGTATTTTCAGGATTGGTGATGGCCTGGCGCTTGGCGATCTGACCCGCCAACCGCTCGCCGCCGTCCGTAATCGCCACTATAGACGGCGTGGTCCGTCCGCCTTCCGGATTTGTTATAATTTTTGCTTCGGTTCCTTCCATTATGGCCACGCAAGAGTTTGTGGTACCGAGATCGATTCCAATTATTTTATTCATTGAATAGTCCTCCTTATACGGATAGAATCCTATCAAGTCCTTTGTTTACCAGACAGGTTTAATTCAAAAACGACTTTATAGACAAATATATATTTATATTTAATTTTGTCAATAATTAATAACATTATTTTTTAATATTAATTATATAAGTAATTAATCAGCCGAAGTAGTTTTGTGCAACTCCGGATGGAAACAATCTGCGAAAGAAATGAGCTTGTTTTCATGGGCTCCGTGGTTTACGTATCGCTAATGATGGAATTGATTTTCCGATTTCAGCCCGGTCGCTGGCCTGAAAAACAGGCAGTTTAATCAACAAAGAAACTTTGCCTTTGGTTAGTTTCATATGCGGGAAAGGGGAACAATGAGAACGGTTTTTAGATTCATCGGTCGGATGATAAACACTTTCTGGAAAGGAGTGACCGTCCTTCGGCGGGTATTCCTGAACCTGCTTTTCATTGCCCTTGTCGTTTTGGTGATCGGTTTTCTTTTGTCGGGTACTGAAGACCGTTTTCCATCAGGATCCGCACTGTTGTTGGCACCGGTTGGAAAAATCGTCGAGCAATCTACCGAAACGCTGCTGGTCGATCGTTTCTACGGCACGACAACGGGAGCCGAAACGGTTCTGAGAGACCTTATCGATGGTATCGATACCGCCAGGAATGACCCAAAAATCAAAATTCTTGTGCTCGACCTCGAGAAACTGGAGGGAGCTGGAATCAGTCAGCTGCAGGAGATCGGTGAGGCCTTGAAACGGTTTAAAGCCGACGGAAAAACCATCTTTGCCTTCGGTGACAGTTACGATCAGCGACAATATTATCTGGCCGCGCATGCCGATCGGCTTTACCTGCATCCTATGGGACAGGTTTGGCTCAGCGGGTTGGGGCTTTACCGCCACTATTTCAAGAACGCCCTGGATAAGCTCCATGTCGATTTTCACGTTTTTAGAGTTGGTACCTACAAATCGGCCCTGGAACCCTTCATGCGAAACGACATGTCTGCGGATGACCGGGAATCCAACCAGGCCTGGCTGACCGTGCTGTGGGAGGCTTACACGACCGATGTGGCCGCCCTGCGCAGGCTGCCGGCTGAGCGAATCGACCAATACATCAATAACCTGGATGTCAACCTTGCCGAGGAAGGTGGTGACGCCGCCCGGCTGGCATTGACGTCAGGTCTGGTAGATGGTCTGAAAACCCGCGATGAGGTCCGGGATGACCTCATCCGCTTGGTTGGAGAGGACGAAAACGGGGAGAGCTATAAAAAGGTCGCGTTCGATACTTACATTTCGAGCATGCTCCCAAAAATGCGTCGCCCTCGCACGGAAAGCAGCCGGGTCGGCCTGATTGTGGCCGAGGGTGTCATTATGGGCGGAAAGCAGCCCGCCGGCCGGATAGGCGGTGAATCGACGGCAGAACTGATCCGCCAGGCGCGTGAGGACGAGAAAGTCAAAGCCATCGTGCTGCGGATAGACAGCGGCGGCGGCAGCGCCGTGGCCTCTGAGATTATTCGACGCGAGCTCGAATTGACGCGCAGAGCCGGCAAACCGGTCATCGTCTCCATGAGTTCCATCGCCGCATCGGGTGCTTACTGGATTTCGGTGGCGGCCGACGAAATATGGGCCTTACCCACGACCATCACCGGTTCTATCGGAATCTTTGCCGCCCTGCCCACCTTTGACAAAACGTTGAAGGCTATCGGGATCAGCGCGGACGGTGTCGGAACAACCCGCCTGTCCGGTGCTTTCGATCTCAGCCGTCCCCTCAATCCGCTGCTCGCCGATGCACTGCAACTCCAGATCGAAAGGGGGTATCAGCGGTTCATCGAACGGGTGAGCCAGGGGCGCAACATGGCCACCGAGGCAGTGGAAAAAGTAGCCCAGGGCCGCGTTTGGGCCGCTCAAACCGCCCAGGGCCTGGGTCTGATCGACAAATTCGGAGGCTTGGAGCCGGCCGTCGAAAGTGCAGCGAAACTGGCCAAGCTTGAGAAATACGATCTGGTGGTCATAGAACAACCCCTGACGGCCAGGGGGCGCCTGGTCAAAAGACTGAGCCGGCTGATCGGCATCCTTGTATCCGGCGCCGGGAGTCTCCGGCCGGAAAAGGTCCTTCACACTTTCGGGACGGCACTGAATGATCGTGAAATCGAAGCCGTCCTTCAGATTGGGGACCCCGGCCGCGCATTTGCGCTCTGTCTGGAGTGCATGGCTCTCGGCGACTGACCGTGAATCGCATCATTGCAATTACTCACTCAATGTCATTAAGGAAAAAATCGATGAAATGTCCCCTTTGCCAAAGCGAGACCTTTTTCGTCAAGGACCCTGAAGACGAATACACTTATTTTAAATTTACGTGTACCGACGGTGAGATTCGGTTCGACGCGGAAGTCGATGTCTCAGAGGTTCCGGAGGTTCATGACAAGACCGAGGCTTTTTGTATCAACTGCGCCTGGCACGGTCGTTTCGATGCGCTGAAACAACCGAAGCCTTAACGCAGCTCGATTTCACTGTACGGCAGCTCGAGTTGTGCGGCCAGTCGATCGAGATCTTCTTCCAGGGTCTGCACGCCGTTTTGGTTCCGGCTTACCGGAATCGTCTTGTCCGCGACCACAAACACTTGGATTCGCCCTGGGTCCAAATAGCGTCGAGCCAGGTCCTCGAGCTCAGACGTGCTGGCTCCAATGTAGGCGTCCTGAATTCGATCGAGCGTGTCCAGCGGTTCCCCGCGCATCTGGTAGCGGGCATACGTCGTAACCAGATCATGCGGCGTGTCGACGTTAAACACAAAACTGTTGAGTGATTCTAGACGCTTGCGTTCCAGTTCGTCTTGCGGAATTCCCCGTCGAAGCTCCCGCATGATATCCACGGTTTCGGCGATCGCCAGGCCGGTTTTGTCACCCTTGCATCCGATATATCCGATCAATGTCCCGGCATTCCATTTGTAGGTCTGGAAAAACCCTGCCGAATAGACCAAGCCCAGGTCATCCCTCAACCGGGTGTACATCAACGAGTCGCTTCCTCCGAAAATGGCCATCAACAGCCGCAGCTTCCAGAACGCAGGGTCCGATCTCTTGGGGCCACTCAGGTTCAGTACCACCTGTGACTGAACCTGACCCGCTTTGGGTACAAGGGCCAGAACCGGAGGGGTCGCTGAGGGGTCCGCCAACCGTCGGACGGGTGCCCGGTCGGCGGGCAAACTCTGCATCAACCGTCCGACGCCGGCAACCGCGGCCTCCCTGGAGATGTCCCCGGAAACGGCCACCACCATGTTAGATGGGACAAAGTAGGTGCGCAGGAAACGCTTCAAATCTTCTCGCTCAATCGTCGGGATTGTTTCGAGCCCCTTAAGGGGATCGCGGCCATAGGGGTGACCGCTGAAATGCCAAATCACCCCTTCACGCATGGCCACGGCCTGGGCGTTCTCACCCTGGCGTTTCAGTCCGATCAACGACTGTTCCTTTACGACGTCCAGCACATCGGGCCGGAATGCCGGTTGAGTCAGGATTTCCATCAGCAGGTCCAGCCCATTTTCCCATTCATTCTTGAGAACTGACAGCCGGATGGCGGTGTCTTCCTCGCCCACCGACACCGACACTTCGATGGCATTTTCGTCTAGTACTCGGGCCAACTCCTCCGGCGCATGCCGCGCGGTACCGCCGTTGACAAGGCTGCCGTTAATGAGGTCCGCCAACCCGGTTTTGGAAGGCTCTATGTCGACTTCGCCGGCCTTCACCAGCAGGGTCAGATCGATCATCGGGAGTTCGGTATCCCGCATGAAGAACAGGGTAGTGCCATCGACCGTGGCGGATTCCGCCTGGGAATAGGTAACTTTTACGGGTTTACGCTCGAAAGAGAGCGGATTCCGCCAGCCCTCAGGCGTGGGGTAGATCGAGTGATTGGCGAGATCGACCGGCGGCTTGGCGCGAGCCGCGGCTTTACCGCCCACGGACCGAATTTCGCTGTAGTCTGACGGCGGTTTGTCCGGTTCACCGCCTGGAATGACGTATACACTGGTCTGGTTTTCGTTGCGAATATAAGTCCGCACCACACGCTGGACATCTTCCGGCGTTACCGCGGCGATGTTGTCGAGGTAAGTGTTCAGATAACGCCACCCGGTCTGGACCTCGAGGGTGGCTAGCGTGGAGGCCAGGCTTTCATTGCTTCGCATCCGTTCTATAAAATCCCGCTGGTTGAGTTTTTTGATGCGCTCGAGCTCCCGGGGAGTGACGGGATGGTCTTTTAACTGCTCGACCTCTGCCAGCAGCAGGTTTTCGAGGTCGCGGCAGGCCTCAAGGTAGGCCCGGCCTCTTTCCTCTTCCATCGGATTGTCGCTTTTGAGATTCTGCGGTTCGTTGGGTGAACCGCCGAGAATCACCATTCCTCCATAACGATTGTCCGGGTTGATGGCCCAAGCCTCGACAGCCAGACCCTTGTTGATCAGGTCTTGCGTGATGCGGGCACTGCGCCCCTGGCTGAGCAGCATGGTCATCACATCCAGCGCGTAGAAGTCCTTGGTGCCCATCTGAGCCCCATGGAAACCGATCCGCACCAGCGGAGTCCGGGCCCCCTTGAGATGCCGCACGCTGCGGCGCGGGCCTTCCTGGGGTGGTTCGGCCGTGACGGTTTCGGGACTGCGGGTGCCGTCCGGGTATCTTTCGAAATAGATTTTGGCGAGTCGCCGGGCTTTTTCAACAGTCAGGTCGCCGACCAGGACGCAGACCGCATTGGTCGGATTGTAGTAGCGGCGGTGAAACGCCATGGCGTCGGTAGTATTGAATCCTTCCATATCCGATCGCCATCCGATGGTCGGATTGCGATAAGGGTGGGCGGTGTAAGCGGTGGCATCCAGATCGAGCCATGCGGCCCCGGCCGGATTGTTGACATAGCGGAAGGCCCACTCGCGCTGGACCACATCTTTTTCGACATAGAATTCGCGCCAGGAAGGCTCGAAGATCTGTTCACTGATGAGCGAGAACCACTGCTCGAGCATGTCTGACGGCACAGATGCGACGTACTGGGTCTGGTCTTGACTGGTAAAGGCATTGATGCCTACGGCACCGTTTTTTCCCAATTGGGAAGAAAAGGCCTGCGGCACGAAAATACTTTGGACCTCACGCCGCAGGGTGTCCATCTCGGCCAGCTTGTTTTGGATGAGCTCTCGATCGGGGTGGCGGGATTTTTCCTCCTTCAGAACCACCTGGTAGGCGGCTTCGATTTCTTTCTGGAGTTCCTCATCCTTGGCACGGTCCAGCGTGCCGAAATTCTTAGTGCCTTTGAACATCATGTGTTCCAGAAGGTGGGCAATGCCGGTCTTGCCTGTCTCTTCGAGCGCCGAACCGGCCCGGATGGCCAATCGGACTGCTACCTGGGGCATTGCCGGGCGGTTGACCACCAGAAAGAGCATGCCGTTGTCCAGCGTAAATTCCTCGACATCGATGTTTGTCCCCAGGCTTGCATGGGCGTGCGAGCCGAGAACGCCAGCGGTCAACAGCAGTATTGATAAAATGAGCTGCAGCAATTGTCGCATGCAATATTCCTCCAACGATATGATCCAGCCCGCCGCCAAAATACGGTGAACCGTTGATTTGGTTTTGTGCCCTTGTCTGACGATCTGATTTTGGTCATTCAACCCTGTAAGATAGGATACGTCAGACACTTTGTAAACCGGGGTCGAGCCCGGAGATCCCTTTGTCGCAAAGATACTCCGCCAGTTGCTCCGCCGTTAGCGTCGTGCCGAAACCTCTCACATCTACGCCGGACAACCGGGTTCGAATGGCGTCCAGGTGGTAGGGGACACCCATCAGCTGCATTTCCAGTTGTGCCGCATGGCCGATGCCATTAACATTTTTTTCAAATCGGATGCCGACGATGCAGCCGCTTTCCACCGCGATCATCGTTTCCAGATAACCGGCCGGCGTCCGACCACTGCGTCGAATACGAAAAGCCGGGGTCTTGCCGAAGTTCCATTCCCAGGATCGGTACTTTTCCCTGGAAAGGCGGCGAACCGAATTCCATTCTCGGTCAGGCAGAGGGATTTTTTGTAGGCCCCCTTCCCGCTCGGCGATGCACTCGACCAGGTGTTGCTGAAACACATCCATGCCGATGTCTGGGGGCAGATGATCTGAAATGTTGGTGACATCGCTCGGAACCGATTTGCGTGCCCGCGAAATGATTCGCCCTTGGTTCGCTTGCAGAGCCTGGCGCAGCGAAACGAGATCACTGTTTAACAGCAGAGTACCGTGCAAGATGATCCGCTTGGTGTTTGAAAATTGCGCATTGCCCGATATTTTTTTGCCGGCGACAAACAGGTCGTTCTTGTGCTTGAATTCGGCAACCACACCCAATTTCAACAGCGCCGAGCGGACCGGTTCGAGGATATGGCTGACGTCTTTCAGGCTTCGCCGGTCGTGGTGCCGGATGAAGCTGAAGTTCAGGTTTCCGCAGTCGTGATAGACCGCTCCTCCGCCGGATATGCGACGCAACACCTGCAGGCCGTGTCGGGCCGCAAAGGGCAGATTGACTTCTTCCAGGATGTTCTGATGACGGCCGACGATAACGGACGGTCGGTTTACGTACATCAGAAAATACGTCCGGTCCGGGTCGAGATGGCGCAGGACGCACTCCTCTATGGCTAAGTTGACGTGAGGATCGGATGTATTGTTGTTGTCAATCTGAAAAATCATCACGGGCCATCATCATACCAAAATACAAGCACCAAAATACAAATAATTTCCAAATTACAATATCCAAATCTCAACTAAGATCAAAAACCAATCGTTTGGAATTTCGAATTTCGGTCATTGTGATTTGTTTGTTATTTGTTATTTGCGATTTGGAATTTTTCACCGAAATTTAAACGTTTCCTCTTCGATCAAATTGGAGGCGGCAGCCAGAGGCAGTGCTGAACGTTGAACCCCTGGCCCAGACCCGGCTTGGAAAGATGTGGTGATGGAAAGCAACGTCTATGTAATATGCAAACAATTTCGTAGCCACGACCTGTCGCGCCAGGGCGGGCTTGAACCGGGAACCTTATGTGCATTCAATTTCATCGCGCAAGGCAGTCGAGAAACTTCAAAAATAACACGACACTAGAGCCTTGATCCTTTAACGCGGCGCGGTTATCTTTAAGCAATTGATTCTTCTGACCCGAAAGGCAGGCCCGATTCTATGTCTCGGCGGAAGCGCAAACCGTTTGCTTTCAGACTACGTCCAAAGATTGTGAAAGTCAAAAGATCCGTCAATGATGTATCTGATCGGCAATCCGACACATGACACCCTCTCGATAAACAAGAACACCGTGCAGGCCTTGGGCGGCACGGTCTGGTATGCGGCCTTGTTTCTGGCAGGTTTAGGCCGCCGGGTGGCGGTTGTCGGCAGAGGCGACGAGAAAATAAAACGTCGGCTTGCCCGACGCGGTGTGGATGTCCGGCATTTTTCCGATGCCGGACCGGTGACGGTGTTCGAGAATACCTATTCGGCCGGTATTCGAAAACAGAGAGCTTGGGCCGGCGGTGACATTCATCGGGCCGATGTTCCTCAAGCCGCATTCGATGCGATGAGTTTGCTGGTCGGCCCGGTTTTGCAGGAAGTCGATCCGGCCATCATGCGCACGCCCCGCTCAGGATGCCTGATGCTGGATGCCCAGGGATTTCTCCGGCAGCTTTCCACTGCCGGAGACGTCATTCTTCGGATGACGCCCGAAGCCGAAACGGCGCTCAGGCATTGTGATGTCCTTAAGGTCGACGCACTGGAGGCAGCCGTCATCACGTCGACCGGTGACATCGAAACCGCCGGGCGCCTACTCTATCGGATGGGACCGAAGATCGTCATCATTACCCGGGGAAGAGACGGCGCCTATATTTATGACGGGGCCCGCTTTACGCAGGTCACCGCCCCGGAGGTAGACGTGGTCGATCCGACCGGTGCCGGCGATGTATTTTCGGCGGCTTTCCTGGTTCGATACATCGCAACCGGCAATCTGGTCGCAGCGGGTCGGTTTGCCGTGACAGCCGCTGCCCTCTCGACCCGGGGCTTCGGTGCATCCGCCCTGCCCTCGGAAACTGAAATCTCTTCACTGATGAAACGGCATTTTTAAACTCCGGACCGTGACAGATCCAACCGGCACAAGCATACCCGACGAGACACCTGTTTTACCGTTCGGCAAAGTGTGCTATGGCTTCTCCGTCGGTCATCAGGATTGAATCCGAAATTCGGGACGCACCAAGGATGGTCGGGGGTGGCGATGAAACGATGGCGGTGTATCATTTGCGGTTATATCCACGATGGGGATGAGCCGCCGCTTATATGCCCTGTGTGCGGTGCACCCAGGGAGATGTTTGAAGAAATCACGATTCTAGAGGAGCAACAATGATCAAGATCAACGAAAATTATATGAAGCTCAAGGCGTCATATCTCTTTTCGGACATCGCCAAGCGGGTGGCCGCGTTCCAGCAAGCCCATCCGGACCTGGAAATCATCAAACTCGGCATCGGAGACGTCACGCGGGCATTGCCACCGGCCTGTATCGAAGCCCTTCACCGGGCGGTGGACGAGATGGCCGATGACGACACCTTCCATGGGTACGGCCCCGAACAGGGGTATTTGTTCCTGCGCGAGAAAATCGCCCGCCACGATTATCAGGACCGAGGTGCGGACATCGCTCCGGATGAAATATTTGTCAGCGACGGTGCAAAATGCGACACCGGAAACATCCAGGAAATTTTTTCAGCCGATATCAGAATCGCCATCCCCGATCCGGTCTACCCGGTCTATCTCGACACCAACGTGATGGCCGGACGCACCGGCGAATACAGCGGCGGCCGCTACGATGGCATCGTTTACCTGGAGGGAAATCGCGCAAACGGGTTCGTGCCGGATCTGCCGACCGAACCGGTCGATCTGATATACCTCTGTTTTCCGAACAATCCCACGGGGGCCACGATCGATAAGCCCCGACTCGAGGAGTGGGTCGAATTCGCCAGAGCTCACAAGGCGTTGATTCTCTACGATGCCGCTTATGAATCATTTATTCGCGACGATACCATTCCGCGGTCGATTTACGAAGTCGAGGGGGCCCGGGAGGTGGCGATCGAGTTCAGGAGCTTTTCCAAAACCGCTGGTTTCACCGGCACACGCTGCGCCTTTACCGTGGTGCCCAAGTCCTGCCGGGCTTACACGAGTACGGGCGCAGAGAACGAGGTCCATGCCCTGTGGAACCGACGGCACACAACCAAGTTCAACAGCGTGTCCTACCCGGTCCAGAGAGCCGCCGCGGCAATATACAGCGAAGAGGGCCGGCGCCAGGCCCAAGAATTGACCGATTATTACTTAAGCAACGCTGCGGTCATCCGCCGGGAGATGGCGGCGCTCGGCTATGACTGCATCGGTGGAGAGAATTCTCCTTACATATGGGTAGACGGACGGACAGATTCATGGAAATTTTTCGATCTGCTGCTGGAAAAGGCCGGCGTCGTGTGCACGCCCGGCGCCGGTTTCGGAAAATGCGGCGAGGGCTTTATCCGCATCAGCGCCTTCAACTCCGCTCAAAACGTCGAGAAGGCCATGCGGCGCGTTTCTGAAGCGCTGAAAGGGGTCGTTTAGCCCATGCCGATGTCAGCCGCTTTCCAAAATCGACTCTATCCGGTCCTGAGCAAGATTGAGCAGAAATTCGGCACACCCTTTCACATCTACGACGAAACCGGCATCCGTCAGACGGCCGAGGAACTCACAAACGCTTTCGCTCCTTTTGAAGGGTTTCGGGAGTTTTATGCCGTCAAGGCGCTGCCGAATCCCCGTATTCTTAAGATTATGGGAGAAATGGGATTCGGGTTCGACTGCAGCTCGATTGCCGAACTGATGCTGAGCCGCCGCTTCGGTGCCCGTGGTGGGGACATCATGTTCACTTCCAACAACACGTCGGTCGAAGAGTTTTCTTTTGCCGCTTTCAAAGCACGCAACGGCTATGTGCCGAAACTCTTCATGGAGAGCGGCCGTTACATGACCGGACCCCACGGCGTGCTGGTTGCAACCGCCATCAACCATAAAGACACCTATCGAAAGTACATTGGTGTCGACGCCTGCATGTCGGCCCTGATGCGTCCGGCTATGTACGGTGCTTACCACCATATAACAGTTCCACGAATGAAGGGGATACCGGAGACAATGACCGCAGACGTGGTCGGTTCCCTTTGCGAAAACAACGACAAGTTCGCCATTTTACGACGCCTGCCGAGAATCGCAGACGGTGACATTCTTTGCATCCACGACACGGGTGCCCACGGCCACGCCATGGGCTTCAATTACAATGGCCGGCTGCGGCCCAAGGAACTTTTACTGCGCGCCGACGGCATGGTGGAACTGATCAGACGGGAGGAAACTGCCGCAGACCATTTTGCTACCCTCGAGTTCGACGCTAAAGTATTGGAACCCGCTAACATGCATCGGGGAGTGCTTAAAAACTGAAGCCGATAACAAACAGCCTTGAAGCATTTACTCAACAGGTTGCACAAGATCCAGATCGTCGTCACCCTTGTTGCTCGTTAGATCACGGTCATCAATGTTGCATCCGTTCTGAAGACAGAATTTCAAAAATTTTTTTTCGGCTTCCTGGAAATCTTCTTCTGAGTAATGCTCCAAGTTTTCAGGGATGCGAAACTCCTTTTTAAGGTTCTGAATCAACAACTTTATGCCGGTCGTTCTGTCTGGGGTATCAGCCATTATGACCCTCTGATCATAAAAAAGGATGAATGGTAGGTTCTGCTTAAGAGGTAAATCCGTAAATAACGGCATTCGCTCTGCCTTACAGGCAGGCCTGTCACTTATCACCCCTGGTAGATTTGATCGGCAATGTCGGACAGTGTGAAGTCGATCCCGCCGGTTTGGAGCAGCCGAAACATTTTCCGCATGTGTTCGGCGTTTTCAATAACGACCTCAACCGCCGGAGAAGATTTGGACAAAAAGTAACGGTGCTCTTCGAGAAGCCGGACGGTTTCCTGGAATTTATCGACCAGCAGCGCCAAAACCGAGTAGTCGGACATGTAGCAGATGGGCAAACATGCACCGTTCAGATGAGGTAAGTCAATGGCAGCGAGATCCACTTCTTTCGGTAAGATCTGTAATTTTCCCATATTCTCTCCTCCACGAGCACTTTGGAAGGCCGTTTGAGGACGGAAATCATGCTATTGTCCAGGTGTTGGCGGATTTCTGGCGATAATACTGGCGAGGAGGGTGGCCACGCCGCCGTCCAGGCTGAAACTGCCGAAAGCCGTTCCTCGCAAATCTTGACGGATGTTATCGGCGATCATGGCTGAAAGCAATTCCTGGGTCAAGCCCTGTGCAGGCCCCAAAGGGCCGTGCCTTCCGCCACCGCCCAGCTGCCATTAGCGCCGGCGAATAGCAGATCAGAGGCGATCAGGACACCGATCTTTACATCCGTATCGCCTGCATGTTAAGGGGGTGTTCTTAAATTAGCGGGGCTGCAGCTTCCAAAACGTTAAAAGGCAGCAATTCAAAACTTGTGGGGAGGCCCTGATGAAGTCGTCCGCGTTTTTAGTGCCGGTGCAAAGGCGTTACTTTGAAGATTACGTGGCCGGCACGATCCATGAATTCGGGACGATCACGGTCGAGGAAGAGGAGATCATCGCCTTCGGTCGGCGATTCGATCCCCAAGTTTTTCATACCGACCCCGAGGCCGCAAAATCAACAATTTACACCGGGCTTATCGCATCCGGTTGGCACACCGCTGCTCTGATGATGCGGCTGTTCGTGGACAACTACCTGTCCCACGTTGCCAGCCTTGGCTCGCCGGGCGTGGACGAGCTGCGCTGGATCCTGCCTGTGCGGTCCGGTGATACACTTTCTCTGCGGGTGACCATCACGCAAGCGAACCGCTCACGTTCAAAACCGGACCGCGGCATTGTCCATTCGCTCATCGAAGTGCAGAACCAGGACCGCATCGTCGTCATGAGCATGAAGGCCGTGAACTTTTTACTCTGTCGCCCCGCTTCCCCTTGAGCCGGCAAAGACCCCCGATCTCGGCAGCGGTCATGATGATTGCTTGACCACCGCCGTAAAAATACCGGCCCCAATCAGAGCACTGCCGCCGCAGCGGTTGAACCATCTGTGCGCAGCCTTTTTTTGAAGGACATCGCGCAGCCGTCCGGCGAACAAGCCATACATTGACGCATTCAATGCCGCAAGAATCAGGAAGGTGGCCCCTAGCACGATGAGCTGGAAAGCTATCGGCGCACGGTGATTGACGAACTGGGGCAGAAAGGCGACGAAAAAGACGATGCTCTTCGGATTCAAGGCGGTCACCACATAGGCACTCGTGAAGAACCGGCGACTGGATACCACCGCCGACAATGATTCTAAATCTTGCGGCGTTGGCTCGCTGCGCCAGAGTTTGATGCCGAGGTAAATCAGATAAACGGCGCCGATCCATTTCAGTATGGTAAACAGAGCGGCCGATGCAGCCAACACGGCACCAAGGCCCAGAAGAGAGAGGACCATGGCCGTGAAGTCGCCGAGTGTCACCCCGGAGGCAAGCGGCAGCACGGCGCGACGGCCGTGGCTGGCAGATTGGCTGATCACCAAGATGATGGTTGGACCAGGTATCACCAGAACGATCATCGCCGCGATCACAAAAGCGCCGTAGGTTTCCATACTCATGAAAAAGCTCCGTCTTACATCGGGAACAACCGGATGGCGCACACGGCGGCCAGAAATCCGAAGGCAGCGGCGATGAGAATGAGGCGGGCGGTGCGTTTATTGACGAGGTTCTTTTTTTTATGACGTTCGAAGGCGGTGTAGAGCAGCTGTTTTTCGTCTGACGTGACCGCGGACTTGATGGGAAGCGTGTCGGCCTTCTTTTGATTTTCGTTTATGTGGTCTTTTATCAATGCCATGGTTGGAGCCTGAGATGAGAGCAGGTGATGCGTGCTAGTTCTCCATATAAGCGATCTGTGCCGAAATTGGGCTCATCATATCAAAAGTGACATAAAAGTCAATGATTTCAAAACTTACCCATTGCGTTTATTTGTAATATCGGTGTATAGATGAATCTCTTTGCCCTCATTTTCTGCTCGTTGCAGTTGATCGATATACGAACATGATATCCAGTATGCAGGACGAAGCTGTCCCCAAAGACCTCTTGAACGTCTCAACTTGTATGGCATCGAAAGTGTACCGATGACGGTCAAGTCCCTCGTATCGGCGTTTATACAGAAACTTTATCCACTTAATTCTTCCCGTGAAGACGGCCTGGTTTACTGGCGCGAATGTATTCTGCACGTGCTCCTCGGCGTCGCCCTGGTGCTGGGATTGGTCGCGTTGGCGCCGGCACTTGCTCTGGCCATCAAAGAAGAGCTCTGGGGCCTGCTGGTTTTCGACATTTGCATGTATGTGAGCATTGTCGTTCTGGTCGTCTTCAGGAACTGGTCCTATGAACTGCGGGCAGCCGGCATATTGATTGTGGCCCTTGCGATCGGAATCTGGGTAACGGTCAGCGTCGGGCCGCTGAGCGGTGGGCCGGCATGGCTGTTCACGGTGGCCGTTTTTAGCGGTTTGCTGCTGGGCCTGAAGGCCGCCCTGATTGCCGTCGTTTTGAACGGCTTATCACTGGGCGTGATCGGATGGCTGGCGTTTAACGGTCATCTGGCTGACGGACAGCCGTTTTTCAGCTCTATGGCACGTGCCGTCGCCGCGGGGGCAAACTTTCTGGCCTTGAATGCCGGCGCGGCGATAACGGTATCGGTGCTGGTTCACGGTCTTCATGAGGCGGCCGAGAAAGAAAAGGCCTCCAAGGAGATCATCAGAAAGGAGCAGGCCCGGCTGATCGAAGCCAGAGAGGACCTCAAAAATGAAGTCGAGGTGCGCAAACAGGCGGAGGAGGCCCTGCGTGT
>Ga0316189_10003217_pt1 | contig 15869 bp, 14 predicted proteins | sample LowCovwburrow_MG_FD_204930 | JGI IMG/M metagenome (GOLD analysis project Ga0316189, IMG submission 204930) | Coastal sediment microbial communities from Maine, United States - Lowes Cove worm burrow | ecosystem: Environmental > Aquatic > Marine > Coastal > Sediment | place: USA: Maine... | reverse complement strand
CGAGGCTGGTTAGAACGGTCACGCCAAGAACCTTCAGCGTAGCCCCTTTGTTTTCTGCAGCTGCTTCCATGATCGACTGGTTGCCATGCACCGTGACAAAGCTGGCGCCGCGATCCTTGAGTTGCCGTACTGCCGAACCGACAGTCGCGGGTATGTCGAAAAATTTGAGGTCGCAAAAAACCTTCTTGTCGCGCTTGAGCATCCACTCCAGGAGCTCGAAGTATCCGCCGCTCATCATCAGTTCGAGACCAATCTTGTAGAAGGTAACCGCGTCACCTAGCTCATCGGCGAGCGCGCGCGCACGATCGCAATCCGGCACGTCCATCGCAAATATCAAGCGGTCTTTTGTTGGTATGTTTTTGATCGCCACGTGTTCTCCTTTTCCGGCACCAACTCCGGGGCTGGCGCATTCTAACAGAGCTTATGCGTCAGGTTTTCCCGATAAGTCGCTCGTGCTCGGAAATGGCGTATCGATCGGTCATGCCGGCAATGTAGTCGGCGACCACTCTGGTCATCCCCTGCTCGTCTGCGGTTACGGCCCTGTCTGAGAATTCTGCCGGCATCTTCTGCACGTCTGTCGTGTACAGCTCGAAAAGCTCGCGGACAATGGCCTGCGCTTTGTGCGTCATCTCAAGCTTCTTTTCGTGTCGGTATAGGTGCTTGTTGAGGAACCGCTTCAGCGCCACGTGCTGCGCGTAGATTTCACTGGACATCAAAACGAGCGGTTCATCTGCCTCACGCACGTCGTCGATCGACTGTGGTGCCGCCGCCTCGAGGTTGCGGCGGGTATTTTCGATAAGGTCGGTTACAACGGTGCCGATCATCCGCCGGATGATCTCGTAGATAAGCCGGCGATCCTCGAGGTCCGGGTACAGACGGTGCACCTCTTCGTAGTGCACGCCAAAGAGCGGTTGTTCTCTGAGTTGTTCAAGGCTTAGCAAGCCTGCGCGGAAGCCGTCGTCGACATCATGGTTGTTGTAGGCGATCGCGTCGGCGAGATTTGCCAGCTGGGCTTCAAGTCCAGGCTGCTGCCGCTTGATGAAGCGCTCGCCAATATCACCCAGCAAACGAGCATTTTTCGCGGAGCAATGCTTGAGTATTCCTTCCCGCGTTTCGAACATCAGGTTCAGGCCGGGGAAATCGGCGTACTTCGCCTCGAGCTCATCAACAACCCGCAGCGACTGAAGATTATGCTCAAAGCCACCATAGTCCCGCATGCAATTGTTAAGTTCGTCCTGCCCCGCATGTCCAAACGGGGTATGGCCGAGGTCGTGTGCCAGGCAGATGGCTTCTGTCAGCGGCTCGTTGAGGTCGAGCGCAACAGCAACCGAACGGCCGATCTGCGACACCTCGAGTGAGTGCGTCAGTCGCGTGCGGTAAAGATCGCCTTCGTGGTTGACGAACACCTGGGTCTTGTACACAAGACGCCTGAATGCCGTGCAATGGATAATACGGTCGCGGTCTCTTTGATATTCACCACGATAGGCTGCGGGCAGTTCGGAAATACGCCTGCCCCGACTTCGCGACTCGTCCGCTGCATAAGGCGCAAGCGTCGTTGTCATCAATCGGCAGCCTCGAGGATTCGCAGCAGGTGCGCTTCGTCATAGTCCGATGTGATGTACGACTCGCCAAGCGCCTTGAGTAACACGAAGCGCATCTGCTTGTGCTGTACTTTCTTGTCGAGGCCCATGGCATCGCGCAAAACCTTTGATCCGGCAGACGGTGGTGCCGTCGGTAAGCCGGCCGAAGCCACGAGCCGCTGCAGGCGCAATTTGTCGTCGCCATCGAGGCCACTCAATTCGCCAGCCATTACCATGCCAGCCGCAACGGCCTCACCATGCAGCCAATCGCCATAGCCCTGACAATGCTCGATCGCATGCCCGAATGTATGCCCGAAATTCAGGATCGCTCGCCTGCCTGACTCTCGCTCGTCAGCCGCAACAACTTCCGCTTTGATCTCACAGGATCTTTGCACGGCATGCGCGAGGGCATCCGGATCCTTCGCGAGCAGCGCTTCCATGTTCAGCTCCAGCCACTCGAAAAATGCCCGGTCTGCAATCGCACCGTGTTTGATGACCTCTGCCAAACCCGCGCGCAGTTCACGATCGGGCAGCGTGCTGAGCGTGTCGGTATCTATCAGTACGATTTTCGGTTGATGGAATGCTCCGATCAGGTTCTTGCCTTTTGGGTGATTGACCCCGGTCTTTCCCCCGACAGATGAATCGACCTGCGCCAACAGCGTTGTTGGAACCTGTATGAACGCCACACCGCGCATGTAGCATGCCGCCGCAAAGCCCGTTATATCGCCGACGACACCGCCACCCAGCGCAATAACCGTCGTATCCCGGCCAGCTCTCGCCTGCACGAGCGCGTCTAGAATGCTAGTTGCGGTCTCTAAAGTTTTGAATTCCTCACCATCGGGAAGCTCAAGCACGCCGATCGAACAGCCATCGAGATCGGCTCTGAGCTGCTGCAGGTACAAAGGTGCAACCGTCTTGTTTGTGACGATCAAGCAGTCATTTCCGGTGACGTACCGAGCCAGGTCGAAGCTGCCGCCAAGCAGCCCTCGCCCGATGAAAATCGGATAACTCCGATCACCGAGCTCGACGGTTAGCGTACGGTTCGTGGACATGCGGATAGAGTACCGGAAACATCGCGGCCGTGTCTTGATCCCCTTGAGGGGAAGCCGTTCCTACACTCTCTCGAGAATTTCTGTCGCGACTGCCTTAACTTTTCGGCCATCTGTTTCGACCGTCAGATCTGCGATCTCACGATACATCGCGTCACGCTCAACCATCAGTTCGTCCAGAATTTGCCGACGATCGCCATTTTCCAGCAACGGGCGTGCGCGCCCCTTTTGTGTACGTGCGAGCTGTTGCTCGACTGTCGTATGCAAATAGACGACGAAACCCCGTGCACCCAGGTGGCTGCGATTCTGCGGGTCGACAATTGCACCGCCACCTGTCGCAAGAACAATGCCATCCATCCTGGAAAGATCATCGATGACCTTCGATTCCCGCTTGCGGAAGCCTTCTTCGCCTTCTTTTTCAAAGATAAAAGGGATATCGACACCGGTACGCGCTTCGATCTCATCATCGCTGTCCATGAATGACATGTGCAGCATCCGCGCAATCTGGCGGCCGACCGCAGACTTGCCAGCACCCATTGGGCCGACCAGAAACATGTTTTGCGATTTTTTCATATTGGAACAGTCTACCAAAAATGCGAAAGCCAACCCGAAGGTTGGCTCTCATCATGATTATTTTGGCGGCAGCTAGTAAATGCTTGAGCCTTCTTCAAGAATTCTCGGTGTTACGAAGATCAAAAGCTCCGCCTTGTTATCAATTCGGCTCTTGCTCTTGAACAGGTTGCCGACAAACGGAATGTCACCAAGGAACGGAACCTTATTGATCGTCTCGCGACGCTCCGTCTCGTAGATACCACCCAATACGACAGTCTGACCGTCGGCCACCAGCACCTGGGTCTCTACCGAGCGCGTATCGATGCTCGGTACCGTACCACCCAAACCACCGGTCGATATGATGTCACCAACATTGTCCTTATGAACCTTGAGATCCATGATGATGTTGTTGTCCGGCGTGATCTGCGGTGTAACCGTCAGGCTCAGTACGGCTTTCTTGAACTGAATCGTCGAGGCACCCGAAGATGCAGACTGCTGATAAGGAATCTCAACACCCTGCTCGATACGGGCTTCCTTCTGGTTAGCCGTGATAACACGCGGTGTCGAAACGATCTCACCACGACCCTCAGCTTCAAGGGCGGTCAACTCGAGGTCGACGAGGAAATCACTTTCAAGTATGGCAAGCGCAAAACGCCCGGCAGCATTCTCAATCGGCACGTTAACATTGTAACGATTGCCCAGCTGCGGAAGCGCGACCGGGTAGATGGTGCCATTCGCCGGGTCTGCGAGATTGTCGAGTGCGGAATTAATCATCGTATCGGTACCAGCACCTGAACCTGAAATGGTTGTAAGACCATCGCTGCCGTTCTCGTTGAATGCTGTCAAGCCAAGGCGCACACCCAGATCGCGACTGAAATCATCACTAACGACAACAATACGTGACTCAATGAGGACCTGCTTAATGGGAACGTCAAGCGTAGTCACCATGCGGCGAATATCCTGCAAGCGCTCGGCCGTATCCTGGATCAGCAAAGTGTTCGTGCGATCATCAACAGCAATGCTGCCACGCTCAGACAACAGCGAGTTGCCACTGCCACCGTCAGCGCTGATTAGCGCGGCAAGATCACTTGCCTTGGCATAGTTGACCTGCAGGAACTCCGAATAAGTTGGCTCAAGTTCACTGATTGCCTGTTTCGCTTCCAGATCAGCTGTTTCACGTGCGGCAATTTCTTCAGCTGGTGCAACGATAATTACATTGCCGTTCTGGCGCATGTCCAGACCCTTCGTCGTCATGACGATATCGAGAGCCTGGTCCCACGGTACGTTGCGAAGACGCAATGTGACGTTGCCCTGCACAGTATCGGAAACGACGATGTTGCGTCCTGATGTTTCTGCTAACAATTGCAATACAGCGCGAGTTTCAATGTCCTGGAAGTTCAGTGTCAATCGCTGACCTTCATATTCTTTGGTTTCCGAGAACAACGTCGAACCGTCTTCCTGAGCCGCAGCGGCTGGATTGATTTCGATGGTGAATTCGTTATCCGATTGATAGGCAAGCTGCTCATATTTACCGTCGGCAGAAATTACGATGCGCGCATCGAGGTTCGTGCGCAGCGTATCAACCGTCGTGACCGGAGTAGCGAAGTCCATAACATCGAGACGACGCATCAGCTCGGCCGGCAGGCTTGTATCCTTGAATATAGCGACAACGCGACCGCCTTCCTGGCGAATGTCGACCGGCGTGGATGGATCCGTCAGATCAACGACAACCCGGCCACCTCCATCACGTGTGCGGCGGAAATCGACGCTCCTAATAGCGCGGTTACCTGAACTGGCATAAGACGGTTGGGCTGTAGCAGCGGCGGCGAACTGGGTTGTGCCGGCGCTGTAATCTTCACCATCGCCCAGGATAATCGTCACGGTGTTGCCGCTGGCGCGCGTTTCGTAGGCGACCATCGTGCCAAGGTTCAGAACGACGCGTGTTCGGCCGTTTGCCTCTGCCGTTAAAATTGTATCGAGGGGGCCCATATTGACATCACGCCGTCGGGACGTGAGCCCAAGCGTGGTATCGGCCAGATCAAGCGCTATGCGCGCCGGATCATCGATCGTGAACGCAAGCGGCTCGGGAGCCGTTCCGCTCATGATCAGTTTCAGTTCCACCCGGTCACCGGGCAGGCTCTGGACCTGAATGTCCTGCAGCCGGTTACCTTCCTGTGCATTTGCGGCAGATCCCACAAACAACAGGAGTGCGACCTGTGCTAACGCGGTCACTTTGAGCACAACGCTACGTGCGACCGACTGTTTGATTTTGAACATCATTCCAATTACTCCCAGTTCCATTCAGGCATCAGTCCGAGAGACTTACAGCGGCATCCCTTTCGATATAGCCGCCTATCCCGTCAGAAATTATTTCAACAAGTTCAACTTCAGATTCTGTGATTACTGTAATTCGTCCGTCATTCTGGCCCAGGAAATTGCCAGGAATGACACGGTGAATTAGCCCGTCAGCTGTTTGTACAAGTCCGTACATCGTCTCGCCGATATACAGCGTGCCAACCATACGTAATGTGTCCAGCGGAAAGCCTTCCAGATACTCGGTTATGCGATCCGGGTCCGGGCCTACTCCACCGGCAGCGCCGCTGGTTGAAACCTGTGGCGTATCGGGGATAAACGGAGAGCGGACGCCTTCGGCATCGGCCACGTACATGAAGACCTGGTATGGCGTGATTTCGGGTAAGGGCTCAATGCGGCCACCGGGACGTGCTTTAACCTCGTTGATGTACTCATCAAGGTCGTCCATATCACCACCGCATGCGGCGAGACCGAGAGCGCAGAGCGCCAGCACCGCGCTATTACGAACAATGAAGGAAATACTCATGATTACTCTGCTCCCTCATCAATATAACGATAAGTCTGTGCCGTCACCTCTATGCTCAATTGATCGAAAGCATCCTGATTCTCAGGGGTAATGTTCATGTCGTGCAGCGTGACAATACGCGGCAGGGCCGCAACACCGCTGACAAAGTTTGCGATTTCATGATAGCTGCCGGAAAAACGAATCTTGATAGGCTTTTCAGCATAGAAGTCTTTCGGAATTTCGGGCTGCGGCTGAAATAGCTTTTCCTGCAAGCCAGCGGCAAGGCCGGTCTGGGAAACATCGACAATCAGACTGGGAATTTCGGTTTCACCAGGAAGCTGCCTGAGCATTGTGCCGAAAGACTGTTCGATCTGCGTAAGCTGCGCTTTGTAGGCATCGTAGTTCGCCGCTTTGCGCGCCTTGTTCTCAAACACATCGCTCAACGCTTTCTCTTCCGCCTTGGCACGTTCGAGTTGCGGAGATTTGTCTTTGATAATCGTGAAATAAACTCCGAGGCCGAGGACGGCAACAAAGACAATCGCGATAACTGCTGCTCTAAACGCTAGCGGCCAGCGTCCAACGTCATTGACGTCAAGACTTCTTAGCTCTTCGACGACGTTCATGCTTCTTCCTCCGTGTCGTCACCCTGATGCACCTGCTTCAGATAGAGTACGAATTCAGCCTGGCGCGATGCCCCTGACTGCGTTGTCTCAACCTTGTCGACATCCGGGTCTGCCATCCATTCAGACGCGTCGATTTGTCGCATCAACGCCGAAACGCGCGTGCTCGACTGAGCGATGCCGCGAATCTCGACCCGCGAGCCGGTTTGTTTCATGCCGGTCAGGTAAACACCCTCAGGCATTTGCCGCGCAATCTCGTCGAACAAGTGAACGATTTCCGGCCTGCTCTGCTGCAGCTGCTCGATGATCTCCATGCGCGCAAGCAGACGTTCCTTTTGCCGCTCCAGACCATCGATTTCGGTAATGCTCTTTTCAAGCTCAACGATTTCAGCCGTGAGTCGCGCGTTACGAGCTTCCTGGTTGTCGATCATTTGTGAAAACACAAACATCGTTACCAGGATGCCGGCAACTGCCGCAACAACGCCAGCGGCCATTGCGACGCCGAAATCACGTTGGCGCTTTTTGCGTTCCGCCTCGCGCCAGGGGAGTAGATTAATACGTGGCATATTAGTCGAAGCTCCTCAGTGCAAGACCGCACGCAGTAAGAAGTGCTGTTGCATCTTTATGCACACCCTGCGATTTGGCTTTCGATGAAATTTTCATTTGACCCAGTGGGTCTCCTATCTCTGTCGGTATTCCGACCCGACTGGAGATGACGTCGGCAATACCCGGAATGTTTGCGCAGCCACCACAAACAAGAATCATGTCTGGCTGTTCGCGGCCACCACCGGATGCCAGGTAGAACTGCAACGAACGACTGACCTGCTGCGTCATGTCGTCGATGAACGGTTCCAAAACCTCTGGCTGGTAGTTGCTGGGCAGCCCACCTTGTTTCTTGGCACGACCAGCATCTTCCATGGACAGACCGTAAGTCCGCATGATTTCTTCGGTAAGCTGTTGGCCACCGAAGTTGAAGTCGCGCGTATAAATAACTTTAAGGTCGGCAAGCACACTGAAGGTCGTGCTACTGGCGCCGATATCGACAACAGCAACAGACTGTCCTATGCCCCCGTCTGGAATCTGGTGGCTCAACAGCGCACAGGCGTTCTCAAGCGCAAACGCTTCGACGTCGACAACGTTAGTTGCCAGGCCTGCCGCGCTGACGGCTGCCTGACGCTGGTCGACGTTATCAGTACGTGTCGCAACGAGCAGGACGTCCATCAGTTCGGGGTCCTTTTCGTTCGGTCCAACGATTTCGTAGTCAAAGCTGACTTCTTCCATCGGGAACGGTATGTACTGGTCAGCCTGAATTTCGACCTGGCCCTCGAGATCTCTCTCGGAAAGGCTTGAAGGCATCTGAATGACCTTTGTGATCGCCGCATCACCGCTTATTGCTACGGCGACGTCCGTTGCTTTCGCGCCAGCGCGCTTCACCGCGCGCCGGATAGCCTCACCAACGGCCTTGGCATCTACTATCGCCTTCTCACTGACCGAGCTTGGTGGCGTGGGCTCTGCTGAATACGACTCGACACGATAGCGCTTCCCGCTTTGGGAGAGCTCTATCAGCTTGACCGACGACGTCGTTATATCAAGGCCCAACAGTGGCTGAGATTTTTTGCCAAAAAACACGTATTTTTCCTTCTAGGTCGGTAAGTTGCGAGCCAAATGTAGTCTGGGTCTCAACAATTCGATTTAACTATATATCAACAAAATGTTAAATAAAACGTGACTTTGTTCACGAACCAGTGATCCGTATGTTACTGCCACCGGGTAGGTCGTTTCCGTGAACTGGTCGGCGGCTACGACTTACGACGGCAATACGCCGGTTTTCGCCCATTTGCGGCACGTGGCACTCGCTCGTTATCATCTGCCGTTGGCCTTTTCGGATCACGGGCTATTTGCCGGTGAAACGCCATATTTCCGCCACCGGACGAACATCAGCGCACTTTTTAATGAACTGGAGCGGGCACCGTGAACTTTTTGGTGCTTGCGAAGAAAACGCGGCAACTATGCAAAAGCCATCAAAAGTAAACAAGAAAGCACGTCACAAATCGCCACGCCGGTGGTTGCGGTGGCTGGTATTGGTCACGGGCCTGGGCCTCACCGCAGCGCTTGGCGGTGTCACTGCAGTTATTGGAGCCTATTATTACGTAGCGCCGGGATTGCCTGCTGCCGAGACGATTCGGGATATACCGCTGCAGATTCCGCTGCGCATATTCAGCAGGGACGGCTACCTGATATCCGAAATCGGAGAGCGCCGCCGCATTCTTGTTACCTACGATGAAGTGCCACAACATGTCGTCGACGCGTTTGTCGCGGCCGAAGACCAGCGCTTTTGGGTGCACCCGGGGATCGACTACCGCGGTATTCTGCGCGCACTCTTCCAACTGATTTCTACGGGCAACATTGAAAGTGGCGGCAGCACGCTTACGCAACAGCTCGCGCGCAGCTACTTTCTTAACCTCGATCAGACGATAGAGCGCAAATTCAAAGAAGCCTCGCTTGCGATAAGGATTGAGCAGGAATTTACAAAGGAACAGATCATGGCGCTGTTCCTTAACAAGATGTTCTTCGGGCAACGCGCGTATGGCGTATCGGCCGCTGCTCAGGTGTACTTTAATAAGGAACTGAAGGACATCAACTTCGCGGAAGCCGCCACCCTGGCCGGCGTCCTGCCTGCCCCGTCTCGTTACAATCCGGTTCGCAGTGCTGCTAACGCCGAAATGCGGCGCGGATATGTACTCGGTCGAATGCGTGATCTCGACTATATAGATGAACGGTCGTACGACGAGGGCATGGTCGAGCCCATCGAGTCACAGATGCACGGTGCGGCCGTGCAGCTCAACGCGCCCTACGTTGCCGAGATGGTGCGTCGCGAAATGTTGAAGCGCTACGGCGAAGCAACTTATACAGCGGGGTATCAAGTAGTCACGACATTGGATTCGCGGCTGCAAAAGGCTGCGAACTATGCACTCAGGAACGGCCTGCTGGAATTCACGCGCCGGCGCGGCTACCGCGGACCGATAAGCAAATTTGAGCTAACGCCAGAGACCCTGGCGTCCCCGTTTGAGGAATGGCCCGTCGAGATTCGTCAGACACTGGAGCAATACGCACCAGGCGGCCTGTCTGTTGCCCTGGTTACCTCTGTTAATGAATCAGACAATAGCGCTGTCGCGATTTTGCGCAATGGCCAGTCACTGACTATTCCGTGGCATGGAATAAGTTGGGCCAACCCATTTTTTGATCGCGCGTCCTATGGACCGGCTCCCGAGACCGTTGCCGAAGTTCTCGCTCCAGGCGACGTTGTCTTTATTATGCCGACGGCCGCAGGTCACTGGGCGCTCGCGCAGGTTCCTGAGGCGCAGGCGGCCGTCGTTAATCTCGACCCGCAGGATGGCGCTATCAGCAGCCTGGCCGGTGGCTTCGATTTTTCGACGAGCAAATTCAATCGCGTGTCTCAGGCTTACCGACAGCCCGGCTCTTCATTTAAACCATTTATCTACTCGGCTGCGCTTGAACATGGCAACACTGTTGCGACTGTCGTTTTGGACGCGCCCATTGTCATTAGCTCGTCAGAGCTCGAGGCGGTTTGGAGACCTATCAACTACAGCGGTCGTTTTTACGGTCCAACCCGGCTTCGCGAGGCGCTGGTACGCTCGATGAACCTGGTGTCGGTACGACTGCTGTTATTTGAGACTGGCATCGGCAATGCGGTGCGTCATATCGCGAAGTTCGGTTTTGGCGATGCGGCTTTGCCGCGTAACGGCTCGCTTGCCCTGGGCGGCGGCTCGGCCTCTCCCCTTGATATGGCCCAGGGCTTTGCCGTTTTTGCCAATGGTGGCTACTTGGTCAAACCCTATGTCATCGACTCGATATTCGGGCCAGAGGGCAAAACACTGTATCGCGCGGATCCCGCGGTTGTGTGTGAGCCATGCCAGGTCGAACCTGATGAAACACTTATTGACGAACTGCCGGTAGACGAAGACCTGTCCGATGAATTCCTGCTCGAGCGTATCAGCGACCTCGGAGCCGACTATCGACCAGACGCGGCGACAGCACCCGAACTGTTTGCCGCGGTCAACGACGCGCCGCGCGTTATCTCAGCTCAGAACGCTTTTCTTATTCAGGATTTGATGCGCGACGTCATTCGTCGTGGCACCGGCCGACGCGCGCTCGTGCTCGGCAGGCGCGACCTGTCTGGCAAGACGGGTACCTCAAACGATCAGCGCGATGCCTGGTTCGGTGGTTTCAACAGTAAAATTGCGAGTGTCGTGTGGGTCGGTTATGACGACGACCTGCCGCTGGGACCTGGCGAGGAAGGATCGCGAACAGCATTGCCCATATGGATCGAGTTTATGCGAATAGCGTTACGCGGTGTTCCAGAGAGCCAGATGCCGATGCCTGATGGCATTGTCTCAGTCTTGATTAACCGCGAAACCGGTTGTCCGGCTCGCGCGGGCCAGGTCAACACAACATTTGAATTTTTCCGTGAGGGCCACGTACCTGAGTGCGAAAATGTCGGCGATATCCTCGACATCTTTAATGACACTTCCGGCACCGACCCAGAGCCGGAAGCCGAAGAAGAAAAGACAGACGACCTGTTTTAGGAAAATGCCAAAAAAACCAGGCAACGGAGACGACCGGGCGCGCCTGATGCTTGCGCAGGAAGCCGCACGCATCATGGTTGAGCACGGCGTTCGTGATTTCCGCGCGGCGAAACAAAAGGCGGCGGAGCGGCTGGGGATGAGCTCGCGAGGATCACTGCCACGCAATGCCGAGGTCGAACTTGCAGTCAGCGAGCACCTGCAACTATTTGGTGGCGGCTCGCATGCGAGCTACCTGGATGAGATGCGTCAAACTGCTCTTGCCGTAATGGAGTTATTCGAAGCGTTCACGCCACGCCTGGTTGGCCCTGTTCTTAGTGGCACCGCGGACGAAAACTCTGCCGTAAATTTGCATGTGTTTTCGGATAGCCCGGAAGCCATTGCGTTGCAGCTTGCTGAGCTCGGGATCTCCTACGGGCCTTATGAACGTCGTCTAAAAACTCACCGCGGACGCGGTGCAACACCTGACACCTTTCCCGGTTACCGCTTCGCTCACGAGGGCGTTACCGTCGAAGCAACGGTGTTTCCGGTCGACGGTATTCGACAGGCACCGATTTCACCGATCGACGGCAAACCGATGCAGCGCGCAGATCGGAAAAATGTAGAGAACCTGATTGAACCCGTGAGCGGGATGTTTATCGAGGGAAGTAAAGCGGACCGCAGGGAGCCCCCGTCAGGCGGGGTCAAGACATGACCGCGAGAAATATCGCGGTCACGGGTTCCTGCGCTGTTCTTTCCGCTCTTACCGTTTTTCGATAGCCACGTAGTCGCGTGCCGGCGAACCGGTATACAGCTGACGTGGTCGACTTATGCGCCCGGTCGGATCGGTAATCATCTCGCGCCAATGTGCCGTCCAGCCTACAGACCGGCCAATCGCGAACATGACCGTGAACATCGACGTCGGAATTCCAAGCGCCCGATAAATAATGCCCGAGTAGAAGTCAACGTTCGGGTAAAGCTTCTTCTCGACAAAATAGTCGTCTTTGAGCGCTATCTGTTCGAGCTCGCGAGCGAGATCAAACATCGGCGTATCAGCACGACCGAGCTTCTCCAGCACCTTGTGTGCCATGTCGCGAATGATCGTTGCTCGCGGATCGAAGTTCTTGTACACGCGATGGCCAAAACCCATTAAGCGGAACGGGTCGTTCTTGTCTTTGGCCTTCGCCACGTACTTGTCGATCTGACTCGTATCGCCGATCTCCTCAAGCATCTTGAGCACGGCTTCGTTTGCACCGCCATGAGCAGGGCCCCACAGTGCCGAAATGCCGGCGGCGATTGCCGAGTAAGGATTGGCGCCGGAGCTTCCGGCCATGCGCACGGTCGATGTCGAGCAGTTCTGCTCGTGGTCCGCATGCAGGATGAACAAGAGGTCCAGTGCTTCGGCCGCAATGGGATCAATCTCATAGGGCTCTGCCGGCACCGCGAAGAGCATCTGCAATAAGTTCTCGCAGTAGTTCAAGTCGTTGCGCGGATAGATGAACGGCTGCCCTGAACTCAGTTTGAACGCCGCCGCCGCAATCGTTGGCAGTTTTGCAAGAATGCGGTGCGCGAATATGTCGCGGTGCATCGGGTCTGATGAATCAAGCGTGTCGTGGTAATAGGCCGACATTGAACCTACAACGGCCGAGAGCATCGCCATTGGATGCGCGTTGTAGCGAAAGCCCTTGAAGAAGTTGAGCATGCCCTCGTTGAGCATGGTGTGTGTTCTGATCATGTGATCGAAGTCTTGCAGCTCATCGGCCGTCGGCAACTCTCCGTACAGCAACAGGTAAGAAACCTCGATAAAACTGGAATTTGCGGCGAGTTGCTCAACCGGGTAGCCCCGGTACATGAGGATGCCCTGCTCACCATCGATATAGGTGATGTCAGATTCACAGCTACCTGTCGCAACAAAGCCTGGGTCGTAGGTAAACACTCCCTGCTCTTTGTAGAGGCTGCCTATGTCAATTACGTCGGGTCCAACACTTCCGGAACGAACCGGCAGCTCTGTTTCGGTGCCACCGGGGCTTGTCAGGCGAAAAGATTCCTTATTCATGGTCTACCTCGAGCTCATTTTTGTTAGCGGTGCGAACATAGCAGCGCGCCGCCGGTATTGGCGGTGCGCCAAACTCATTATCTGAAGGCTAACAGCTACGCGGGAGCGGCAGCTATTAGGGTCAACACCTAGCTGATTCCGTACTTCTTGCGGAATTTGTCAACCCGACCACCGGTATCGACGATCTTTTGCTTACCCGTGTAAAACGGGTGGCAGGAGGAGCACACCTCAATGATCAGATCTTCGCCGAGTGTCGAGCGCGTCGTGAACTCGTTACCGCAACTACAGGTAACTTTAATGTCTGAGTAGTTGGGATGGGTATCGGCTTTCATCGTCAGGCTCTCCGGTGCACGCATAGAGTGCGAAAAGGGCGCGTAATATATAGCGAAGCGCAGGCCTCCGCAACCCCCCTGCGTAGCACCCGATGTTATCCACAGAAGCTGTGGATAAGTCTGTGGAAGAAAATTGAGTCAATGACCTAAGGTGCGGATTTTCAAGCACCGTTGTTAATTTGACTATTTTATGTCCATTTTGAAAAGCCACGTAAAAACAGTTAGTTAGGATGGCTTTGCAACGCTTCAAGTGAATTGAAGGGCCTCTTGTACTGAAAATATAGGTATCTGCGAGGCCTTGTGAATAAGGCAACATTCTAATCCGGCAGAAATTCGGCCTGCAAATCGTTCAAAAACCGTTGGCCGAGTGGCGTTACGCACCAGGAACCGCTCCCTTGAGAGACGATCAGCTCCCTTTTAATGACGGGCTCGAGTCGTTGTCGCAGGCTATCGGCTGATAGCCCGGTTCGAGCCTCGAATAGCTGCTCATCGAAGCCATCGGTCAGCCGCAGCGCGTTGAGCAGGAATTCGAACAGGCGATCCTCCTTATTCACTGGCTTCAAGGCGGGTGCATCACCCCCCTGCTCCTGTTGCTCCATGTATTGCTGGGGGTTTGCGATTTTTGCATAGCGCCAGATCCCCTCATCATTTGTGATCTTGCCATGCGCGCCCGCCCCAACCGCCAGGTAATCACCGAACGACCAATAGTTGAGGTTGTGCACCGACCTCCTGTCGTTGCGCGCATATGCTGACACTTCGTATTGCTCATAGCCCAGCTCCGCCAGCCGCTGCTGGCCGCGTTGCTGGATATCGAAGCTTGTATCGTCACCTGGAAGTCCGGCCGGTGGGCGGGCATGAAACACCGTGTTGGGCTCGAGCGTCAGCTGATACCAAGACAGGTGTTGCGGCTCAAGGCCGGCGGCCTGCTCAATGTCAAACAGTGCTGCGGTGACATCCTGGCCCGGCAGCGCATACATCAGATCTATGTTGATGTTGCCAAAGCCTGCTGTAGTGGCCGCGTGGACAGCGCGACTTATGTCCTCAACGCTATGGATTCGGCCGAGCACTGCGAGAGATGCCGGGCTAAAGCTCTGCGCGCCGATAGAAAGCCTGTTGACCCCTGCCTGCCGGTAGCCGGCCGGGTCACCGCACTCGACCGTTCCCGGATTCGCCTCCATCGTTATCTCGACGTCGTCGGCCAGAACGTATCGCTCACGCACAGCTTCAAGCAAACCCGCTATTTCATCGGGCGTAAACAAGCTGGGAGTTCCGCCGCCGAGAAACAGGCTCACAAGGGGGCGCTCACCGGCCCGCTCCGCTTCAGCTGCAAGGTCGGTCTTCAGCGCATTTAGATAGCGAGCACGCGGCGCCTTGTCGCCGGCAGTGTAGGAGTTGAAATCGCAATAGGGACACTTGCGCACACACCAGGGCAGGTGGATGTATAACGATAATGGTGCTTGCAAAGCGTTGCTCACAACGCGTGCAGTTGTCGGGCAAGTTCCTTCAAAGCCTTGCCGCGATGGCTACGGGTATTTTTTTCTTCGTCACCCATTTGCGCCGCGCTACATCCCATCTCGCTAACGAAGAACACCGGATCGTAACCAAAGCCGCCGTCACCCCGCTGCTCTTTAAGGATGCTGCCCCGCCATTCCCCCTGGGCAATGATCGGCTCCTGATCGCCGGGCATGACAAAGCAGCTTACGCAGTGAAAAGCTGCACCGCGCTCCGCGTCAGGAACCCCGTCGAGAGCTGCGAGTAGTTTATCGATATTCTCTTGATCTGTTGCGTCAGGCCCGGCGTAACGCGATGAATAAACGCCAGGTCGGCCGTGCAATGCGTCGACAGCGAGGCCAGAGTCATCGGCGATAGCCGGCAAGCCCGTTGCGGCGACAGCGTGCCGAGCCTTAATCAAGGCGTTCTCTACAAACGTCGTACCCGTTTCATCGGCATCTTCAACGTTGAATTCGGATTGCGGCACGATGTTGATATTCAGGTCGCCAAGAATGCGCGCGATCTCACGCAGTTTGCCGGCGTTGCCGCTGGCCATGACAATTGTGTCGGGCAGCTTCGACAACGCGACGCTAGCCCGCGAGAACGTCGTTTTGCGCGACGATAATCTCGCCGATGCCGACCTTGGCGAGTTCGAGCATCGAGGTGAATTCATCGTCGGTAAACGCGTGGCCTTCGGCCGTTCCCTGAACCTCGATAAAACGGCCGGCTTCGTTCATGACGATGTTCATGTCGGTTTCGGCCTCCGAGTCCTCAGGATAGTCGAGGTC
>Ga0316189_10003215_pt1 | contig 15875 bp, 12 predicted proteins | sample LowCovwburrow_MG_FD_204930 | JGI IMG/M metagenome (GOLD analysis project Ga0316189, IMG submission 204930) | Coastal sediment microbial communities from Maine, United States - Lowes Cove worm burrow | ecosystem: Environmental > Aquatic > Marine > Coastal > Sediment | place: USA: Maine... | reverse complement strand
CAGTTAAAGATGGAGCTTCAACGCAAAAGGCTGAGCAGGACATTACTCGTCTGTTGCGTGAACGTCGGCACATTTCGGCAAATGAAGAGGATAACTTCTCGGTCATGGACATGAAAGAAATTAGCAAAATGCTGAGTGGCACCACGCGGGTACTCACTATGTTGCTGGGCGCGGTGGCTGCAGTAAGTCTGTTGGTGGGTGGCATTGGCATCATGAATATTATGCTGGTATCAGTCACAGAACGTACGAGGGAGATTGGTATACGTCTGGCTATCGGCGCCATGGAGCGTGAAGTACTCATGCAATTTCTGGTAGAAGCCGTGGTGTTATCCTCTCTCGGCGGCATCATCGGTATCGTGCTGGCACTTGTTGGATCGGTTGTACTTGCAGATTTAATGCAGGTGCCATTTGTCTTCAACGTAAATATTGTCGTCGTTGCTTTTATTTTCTCTGCCGCTGTCGGCGTCATCTTCGGTTACTTGCCTGCCCGCAAAGCCGCCCGCCTTGACCCTATCGATGCACTACGTCATGAGTAAACAAAACCAGATACACAACTGTTAATTAAGAATTAAAGGGGTCGGTGACAAACGAGAACCGTTAACATTAGTGTTTGTCACCGACCCCGATTCAGCAAGGCCTCGGTCTCGATTGCCTTTTCGTTCCAGCGGCCGATCATCTTCGATTCGCGCAGCTGAGCGACCTTGAGATCATCGGGGTGGATGTCGACGTTGCAGACAATCTTGACCTCAGGGATGGCGTCTAAGAGTTCGTTGGCCACCTCAAACAACGAACTGGTGAAATACCCGGCAATCCGCTTGTAACTGCGCGCACCTTTCAGGTGTTGCAGCAGAAAGCTGCTGTCGAGCCGGTGGGTACGAGGAGAGAAACGCCGGATATGACCTGAGTCGGTACTGACAAGTTAACTGTCCATAATTGGTAAAAAATGCCTATCCATGTAGCTCCTAATAATTGTTCCTGGTTGGCACCCTGCCCACCAACTCAGCGTATGCGATGGTCCGACTAGAAAAACACGCTTGAATCAGCCTGTCGAAGAGCTCACGTTCCTAGAAACCTCGGTTGAAGCGATGGCGGGTTTCGTTCAGATAACTTTCGAGGTGTTTGTTCGATACACCGCCTCCGCTTTTTGTGCGAATTCGGCATGGCAGCATCGCAGGAATTTTCTCGCCACAAAACATACCAAATTAGGAGCTACATGGATAAGCATTTTGGTAAAATTGATGGATGAACACTTATAAGCACCATCGATTCCCGCCCAACATTATCAGTTACGCTGTATGGCTCTACTACAGATTTAATCTGAGTCACCGGGATATTGAAGATTTATTAGCTGAGCGCGGTATCATTGTCAGTTATGAGGCCATCCGGCTATGATGTATAAAAAATAAACCTGACCATAAAACACTTAACCCTTCGCGTCGGTAATTACTCGTTACAGCTCACCTTCCAGGGGGAAGTGGCTGAAAAACCAGTCTTCAATACGCTGCATGAATGATGCAGCCGGTTGATCACTTGATACTGTGTCTTCAGATTCCCAGGCAAGATCACCATTACTGTCATATGTCAACTGCCAAGCGTTCTTGGCATCGAAATCAGGCATTACCGCTTTCCGTATTGCCGCATTCAATGCTGGACTGGTTACCAATAATCCCATCTCCGTATTTATCCGCAATGATCTTGGCGACCTGCATTTATTACCCTTTGTCGCACTCAGCGCGTCCTGCGACAGGTGCCGGAACGACTTTGGGAAAGCTCCGGGGCCTGCACCATTTGCCTGTGCCTGCTTCACTCGTAATTCGCCATAGACAGGGGGGGAACCCTCCAACTTTTTTATGCTATCCTGAGTTTACGACCTAGTGGGTAACTTCGACCTTGCGCGAGATCGATTAATACCCGGGTGGTTAAGGGGTTATGGTGAGAATCTTATCGCCATAAACCTTATAGAATTTGAGGTTTCCCTGGTTTTTCCCGAGCGCATGCTACCAAGATCCGGTGAAATCAGCCACTCGCGTGAATAGACGCGTTCACAAAGAGAAGATCCGATACTGCTTTAGAGTGTAGATTGACACATGCATTATCACCTAGATCCGGTTGGTGGCATCGCCGGCGATATGTTTGCCGCGGCGATGCTTGATTATCATCGCGACTGGAAAACACCATTGGCTCAGGCGGTCCGTGACAGCGGTCTGGCGCTCGACCTGGAGGTACAGCCTCTCGCACACAATGACGGGATTCTGGCCGGACACAGTTTCCGAGTGAGGGAGCCGTCCCGTCCAGACCCTCATCGACATCATCGCTGGCGCGACGTTCGCAATCGACTGGCCGGCTGCGAACTTGACACCCCGGTCAAAGAGCGTGCAATTGCCATTTTTCGACTACTGGCCGAAGCCGAGGCCGAGGTACACGGTAGCGCCGTTGACGAGGTGACTTTTCATGAAGTCGGTGCCTGGGACTCGATCGCCGATATCGTTAGCGCTGCATGGCTGATTGAACAAAGCGGTGCATCAAGCTGGTCATGCTCTCCCCTTCCCCTGGGCAGGGGTCGGATCACCTCCGCCCATGGCTGGCTGCCCGTCCCCGCCCCGGCGACAGTTGTTTTGCTTAAGGGATTTCCGGTTTTTGACGACGGTGTCGAAGGTGAACGCATCACACCAACCGGTGCCGCCATCATGAAACATCTCGAGCCCTCCTTCAGTGCGCGCACGATGCCCAGCGTGTTGCTTGGCTGCGGCTACGGCTTCGGTACCAGGAAATTCCGGGAGTTCAGCAACGTACTGATGGTTAGCATATTCGATCCCCGGCAAACGGGCGTTGCCCTCGGCAGCGTTGTCGTGTGCCAGTTCGAGGTGGACGACCAGACGCCGGAAGATCTTGCCGTAGGACTGGATCGACTGCGTGAGCTGGCCGGTGTTTACGACGTAACGCAGAGCCCGGTGTTCGGCAAAAAAGGAAGAATCTCCGTGCACATCCAGGTTTTGGGGCAGGTATCGCAACTGGACAGGATAATTGAACACTGCCTGACAGAAACCACAACACTGGGAGTCCGCTGGCACAGGGTCAGCCGTACGACGCTGGCGAGAGATGAACGCAGCCACCAGCTGGCCGGGGACGAAGTGCGGGTCAAGCGCACGACTCGCCCGGGAGGAACGATTACGCGCAAGGTCGAAATGGCAGACCTGGCCCGGGCAGCCGGGGGGCACGCGGGTCGCGAGCAACGGAGGCGAGAGGCACACGCCTACGACCTGTCAGACGATGACAAGGTGCTGACCAGTTCGGAATCGGGACAGTGAAATCAAGTCTGGGTCTTCTGGAGTCTGTGATTGGAAAAATCGGCCCGCTGGCGGTAGCGGTCAGCGGGGGCGTGGACAGCATGACGCTTGCCGTGGTCGCACACAACACATTGGGGAGGGAAGCACGTATGCTGCATGCGGTCTCTCCCGCTGTACCGGAAGACGCAACCCGCCGCGTTCTGGCATATGCGAAACAGAAAGGCTGGCGTCTCGATTTGATCAACGCTGACGAGTTCTCCGATTCCAATTACCTCGAGAATCCCCACAATCGCTGCTTTTACTGCAAGACGAACCTCTATTCGACCATGGCTGATCTGGTCGACTGTGTGTTGGTATCCGGAACGAACCGGGATGACTTGAGCGATTATCGACCTGGTCTGCAGGCCGCGGCCATATACGGCGTTCGTCACCCCTTCGTGGAAGCCGGGATTGATAAGGCTGGGATTCGCGCTTTAGCACGCGCGCTGTCGCTCCCTGACCTTTCCGCTCTGCCGGCCTCACCCTGTCTGTCTAGCCGCGTTGAAACCGGTATTTCGATTAACCCAAAAGTACTTGGCGCTATCCACCATGCGGAACAGATTGTGCGGCGTGAGCTGATTCCTGCGACTGCACGCTGCCGGGTCCGCCACAACTCAGTGGTGGTCGAGCTGGATGACGAGAGTATCAAGGATCTCGATAGTACCAGGGCAAATGCACTGCAAAAGCAGATTGGTAATCTACTATCCGCTGCTGGAGTGAATCACCCCGTATCGTTTCAGACCTACCGCATGGGCAGTGCGTTTCTAAGGCCGGGCAATGAAGAGTGACTGGGATCTCACCCCCGATGTATCCCGCAGGCAACGCCTGGGATTCGACGAAACGGTCTTCTGTGGGGGAAAAAGCCCCGATCAGATAAACCGCCTGCTCCAAATGGCACTGGAGGCCGAGGAATCAATGCTGCTGACAAGGCTCGATTCGGGGAAATTTTCCAAATTGTCCGCCAAGCTGAGTGAGCACCTCGACTATGATGCGGTTTCACTTACGGCAATTCTGGGCGAGGTTGCGGCACGGAAAGACAATCCGCGTATCGCCGTTGTTTCAGGAGGCACTTCGGACGTACGGGTAGCCCGCGAGTCAGTCCGCACCCTGCACTACTACGGCGTCGAAGTGCACGAAATCTACGACGTCGGCGTTGCAGGGATCTGGCGTCTGATGGATCGCATCGACGAACTGCGCGAGATGAGTGTCGTTATCACCGTTGCCGGAATGGAAGGTACCCTGCCCAGTGTCGTGGCGGGGATGGTGCCGGGGGTGGTGATCGCCGTGCCGGTGGCAACGGGCTACGGCGTTGCCGAAAACGGGACCGCAGCGCTCAACAGTGCGCTTGCGAGCTGTGCCCCGGGGCTGGTGGTGGTTAATGTGGACAACGGCTATGGCGCGGGCTGTGCGGCCCTGCGCATGGTGAACTTGATGCGGCGCAGCTGAGTTCGCATCGATCTTCGGCGCAGAGAGTGCCTTGGGATAATCGGCGGCCTATGCACAGGGATCACATATTCAATTCTCGAAGAAATCACCTGCGGCGTGCTCAGATTCCGCACCGCGAGAATCTTTCGGTGGTCCTGATTTTCGTTGTCCTGCTGACACTGGTGGCGTGGGTGGTCACCACCAGCAACAAGTTCGACCCCTCGGAACGGGACTTGCCAATCGAACTCTTGCAGGACAACACTCAGGAGATCAGGATTTACACCCCACCGCTCAAACTCTGGATAGAACCGGGACGACAGGGATCTGGCACAACCTTCGACCTGGCTCCCTTCCCCGCCGACACTCTGGATTCCCAATGGCAGCTCGCGGGGAGGGTAAGGACCTTTCAATCGGACAATCTCTACGAAAAGATCAACGGCGAGGCGGAAAAGTTCATCAAGCAGGGATTTGTTCAACTGGCTTTCCTGCGCTTGCGTTCAATGACCGATGCCGGCGAGATCGCAATCGAGCTGTTCGATCAGGGTGACATCGGCGGTAGCCTCGGCATATTTGCCGAACACGCGGCCGGCCGCGCGGTCGAAAATCGTGATGGTGTGAGCTATTTCTACACCGAGGCGGGAGCCATCGGGCGCAAGGACCGGTATTTTTTCCGTATCGCAGGGGACAACAGCAGCCCCGTGATCAAAGAGAAGGCTGCCCGCCTGGTTGAGGCCTTTGCGCAGCTGGGGAGCACATCGCCGGCCCAGGAGGCCCTTGAGCAGACCGCTCCGGCCGGATTTGTTCTGCTCAATCAAAGGCTGGGAATCCCGGAAAGCGAAATCCAGTTCCAGGAAGACAACGTCTTCCAGTACGACTTTGCACAGAAATTCTGGTTCGGAAATGCAGGACTTGATGATGACGCCCGTTTGTTTGTCCATATTGCCGATGACAGTGCCAGTGCAAACAATCTGGTCACCGCACTGCTTGAGGAACACAGCTACGAATATGACGAGTTGGAAGGCGACGGTGACTACCGACTTTTCCGCCACCGCTATCTCGGCACTTTCTTCGTCGTCGCGCAGCAGGGCCGCTACGTCTTTGGTGCCGAGAAGCTGGCGGATACCACGGCGGTGACGACGCTGTTGGAACGCATCGCGGAGAGCCTTGTCAATGACGAAACCTAAAAAGTACCCGCACGACGATTATCGCGGCGATTTTCTCTCTCGGCGCGAACTGCTCAAGCGCATGCTGGCCCTGGGAGGCGTGGGGGCCGCCGGGATCTATCTCGCCTATGCGCCGGAGGACTTCCCGTTATCCCTGCACGATCAAAGTGGTTTGCGCGGCATGCCCGTCGAAACGCCTTTCCAGCTACCCGATTTCCGCGTCCAACCGGTCAATCCGGGCATTCAGGTTGGGGTAGGGCGCGGAGGTGACACCCGCACCATGCTGCTCAAGGCGCTGGATGCCATCGGCGGGCTCGCCCACTTCGTCAAGCCGGGTGAAGTGGTGCTGATCAAACCCAACGTGGCGTTCGACCGCTCGCCGAATCTTGGGGCGACCACAAATCCGGCTATCATTGACACCCTGGTGCGGTTGCTGCTGGTCGATGCCCGCGCTGCGGAAGTCAGAGTAGCGGACAACCCGATAGAATCACCCGCCGATTGCTTTGCCAAGAGTGGTATCGGCGCAGCGGCGGAACAGGCAGGGGGCCGTGTTTATCTGCCGGATGCAAACGCATTCGAACTGCTTTACACACCCGGCGCGAAACTCATCGAACAGTGGGCGTTCTTCAAGCGACCGTTCAAGAACGTCAACAAAGTGATCGGCATCGCACCCGCCAAGGATCACAATCTCTGCCATGCCTCCCTGGGCATCAAAAACTGGTATGGACTGCTGGGCGGGCGGCGTAACCAGTTTCACCAGGATATCCATGAGATCGTTTCAGATCTCTCCATCATGATCCGGCCAACGCTGACAATCGTCGACGGGACACGCGTGTTGATGGAAAACGGCCCTACCGGCGGGGACCCCTCGTATGTACGAGACGGCAATGCCATCCTCGCCGGTACCGATCCGGTAGCCACCGACGCCTGGGCCTTCGAGCATCTCCTGCAGCGGACGGGACGGTTACCCGACTATCTCTACATGGCCGAACAGAAGGGCAGTGGCAAGGTCAACTACAAGGACCGCCTCAAGGTGATCACATGAGCTGGCTGCGTGCGGGCCTGGCCCCCATTTTGAACCGCTGGATGCGCCTGACCCGGATACGGATCATTTCGCAGGCTGTTTTCTTCGCTCTGTTTGTACTGGCGGTATGGGCCACCTGGACCTCCCGTCTGGGCGGTTATCCGGTCTCTGCCTTACTGGAACTGGACCCGCTGGTCATGCTGTCAACCGTGCTCGCTACCGGTTATGTGTACAAACTGCTGGGTTGGAGCCTGATAATCATTGCCATCACGTTTCTGTTCGGCCGGGTGTTCTGCAACTGGATCTGCCCGTTTGGTACGCTGCATCAGTTCATCAGCTGGCTGTTCGACAACCGCTCCAACTCGAAGCGAATCGAACAGAACCGTTACCGCAGAGCTCAATATGTTAAATACAGCATCTTGCTCGTATTTCTGCCGATGTCACTGATGGGAGCGCTGCAGATCGGACTGCTCGATCCCATCGTGATGATGTACCGGGCAATGGCCACCTTCTTTGCACCCATCATCGACACGGCGATAAGCAAGGCAGGCGTTGTCACCGAAGAGGTTGGCGCCGGTGTATCCTTTATCAACGCCTTGAAATTCGCTCCCGGCGTAGAGAGCCGGATCTTTGTCGGTTCTTTCTGGATCGGGGTGATCTTTCTGTTCTTCGTCTTGATCAATTTGTGGAAACCGCGCTTTTTCTGCCGGTTCGTCTGCCCACTGGGAGCGCTGCTCGGTGTATTCGCCAGCAAGTCTCTTTTTCGAATCAATCGCATCGTCGAAAAATGCACCGATTGTGATCTCTGCCTGACCCGTTGCGAAGGTGCCTCGGACCCGCAGTCGCTGGTCCGTCAGGCGGAGTGCTTCGCCTGCATGAACTGCATCGATGACTGTCCGGAAGACGCTCTCGAATTCACCATGTTCCGCCAGGACCGAAAACAGGTTGTCCCCCACCCAGACATGTCGCGACGACAGATGGTTTTTGCCGGTGCCCTGGGTCTGGTTGCAGCGCCGGCGCTGCGCAACAACGGGCTCGTAAACGACGAGAACTTTTCCGCAAAGATGATTCGTCCGCCCGGGTCAGTCGAGGAGTCAGAGTTTCTGGAGCGCTGCATCAAATGCGATCAATGCATTAACGTGTGCCCCACGAATGTTCTGCAGCCGGCCTCCCTGCAGGAGGGGGGCATTGAGGCGCTCTGGACTCCCGTAATGAACTTTCACATCGCGCACTGTCAGCTCAAATGCAACCTGTGCTCCGAGGTATGTCCCACCGGCGCCATAAGGAGAATCAGCGTGGCGGAGAAACTCGGCGAGGGGCCCTATCGAGAACAAGGCCCGGTGCGCCTGGGCACCGCTTTTATCGACACCACGCGCTGCCTGCCGTGGGCAAACCAGGTGCCCTGCGTCGTCTGCGAAGAGGTCTGTCCGGTGGCACCGAAAGCCATTCAGACCTACGACGAGGAGACAAAGGATGTGTTCGGCAAGATGGTGGTGCTCAACAAACCCTTCATCGTGCCCGATCTGTGCATTGGTTGTGGCATCTGTGAAGCGGAATGCCCGGTACAGGATCAGCCCGCCGTCTATGTTACCGCGGTGGGAGAAAGCCGCTCCAATAAGCGTAAACTGTTGCTGCGCTCCAGAACCCCGGCGCGACCTGTTTGAGGAATAAATGCCATGTCCAGGAATTGTGACAACGACGAACGAAAACCTGCACCAAGCCAGCCGGAACGCAGACGCTTTCTAAAGGCGGCACTGGCCTCGGCCACCACGGCGGGCACTGTTGCTATACCGTTCCCGGGCTTGGCAGAGCAGCGCCGAGTGGGGCAACCGCCAGGGGTAACAGGGATCCCACACCGCCCATTGGGCAACAAGGGGATCACTGTGCCGCTACTTCATCTCGGCACTTCACAATACCTGGATCAAACATACGATAAAGTCCTGCACCGATCGTTTCGTGAGGGGGTCAACTGGTTCGATACGGCGCTGTCTTACGGCTGGGGATCATCACACCGAGCCATCGCCAACTTCCTGACCCAGATCAAAAACCGAAAAGACCTCTGGTTGACCTCGAAATCGGGATCCGGAAGCGTATCGGGTCTGATCCGGGATATAGATAGTGCGCTCTCACAGCTCGGCACCGACTATCTGGATCTCTATCTCATGCACGGGATCGACGACCTTGATATGCTGGGTCGCGACTATCTGGCAGTGGGGGAAAAACTCAAGAAGCAGGGTAAAACGAGGTTTTTCGGCTTTTCCTGCCATGATGGAAATGTTGTGGAGCTGATGAACCGGGCTGCCAAGGTTGGAGGCATCGACGCCATCCTGTTCCGCTACAACTTCCGGCGATATGGAGATCTGGAGCTCAATCGCGCCATCGACGCATGTCACAGGGCCGGCATCGGTCTGCTGGCCATGAAGACCCAGGGATCGGTGCCCCGTAATCTCGAATCCGTTGTGGATTTTCGCTCCGAGAATTTCACCCTCGGCCAGGCCAAACTCAAATCTGTGTGGGCAGACGAACGTATCAACTCGATCGTGTCCGAGATGGATAGCGTCAGGCTAGTACGGGAAAACGTTGCCGCAGCCCGATCTGAGGAATCGCTGACGGCGGAAGAGAGTCACCAGCTCAACCAGCTTGCCGCGTTGACAGCCGGGTATGCCTGCAACGGGTGCAATCACCTGTGTGAGAATACCATTGCAAGAAAGGTGGCGATCGCAGCACCTTTGCGTTATCTGATGTACTTCGAGTGCTATGGAAAGCGCGAACGTGCACAGGATCTATATCGAGCGATTCCGGCAGCAGAGCGTACGGTCTCAGACAAGGAATTACAAAATGCCTGTCGGGCGTGCCCTCAGGGCATCGATATCCCGGCACGCCTGCGCCGCGCCAGAGAATATCTGGCATAAGCGAAACCAATATTAAACATTGCTGCAAGTAGTTTGACGTATCTCTGGAGTAATGGATCCACCAACAACATTTTACACGGTATAAATGCTACGCCTGATTATGGAGATGCTTGGGCCGCCACGACGCCATGTGGCAATGTTTATACCTACGCAACTTTCGGGTAGTCAGCGCTATTATCGAGTTTCGCTTTCCCGCATAGCGCATCGCAGATATTTCCGCGGCTCCTCTTGCTTAAACCGAATAATATATCCAGAAACATTTTTACGGTGTTTCACGAGAGTTGATAGTTCTAATTAATGGGGAGGCCGAGTTGTTTTCCGTATCTGTACCGGCTGCCATATGGCTGTTTGGTTACGCTCTGCATGGCCTAATCGGTATGGCGGAGCGCAAGAAAGCGTAACATCCGTGGCGCTTGTGTCGATACGGTACCTTCAAAGTCCGTTTGAAGGGCTTTCAGGAATCTAAAGGGAAGGACTACATTGATTTTGGCATTTTCTGGAGCTGCTCCGATTTTTGATGACCTTCTTGAGATTTCGGAACCGTATGTCGATACGGCATCATCTCGATTCGGCCACGGAATCGAATATTCCCCGATAGCCACGCCTTAAACCGAGTTTGATCCCATTGATATGCATCGAACGGGGTTCCTAACGCTCACGCATGCGTTGGGAAAATTATTTTATCGCTAACTATTCCTCTGGCACGCCTTGCCACAACATTTCGTAACCCACTTCATAGGTTTCGTCGCATAGTTCCGCAAGTGCCGAAAACTTCTCCTTGAACAGGGCGTCAGCGTGTGACTTTTCGTGTTGTTCAAAGGACTGCCAGTAAGTCAGGATGACAATATCTCCCATGTTCTGCTTAACGCGCTTATTATCGTTTTCATCATTAGCCACCACAGAACCTTCATCGGAGATAAATCCGGCATTCTTGAATACCTGTCCGCCAATAAAACCGCCGTTGTCATCACCATAGTTATTCTTCACAACATTACACATTTCGCCCAGTAGCAATTCAACATCAGCCACGGATACGCCTTCCTTGAGGTCAACAACATTAAATAGCATGGTGCAACCAAAAGGAATTTCAATTGGATGGAACATAGTTAGTCTCCTGAAAAAAGAAAGTTATAAATTACGCTACGGGATTAACCATGCAGCTAAACATAGGGTACCAGTATTACCGCACCTCTAGGTAGAAATACGCAAGCAGATCCTCGATTACCTGAAGCACAAAGCTGAAACCAGCGAGCCCAGGCCGTTGCCTGAGAGTTGACTGACGAGCCCAAAAGCCAACGGTTCAAATCAAAATGCTGCGCTCACACCGCCGCGGCAGGGATTTGCCGTGCCGGATGGCGGGAATGGAGCGACTGTGGAGAAAAAGTGGGCGTGTTTACAGCGACGTGAGTGGAATTCAGGCTCATTCGGGGCTATCGAACGGTTGCCGGGCGAGTCATTCGCGGTCAGAGCTGCTGCTGGACCTGGGTGAAAAGGGTGTTTATTCTATCTATACACAGGACAGGTGCAGAGAGGCGACGGCCTGACCAAAGTGTCTGTGGCTCGCCAGAGTCTGAGCATGATTGAATTGTCGAAGCGTGATGATAATGTGAAAAAAGGTATCAAGAGATCCGCAGAGAATGCATTAGACGCATGAGCGATCTCTGTGTTTCCATAAGCGCGGGCCCAGAATTTCGACTGGGCCTTGCTAGCCGCCCGCTGCTCATACTTAAGGCTTCGTCGGAAGAAGCGTCTTCCCAGACGTTCTGTAGCGTTGCCTGGTGCGGGACAGAATTACAGCCCCGGGCCGAATCATGTTGGTGGCATGTGCCGTCGACCGCTGCCATTCCTCACGGTTTGACCCTGAGGCAAATACTAATCATGGAGACAGATATGAAGTTCCTGACCGTACTCGGCATCGTCGCGATGCTCGCTGTGTCATCCGCAGGCCTGGCCGAAACACAGACCGGCCACTTCAGCCCCAAGGGCAAGCTTCCCTCGAAGTACACGGTGGAAAAACAACAGCAGCAGAGAAAGACACTGCCATTTGCGGACAAGCGCGATTTCGAAGAGCAGTCTAAGGGCTTTATCGCAGCTCCGGACTACACGCAGATCATGGCTGAAAAAGGCAATGTGGCCTGGGACATGGGCAAGTATGACTTTCTGCTGCAGGGCGAGGATTTCGACAGCATTCATCCTTCGCTGCAGCGTCAGGCCATCCTGAATATGAATTACGGTCTCTACGAAGTCATGCCCGGCATCTACCAGGTGCGTGGGTTCGATCTGGCAAACATCAGCTTTATCCGCGGGGAAACCGGCTGGATCATTTTCGATCCGCTGACCGCCAAGGAGACCGCCGCCGCCGCCCTGAAATTTGTCAATGAGCAGCTGGGCGAGCGCCCGGTCGTCGCGGTTGTCTATTCGCACTCCCATGCGGATCACTTCGGTGGCGTGCGTGGCGTGGTGGATGAGGCCGATGTGCGCAGCGGCAAGGTCAAGATTATCGCGCCTGTGGGTTTCATGGACCATGCTGTTGCGGAGAATGTGTACGCCGGGAATGCGATGAGCCGGCGTCTGTTTTACCAGTACGGCGTGCTGTTGCCCGCCAGCCCGTTTGGCCACGTGGATCAATCGATCGGCAAGAACACCGCGGCTGGTAATCTCGGTCTGATCGAGCCGAATGTGATCATCGAGGACGATTTCGAAGAGATGACCGTCGATGGCGTCCGGATGATCTTCCAGAACACGCCGGGGACCGAGGCGCCGGCAGAAATGAATACCTATTTCCCGGATATGCAGGCGTTCTGGGCCGCAGAAAACATCTCTGCCACGATCCACAACATCTATACGCTGCGCGGTGCCCTGGTGCGCGATGCGCTGGAATGGTCAAAGCAGATCAACGAGGCGTTGTATCGCTATGGCCAGGAAGCCCAGGTCATGTTCAGTGCGCATAGCTGGCCGCGTTTCGGCAATGAGCGTATCCAGGAAGTGATGCGCGGACAACGCGACATGTACGGCCATCTGAATAACCAGGTGCTGCACCTGGCAAACCAGGGTGTGACTATCAACCAGATACAGAATGTCTATGAGCCGCCGAAAAGCCTGCAACAGCAGTGGTACGCGCGCGGCTATCACGGCTCGATGGAACACAACAGCCGGGCGGTGATCAACCGCTATCTGGGCTACTGGGACGCGAACCCGACGACCTTGATTCCATTGTCGCCGGAAGACTCCGCACCCTTGTATGTCGAGATGATGGGCGGCTCGGCGAAGATCATGGCCAAGGCGCAGGAACTCTACGACGAGGGCAAGTATCGGCATGCGCAGGAAATCCTGAACAAGCTGGTCTATACGGAGCCTGCGAATCAGCCAGCCAAGGATCTGCTCGCCGACGCATTCGAGCAGTATGGTTATCAGCAGGAAAGTCCCAGCGTGCGAAACAGCTTCCTTGCGGCAGCGCTGGAACTACGCTCCGGCATCCCGGAGGGCGCCAGCCCGAAAACCGGTGGCCCTGATCTGATTCGTGCGATGACCACGGGCCTGTATCTGGATTTTCTCGGGATACGCATGGACAGTGATAAAGCGGACGGCATGGCGTTCACGATCAATCTGCTGACCCCGGATAACGGCGAGGAATTTGTCGTTGAGATGAGCAATGGCGTGCTCACCAACATCAAGGGGCAGCAGGACAACGATCCGGACCTTACCGTGACCATCGATCGCGTCGATCTGGAACAGGTGATGATGGGAGCCGTGACCTTCGATCAGCAGATCGATGCCGGTAAGGCGAAACTCGACGGGAATCGTGAGGTCCTCGAGCAGCTCAAGAGCACGCTGATCCAGTTCGAGCTGGGCTTCGAGATCATGCCGGGAACGCTCAAATCGCCACTCAAGACACCTGATTACAGCGCCTTCCAACAGGAACCGTTGCCTTACACCGGCGACTAGCACGGCTCGCTGCACACGCAGCGGACCCTTGTGACAGAATCGCTCCAGCCTGGCCGGCACAAAGGCCAGGTCTGGAGCGATTTTTTTCGCTAGCCGGCACGATCACCTTAACGAAGAACGGCTTGTCGGTCTTCTTGGGGTCGTTGCGGTCGAGGAAGTCCCAGTTGGGCCAGTAACGCTACAGCTGCGTTTTTCGACGTCAGCGGTTATGCTTGAGTCCGGCTCCCAGCAGATGGATACCATGATAAACGCGACACCAATACTACCGGCGATTCTGGCATTAATGCTGAGCGGACACAGCAGTGCAGATGAGCTGACAGACGCTGCCGATGGGCTGTGTGACGCAATCAAGACCTGCGCACTTGAAGCGGTGGGGGGCCAGGACTTAACCGACGAATTGCGGCAGAAGATGGATCCCGTACTGGAGCGCAACTGTGCCAACATGCTCAGCCGTGTACAGGCAGTTTCTGCCAGTGACAAACTCTATCAGCCAGCGGTCGGCTGCCTGCGCAGCATGGCGTCGCTTAGCTGCAACCTGCTACACAATATGAGCCAGATTAAAACCCCGGAATGTGCAGAGTACGATCGACTGGTAAAAGCGGCGAGTGCCGGGACACCGTAAATATTCAGTGAAGTGTTACATCGGGCACATTTCATAGCCAGGGCCGGCACCCGGCAAACCAGCACGATCAGCTTAATCGAACGCGAAAATATTCTTCCAGTCGTTCTTCATGCTGATAACAATCCAGCCTTGCTTCTTGGCCTCGTCGTATAGCGCCTGGGTGAACGTTCCAACCTTGGTATCGGGTAGTCCCTGGGCCGGCCCGTAAGCATATTCACGCTTCTCATCGTCATGCAATACGAGCAATGATAGCCGCGCGCCGCTGCCGGCCTTCGTGTACTCCAGCATCTGCTGATCACCGGTCGAATTGCCAAACGCGATATGTGGCTGACGCCCGATCATCAGGTGTATGGCCTCGGGCTTGCCGGCATTGTTGTCGTTGACCAGCAGCTTCGGCTCCTTGGTAAGGAACGGCTTGCCATCCTCGGTATAGCCGTACTTCACACCGACCGCACTGCCAACTACCTGTTCAGGCGGAATGCCATAAACCGGTTCCGAATACTGGCGCACGAAATCCTGCCCGCCACCGGTGACGATGTACGTTTTGTAGCCATTGGCACGCAGATACTTCAGGACTTCCTGCATCGGCAGGTACGTGAGCTCGGTGTAAGGCTTCTTCCAGCGCGGGTCTTTGGCTGCAGCGAGCCACTTCTGCGCTTCTGCGCTGAATGTATCAACAGACATGCCAGTGAGCGTGGCCATGGCCAGTTTTTCGAGGTCGGGCAGCGTCAGTTTGGCAATGGCCGCCCGCTCGCCCCTGAGGATTTCCAGTACCGTTGAGTAGGGCGCGACTTTGGCCAGCTCGGGCTTGGCCTTGACCAGCCTCGGCACGCTCTCGAGGATGTACATCACCTGCGAATACATCGGCTGCTCGACCCATAGCGTGCCGTCCTGGTCGAAGGTGGCGATACGCTCAGCGGGCGGCACGAAGCTCGGACTCGTCCGCGTTGTGGTCTCATTCACAAACGTGATGATCGCCTGCTTGGCCGCGCCGTCATTCCATGATGGCAAAGGATCGGCCTGGGCCTGCGCGCCGAATGCAAGCAGCACGCTCAGCGCCAGGACCCGCGAGAATCCGGAAAAAAACGGGAATATCAGCATAGTTGTTCTCCTGTTAAACGGCATACAGAGCGTAGGAGCCGGAGGAGCGCTACTGCATCCCCGCCGAATCCGTACTCAGGCTCTGCATCAGGGTGTCCATCTTCTTTTCTAAACTCAGTGACTCCGCGCGCTGGCGTGGCGGCCACTGTTTCAGAGATTCGATATGCTGACCCAGGATTCCCTGGGCTGGTATCAGTGTCCACATCTTCTGCGCGAATAGCTTGCGACCGATATAGCCGAACTCGTGCGACTCCTGATCCATGATCTCCATAGGATCCATGCGCAGGTTGAAGAGATACGGCACACGTGGATAGACCAGCGGGTTCCACCAACTTCCTTCCATCTTGACCGCAAAGG
>Ga0316189_10003214_pt1 | contig 15876 bp, 12 predicted proteins | sample LowCovwburrow_MG_FD_204930 | JGI IMG/M metagenome (GOLD analysis project Ga0316189, IMG submission 204930) | Coastal sediment microbial communities from Maine, United States - Lowes Cove worm burrow | ecosystem: Environmental > Aquatic > Marine > Coastal > Sediment | place: USA: Maine... | reverse complement strand
GACATCTTCATCCGTGCTGTATGGACTGTATGATGTCCTGGTGTCAGCCGGCGCGGTTTATCTCGACATGACCACCGGTTCGCCCGGCCACGAATTGCTCGACGTGCGGATTGTGACGGCGGAAGGCCAGCCGTTTCACTGCGTCGCCAATGTGCCGGTGGCCCCTCACGCTTCGATTGACGATATCGACGCGCCCGACGCGATTGTGGTTTGCGACATGTACATGTCAATTCACGCTTCGCCGAAGGGGCGCTACCCCCGTGAAATTGCCTGGCTGTGCCGCATGCACCAGCGCGGCACGTTGATCAGCTCGGTCTGTTCCGGCTCATTGCTGCTGGCCGAGGCCGGCTTGCTGGATGGTCACACTGCCACCGCGCATTGGGCATACCGGGACATGTTTCAGCGGCATTTTCCCAAAGTCCGCTTCAAGAGCGAGTCCATGCTGTGCCTGGGTTCGGCTGAGCACGGTGTGGTGACGGCCGGTGGCGTCAGTGCCTGGCACGACCTGGCCGTCTATCTGATTACCCGGTTCTGCGGCCAGACCCAGGCGATCGAAACCGCCAAGGTGTTTTTGATCTCCGGCCATTCAGAAGGACAATCGCCCTATGCAGTGATGACCCGGCCGATGGAAAATTCTGATGGCCCGATAACCCAGTGCCAAAGCTGGATTGCCGACAATTATGCCGGGGCAAATCCGGTCGAGCGCATGGTTGAACGTTCCGGGCTCAATGCACGCACGTTTGCCCGCCGGTTCCGCGCGGCCACGGGGTATGCTCCTATCGATTATGTGCAGGCCCTCAGGATCGAGGAAGCCAAGCAGATGCTGGAGGCAGGCAATCTCGGCATTGAAGAGATCGGCACTTCTGTGGGATATGAGGACCCGGCCTCGTTTCGCCGGGTATTCAAACACCGGGTCGGGTTGCCGCCCGCAGCCTATCGCCGAAAATTCCAGCATATTGCTCGGACTGGCAGGCCGTCGGATTGATGGGCAATTTCGTGATTGGAGCAATATTCATTCCCATGGACGGATAACATTGCTCCAACTCTCTGAAAGCGAATATCCTTATGCGATCAGATGATGCTCTAGCGCCGATCTGCTTCTGCGACAGCCCCGAAATGCTTGCGATAGTCATTGGCCGACAGACCAAACGCTTTCGTCATGGCGCGGCGCAGGCGTTCCGTGTCGCCGAAGCCGCAACGCCCGGTTATGGCCGATATGGACAGGCCGGTGTCTTCCAGCAACCTGCGGGCGGTTTCCACGCGAAGTCGTTCCACTGCCCTGGCGGGTGATGATCCGGTTTCAGCCGTGTAGACCCGGGCAAAATTCCTGGCACTCATATTGACCTGCTCGGCCAACCGCTCCACCCGCAGGTCACGCGTAAGGTTTTCGATGATCCAGCTGTGCAGGGCGTCAAACCGGCCGTTCGCGTCACTGGCCTGCTGATCTAGAACAGGGCTGAACTGGGACTGCCCGCCGGGGCGCATCATGTAGGTAACCAGCGATTTCGCCAGCGCCAGCGCAGCCACCCGTCCATGATCTGCCGCCACCATGGCCAGTGCCATGTCAATGCCGGCGGTTACGCCTGCAGAGGTCCACACCTGTCCATCGCGGATATATATGGGATCGGACTCAACCCTCACCATTGGAAAACTGTCCTGCAGCAGGGCGCAGGAATCCCAATGCGTCACGGCGCGCTTGTGGTCGAGCAGGCCGGCAGCTGCGAGAACGAAAGCGCCGGTGCAGATCGAGGCTACACGTTTGCTAATCTGTGCCACACGCTGAACTTCCGCGATGAGGTCAGGGTTGGCCGAAGCGGCGCGCGTGCCGGGCCCGCCTGCCACGATCAACGTGTCAATGGCACGCTGCGACCATTGCGACAGCGGCTCACACGATATCGACACAACCGTATCGGTTTTGACAGGACCTGCTTCCAGCGCCAGAATTTTTGTCTGGTAATTGGCGGAACAGACATCGTTGGCATCTTCGAAAACCTGCAGCGCGCCGGACAAATCCAGCAGTTTTACGTGGGGAAACACGATGAAGACGACGGTATGAACAGGTTTGGCAGAGAATGAGGACATATTGTCATTTATGCCAAGGAGTAATTTGATAGTCTAGTGGTTGACTTGAGGCTGAACCGGAAAGGGATTGAAGAGATGCTGCTGCTCAAACCGAATTGTGAATGCTGTGACATTGACCTGCCGCCGGACGCGCCGAACGCTCGTATGTGCACTTTCGAGTGCACCTTCTGCGCTGATTGTGCCGAGCAGCGGTTTGGCAATGTCTGCCCGAATTGCGGCGGCAACCTGGTGGTGCGACCGATCAGGCCGGAACAGCATCTGGTGAAGAATCCGGCTTCGACCAGGCGTTTTAGCAAGGATCACCCCGAGTGCGCCGACCTGGACAGCTAAAACCTGATTGCCCGCACCTGTTCGACTAAAAGGATGTCCCAATGAGATCAATTGCAGCCCTGGTGTTTCCGGGCTTTGAAACCCTCGACCTGTTCGGCCCGATCGAGATGTTCGGCATGCTCCCGGAGGAGTTCAGCATATCCATAGTTGCTGAACATGCCGGTCAGGTCACCAGCACCCACGGCCAGCGTGTTGCGGTCGACGGCACATTCGCCCAGGCCGACAGCTTCGACATGCTGCTGGTCCCCGGCGGACCGGGTGCCCGCACAGAGGTTGAAAATCCTGCGGTTCTTGGCTGGCTGAACAGTGCAGCCGGTCAATCCGACATCACCATGTCGGTGTGTACCGGTAGCGCATTGCTGGCCAAAGCCGGCCTGCTGGATGGTCGCAAGGCAACCTCCAACAAGATGAGTTTTGCCTGGGTGATGGCGCAGGGTCCCAATGTCGACTGGGTGGCCAGGGCTCGCTGGGTCGAGGACGGACCGCTGTTCACTTCCTCGGGCGTGTCTGCCGGCATGGACATGAGCCTGGCCGTGATCGAGCGCCTGCTTGGCAGAGACAAAGCCCACGAGGTTGCCCGTTATGCAGAGTATGACTGGCACGAAGATGCTTCCACTGACCCGTTTGCCGACCACTATGGATTGAGCTGACGGTACCGCCCGCCTGGTCCATGAAATTGGGCTTTGGACTTGTTGGGATCGTAACCGGGAATTTCCAGACGTCAAAAAACCGCATCAGGACTTGTGATGCGCGATGATATCGTGTCGAAAATACCATCAATTCAGCAACCCGATCAGACTGGTTTTTCATGGCAGATCACGATCACGGTGCGAATGGCCACAGTCACGGCGTTCAAAACCAGCGCGCGGTCGGCATTGCCGCCCTGTTGACGGGCGGGTTCATGTTTGCCGAAGTGTTTGGCGGTGTGATCTCGGGCTCCCTGGCGCTACTGGCAGATGCCGGGCACATGCTGACGGATTTTGCGTCGCTGGTGCTGGCCTGGTTTGCGTTTCGCCTGGCCCGACGCCCGGCCGACTGGAAACGCACTTATGGCTTTGACCGGTTTTCGGTTCTGGCTGCTTTCGTCAACGGACTGTCACTGTTCGTCATTGCCGGGTGGATCTGTTTTGAGGCGTATGAACGCCTGAACCGGCCGGTCGAGGTCATCGGCGGGCTGATGCTGTGGATCGCCCTGGGCGGGCTCGCGGTCAATCTTCTGTCTTTCTGGGTGCTGTCACGCGGGGAAGGGGACAACCTCAATGTCCGTGCCGCCGCCTTGCATGTTGCCGGCGACCTGCTCGGCTCGGTGGCGGCACTGATTGCCTCGCTGGTGATAATCTTCACCGGGTGGATGCCGATCGATCCCATCCTCTCGGTGCTGGTTGCCCTGATCATCCTGCGGTCTGCGTGGCATGTGGTGCGCGAGGCCGCCCATATCCTGCTGGAGGCCGCGCCGAAAGGCTTTGACCGGCGCAAGGTTGCAGAGTTCATTTTGTCCGATGTACCCGGTGTAGTACGCGTCCGTCATGTGCATGCCTGGTCGATCACCCAGGAACGTCCCATGGCAACTCTGGAGGCGGAGGTTGCTGATGCTGCAGATGTTGAGCAGATCAGGCAGTCCATCAAGGCGGTACTAAAGACCAGGTTTGGCATCGATCACACCACCGTTGAAATCAGCAGTCCGGGTGTAGTTGAAGAGAAAACGGACCAGAATGCGCGATCATGATAGCGCTGACTTGAACATCCTGCTTTTGCGGTAACATGGTTCATTGTATGACTGTGCTTCACGTTGGATCAGACACCCGGAGACCCAAGCCATGATGACTGAACTGCGGTTGCGGGAAATTTATGGAAACCCAAGCCCACGGGCGGCGGCCAAAGTCATAGATGCACTGGACAAACACTGCCGGGCCTTCATTGCAAACTCCACATTCCTGGTGCTGGCCACATCTGATGGTGAACATCTTGATGTATCGCCGAAAGGCGATCCGGCTGGGTTTGTGATTGTTGAGGATGACCATCACCTGCTGTTGCCTGATCGGCCCGGCAACAACCGCATCGACGGTATGCTGAACCTGCTGAAGAATCCAAAGGTGGCACTCCTCTTCATGATCCCGACGGTTGCCGAGACGTTGCGTGTCAATGGCAGTGCCACGATCCACGAAGACGCGGCCCTGTGTGACCGGTGCGCGATCAATGGCCGAAGCCCGAAAACCGTGCTCAGGATTTCTGTCGAAGAAGTCTTCAGCCATTGCGGCAAGGCCCCCTTGCGTGCGGGGTTATGGAAGCCTGAGACCTGGCCTGAAAGCCGTCCTGTTGCAACGCTGAACGAGATGGTTCGCGATCATGCAAACATCGAAGTCGACTCTATAGAGCAAAGCGCTGTCGATGAACTTTACCGCAAGACACTGTATTGAGGCGACCCGCCGGTAAACACCGGCCGCCGCCAGCCCAGGCGGCAGGACTTGAAGCGCATGACGGTTTCGATCCGTCTGACCGAGCGCAGATCCCGGTGGGAAATCTGGTTCAGTCGAACAGTTTGTCTGCCCTCGGCGCCACTCAGAACAGTCCCATTCGTCTGAACAGCCACACCTGGCCGGCACCAATGACCACCAGCACTGCGCATACGATCGAGAATGCCCAGGGATCGTTCGTGCCTGGAATGCCACCGACATTGATGCCCAGCAAGCCGGTCAGCAGTCCGAGCGGCAGGAACAGAGCCGCAACGATCGACAGCACCAGCATCTGCCGGTTCATGGTTTCCGACCGCATGTCCATGATCTGGTCGTGCACAATCTGCGCCCGGTCGCGAATGGCGTCGAGTTCTTCCCCAAGTCTTATTATTCGTTCCGTCGCTTCTCGCAGGCGATGCCGCTGGTGGTCCTTCAACCAGGTGAAATCCTCGATTTCCAGCGAACTCAGGGCATCGCGTTGCGGGAACATGTAGCGGCGCAACACAATGGCTGAACGGCGAACATCGGCAAGCATGGTACGCGAGGCCGGCACCAGCTTCTCGGGAACCTGCTCTTCAAGGGCGTCGATGTCTTCATTGAGTTTGGCAATCGTGGGTTCTGCCCGATCGGCAAGGCGCAGGGCCAGCTTGGCAATCAGGTCGCCGGGCGAAACAGGTGCCTGTTGACGGTCAATAGCCTCGCGTAGATCGTCAACCGCCATCAGGCGGCGCAAGACAGTGCTGATCACCCGTCCGGGCTCGATCCAGATCCGGATGGAGATCATGTCTTCGGGTTCCGCACCCGGGTTCAGGTTGACGCCGCGCAAATTGAGCAGTGCACAGTCGCCGTGAACCGAAAGTCTCGGTCGGGTCTCTTCAGCAGTCAGAGCATCAATGACGTAGCCGTCAAGTCCCGCGCCATTCAGCCATGCGATGGCTTCAGGTGCTGTCCGGTTCAGATGAATCCAGGTGAAAGCCTGGGTCTTGTCGGGACTTGTCCCGCCGGGCTCTTCAGTCGGCGCAGCAGCAAGCCGGCCGCCGTTTCCGTCAAATACAAAAGTGGTGATGCCGTGCTGTTCATGCATGTGCCGGTTTCCTGTCTGACCTTATAGATCGGCAAGCATAAGCTCGATCGGTTGCGGAATATCAGATCATTTGTAACAAAGTGCGGGTGCCGGTTGTGCGGCAAAAAGGGCGCAGGTCAAGGTTTCAGGACCTGTGCCCAAAGCATGATGATATGGCCATAGTTGCGATACGCATAAGCAAAGATCACTTCATTATTGATTATTATGCGTTTGTCTCACCTTAAAAAACGCGCTAGTTCCAGTCTCACGGTTCAACTGATCGCCGTTATCCTGGGCCGTCATGCTGATGCATGCCCGGGAAGAACGCATTTTGATCAGTATTATCAGAGAGGAATTATCCCCGATGAATATAGGTAAAAACCTTAAGCGCGCGCTGCTTGGCGTTTCACTGTCTGCAGCAGTACTGGTGCCCGCCACCAGCCTTCGCGCAGATACCGGCGGCATCAATGCCGGCGTATTGACCTGTGTCGTTGATGGCGGCTTCGGTTTGCTGGTGTTTTCCAGCAAGGAAATGGAATGTGAATTTGCCTCGGTGGATGGCAGAACCGACTTCTATACCGGCACTGTCAAGAAGTTCGGTCTTGATATCGGGATAACCGGCAAGAGCTATGTCAAGTGGGTGGTGTTTGCACCCGTCGGGCGTCCGCGCAGGGGTGGTCTGGCTGGAACCTATGTCGGTGTGTCAGGCGAAGCCACGGCTGGTGCAGGCGTAGGTGCCAACGGTCTGGTCGGCGGTTCTGACCGCACCTTTGCGCTGCAACCCTTCAGTGCCTCGATACAAACCGGCCTGAACCTTGCGCTGGGCATCGGCTCAATGACGCTGGACTCGGCTGACTGAGACAATACACGTGCAGGGCAACCTGGCTTGAATAGCAGCCAGGTTGCCCTGCCGTTTCTGCAAACAATCAGGATGGTTTGAGATTTCAGTGATCAACAATCATCCTGATCCAGCCAGCCGCATCTGCTTCAATGCCGCTGCTAATCTTGTGCCGCCGGCCCTGAAGCGGTGTAAGATAGATGCTGCCGTCGCATCCCGACCCATGCTGGCATGGTGACCGGCATGTGCGGCTTGTTTCTGGTTCTGATTCCGGCATCGTTGCTGATGCCGGTGCTCGGGGGTAATTCGCATGACGTTCGATCAGACTATCGTGTTCTGCATCATCTTTTTTGCCATGGTGATGTTTATCAGGAACCGGATCCGTTATGACGTTGTCGGCGTTATCGCGCTTCTGGCCGCGGTGCTGTCCGGTGTCGTGCCGGCCGATCATGCATTTGCCGGCTTCGGACATCCGGCAGTGATTACGGTCGCTGCGGTTCTGGTCATCTCGAAGGCCCTGCAGAATTGCGGACTGGTAGATCAACTCGTCAAATTGCTGGCCGGGTCACGTCGAACGCCGACTTTACAGGTTGCAGCCGGCAGCACCATCGCGGCGGCGCTGTCCAGTGTCATGAACAATGTCGGCGCTTTGGCCCTGATGCTGCCGGTGGCGCTGCGGAACGCATACGAAGCAGGCAGGTCACCCTCGCTGGTGTTGATCCCCTTGTCTTTTGCCAGCCTGCTGGGTGGTCTGGTTACGCTCATCGGCACGCCGCCCAATATTGTCATTTCAGGTTACCGTGAGAGCCAGATGGGCAAACCGTTTGCCATGTTCGACTTTGCACCGGTGGGGCTTGTCGTTGCCGCGGCCGGACTGTTGTACCTGGTCACCATAGGATGGCGGCTGTTACCGGAACGCATTTCCGTCAAGGATGAAGACGATAACCAGTTCCATGTCGAACGCTATACGCTTGAATCAAACGTTCCTGCCGAGTCACCCCTTGTCGGCATGCGGGTTCGTGAACTTGAAATCATGTTCGAGCGCGAAGTCTCCGTGCTTGCGATTATTCGCAAGGGCATCCGACGCCTGGCACCGCGCGCCATCGAGAAAGTCCGCGCTGACGACATACTGATATTGCAGGGCGACCCGGCCCTGATTGCGCCTCTGGCCGATGGTGTTCAGCTTGGCGAACTGGGCCATCAGGTGGAGGGCGACAAGGACCTGGTGTCGGAAGATGTTGAGGTCATTGAAGCCGTTGTACTGCCCAACTCGCCGATTGAAGGCAAGTCGATGCGGCAATACCGCATTCACGACAGGCTCGGTGTCAATTTGCTGGCAGTTGCACGCCAGGGCCGTCAGCCCACTGCACGATTGAAGAACATTCGCTTCAAGACCGGCGATGTGCTGCTGTTGCAGGGCGAAATGGCGATCATGACCGAAGCGCTCAAGACCCTGGGCTGCCTGCGGCTGGCTGACCGGGTCATCAGCGAGACTGCCGGCTCAGGTAATATCTGGGTGCCGACCGGGATTTTTGCCGCCGCCATTGCCGCCGCCGCTGCCGGACTGGTCAGCGTACCCATCGCTTTTGTGGGCGCAGTTGTGCTGTTGGTGCTGACCGAGACGATTTCATTGAATGAAGTGTATGACAGTATCGAGTGGCCGGTGATCTTGTTGCTGGCGACGCTGATTCCCGTCGGCGAGGCCCTGCAGACCACTGGCGGCACTGGCCTGATCGCTACTGTCTTGCTGAGCGCTACTGGCGGCATGCCGATGTGGACTGTCGTGGCCATGATACTGCTGGTGTCGATGTGGATGTCAGATCTTGTGCACAATACACCGACAGCCATCCTGATGGCCCCGATTGCCATGGGCATTGCCACAGGGTTGAACGCGAACCCTGATACATTCCTGATGGCTGTTGCTGTGGGAGCAGCGTCACCCTACCTGACGCCCATCGGGCACCAGTCCAATACCCTGGTGATGGCCCCCGGCGGCTATCAGTTTCTGGACTATGCGCGCGTGGGGCTGCCGCTTCAGATCGTCATTGCGCTGGTCGGTGTACCCATGATCCTGTGGGTGTGGCCGCCGGTCTGATTGCATACCAGAGCAATATCCATCCACTTGGATGGATAAAATTGCTTGTCTTATGATTGTCTCGGCTCATCTGCAAAGATAGAGCCAGTGATCGGCCTTTACCCACCGATCACTGGCGGTGGTTGGATCGTCAACGGCTTGGTCGTGATGGACCGTTCTAAAGTGTGATCAGCCACCGTCTTCGCATGAGGCCTGAACGGATACGCAGCAGCCTGGAAGCTCTGCACGACAAGCAAAGGACATGACGAAGACAATGAAGAATAGCATCGGTATCGACATCTCGAAAGCCCATCTGGACGTGCATCACCTTGGCACCGGCAGAACAGCACACTTCAGCAATGCCCCGGCCGGGTTCAGAGCCCTGACACGCTTTATCGGCACACAGCAGCCTGACCTTGTGGTCTACGAAGCGACCGGACCCTATCATGCCCGTTTCGAGCGGGCCTTTTCGGGACGGCTGCCGCTGGTGAAGGTTAATCCGCTGCAGGCGCGCCGCTTTGCCCAGGCTTGCGGAACCCGGACCAAGACCGATGCGGTGGATGCGCGCGTACTGGCGCAGATGGGGCATGCACTGGAACTGGCTGCCGATGCACCGGCAAGCGAAAAGCATCATGCTCTCAAGGAATTGCAGGTTGCCCGCACAGCCTTGGCCAAGGAAAAACCCGGCTCAAAAACCGCTTGAAAACACAAAACCTCGCTTTCACCCAGCGTCAGACCAAAGCCCGCATCGATCAGGTCTCTCGGCAGTTGAAAGCGCTGCAGGTGGAGATCGAAGCGCAGTTGCGCTCTTGCCCCCACCTGGCTCGCAACCATGACATTTTGCGCTCCATTCCTGGTATCGGTGAGATTGCGGCAGCAGCAATCCTCATTGAATGTCCGGAAATCGGAACTCTCGGCAAAAAGCAGGCAGCCAGCCTCGCAGGTCTTGCACCCATGACCCGACCATCCGGGAAGTGGCAGGGCAAGGCATTCATCCAGGGCGGACGCAAGTTCCTGCGTGATGCCCTCTATATGCCCGCACTCGTCGCCGCCCGTTTCAATCCCGACCTGGCGCGAAAATACAAGGTGCTGACCGACGCCGGAAAACCACCCAAAGTTGCTCTGGCAGCCATCATGCGCAAGCTCATCGAACTCGCAAATACGCTGATCATGCAAGACAGAAAATGGACGCCCAAAAGGGCTTGATCAAAACGGATACTTTAGGTGACCAGGACATTGCGATCAAAGTCGCGCGATAACTGGGGGGTGCAGTGCGGTTCCGCCGGGTCTGATCGGCGAAACCGCGTATGTTGTGGTCGAGATATGGTCTAGTTCCGACCAGCCAGCAGCGGCGTGATCCGGCGCAGGGTCACCCTGCGGTTTTCCGCTTCAGGTTCCTCAGTCGGTATCTTCAGGTATGCTTCGCCGCGCCCGACCGTAGCCAGGTTGTCCTCGCCGATCTCAAAGTACTCGAGCAGCGCCTGTCGAACCGCGTCGGCCCGTTGTGTCGACAAAGCCATATTGGCTTCGCGGCTGCCAACGGCATCGGTATGCCCCTCGATCAGGAACACCTCATTTGGATTGCCGGCAACAATCCGTTCGATAATTTCACCGATCCGCTCCAGCTTGGATACTTCTTCGGTGCGCAGGTAGCCCTCGCCAAAGCCAAACCGGATGGTATCAACCTCGATGCCGGGCACCGAGTAGCGAAGCCGTGGCTGCTCGGCAAAGTCTTCGATGCGATAGCGTGGCTTGACCTTCACCAGTGGCGGAGAGATCAGCCAGTCTTCCAGTTCTTCATCATAGGCCTCGGCCGCGGCAATGGTCGGGCGAGATGCAATAATCGCTCCGGCGACAAGGCCAGCCCCGATTACGATGGCCTGGTTTGTGCTCAAGCCCTTCTTGCGGCGTTTACGCCTGTCTACAAGGCGTTCGCCGAGTTCTTCACGGTCCTGTTCAAGCCGCTTTCTCATGAACCTGGTTTCCCTGTCCGACAGGTCCTTGAGGGTCAGGGCCCGTCGGTTGGCGTCGATGCGGCGCTGCAGGGCGTTGGTGGTGAGGTCATTTGCCGGCCGGTCATCGCCAGTCAGGTCTCCAACTGTCATTTTCCCGGGCTTGGCTTCGGGCAGGTTGTTGGCCTTGCCGGGTTCGACAGCAGCCTCGGTTTCCGGGGTTCGCCTGGCTGACACCCGCTGGCGGATTGCGGTTGTGTCGGTCGACAGGGTTGCGCGCAACTGTTCGGTGGCGGTATCAGACAGTCCTTCAGCCGCCAGAACACCTCGCGTTTGCTGGATGCGCTCACGCAGGGCATCGTCATCCAGTTCTGCTGCAGGGCGGGTATCTCCGGTAATTTTTGCAGCTTCCGCGTCGGCTGCGCCTGCCTCAACGGTTACACCGGTTGCTGCTGCGTTGCGGGCACTCAGTTCCGCTTTGTCGGCTTCAGCCTTGGCCTGCAGGCGGGTCTTCTGCTTGCCCTTGGTTGCGGCATCGTTTGTCAGTTCGCCGGCGGCCTGAATGCGCTGGCGCAGTTCTGCATCCGTCACCTCTGCTGCAGGGCGGTCATCACCAAGCACGGAGTCAACCGTAACGACCGGCTTGGCGTCCTCGACGGGTTGAGCCTGCTGCTGCACCGGTTCTTCTGACTGTGGCTGCGCGGCGCTCTCCTTGGCGGGATCAGTTGGCTTGGGGGCAGGTGATGCCTCCTGCTTCGCCGGATCAGTTTCCGGTGCGGGAGCTGCTTCGGTAGCGGCAGGTGGCGTTTCCTGCTTGGCAGGTTGTGCTGCCTCGTCCTTCACGGGTTCAGGTGCTGCAGAATCAGGCGCTGCCGAACTGCCGGTTTTTACTGGCTCCGTTGCTGGTGGCTGGGTTTCCTGCGTGGCAGGCTGGGCTTGCTCAACTTTCGCAGGTTCAGGTGCCGCAGCATCCTGTTTTGCCGGTTCCGCCTCTGGTGCGGGAGCTGCCTCCGTAGTGGCAGGCTGCGTTTCCTGCGCGGCAGGTTGCGCTGCTTCTTCTTTCACGGGTTCAGTTGCCGCGGCGGCGTCACTTTTGGCAGGTTCGGTGGCAATTGCCGGTGCGTCCTGTTTTGCTGGCTCGTCAGTTGCAGGCTGGGCCTGTTCCTGGGTTGTCTCTGTGGTTGTGGTTTGCGCCCATACCGTTGTCATGGACGACACGGTGATGGCCAGCGCCAAAAGGCTCACGGAATATTTCTTCTGCATGTTTATCTCCTGTTGTGGGGCGGTTAACCGCCACCGCGTCGAAATTCCGGATGCCCGGACCCTGATTTACGTTTGTCTTTGTGCGTGGCTCCAACTCCCGGTCGGCCAGGCGACTGTAATGCGCTTGAAATGCTGACATGCTCGCTGCTGCGCGCAGATGCAGTCACAGTCACAACGCAGATGTCATCGGAAGGTTGCCAAATTACCCGGCTGAACAATCGGCACGAGACGTTTTTCCAGGGCCAGGGGGTATGACAGCCACTTCTGAAGAGACCTGAACTCAAATTTGGTGATGCATCTCACATTTTACAAATGAATATTAAACATGGTTATGGTGATAATTATTAATGTGACAAGGATGGATTCGCCGTGCGCCTAAAGGTTGGCACGAACCATGTCGATATCAGTCCCGTCCTCCTCCAGCACGACTTCCTGTTCTTCGTCGACCTGTTTGCAGACTATTTGCAGGCTCTTGAGGCAACGTTCCATAAGGTCCGGGTTTTTCTCGCTGTTCCAGATGACATAGGCCGGAAACGGGAACACCGGCGCATCGGTCACAATGTGCAGCAATCCGGCATCAATGTGCTGTTTCACCAGCCGGGTCGGGAAATAGGCGGCCCGCTTCTGATCAAGAATGAAATTGAGGGCCAGCGGGCCGAGTGCCAGGCTGGTGCGCGCCATGTCAAAGCGCGGAAAATGGAAAGCGTGCGCCGTGGCAAACTCGGGGCCCCAATCCATGAACACGTAGCTTTCATCCAGGTCGCAACTGTAACCAGGGTCGGTTGCCACCAGGATCAGGTCTTCCTTGAGCAGTTCTTCAACCCTGAGCCCCGGGCGCATTTGCGGCGTGTACATCAAGGCCACGTCAACGGTTCCCTGGATCATCAGCCGCATCAGGCGCTCGGGCATGCCGACTTCGGCGCGAAACGCCGTTGTCTGCTCACCCCGTTCCAGCATGCGCAGCCAGCGCCCGCCGAGCCTGGGCCACAGGCTGTACTGACACCCGATCGACAAAAGGTCCGAATACCCTTCCGGCAGGGCGATCTGATATTTGGCCTCTTCCCAGACTTTCAAAAGAGATCGTGCAAAGCGCTCAAACTGTTCACCGGCCGGGGTCAGTTCGATGCCTGCCTTGGATCTGGTGAACAGCTTCTGGCCAAGTTCTTCTTCAAGGCGCTTCACCCTGAGGCTGACGGCAGACTGGGTGACATACACCCGGTCGGCGGCTTCCAGAAAACTGCCCGCTGAAATAATTTCCAGAAACGTGCGGATAAGTTGCAGATCCATGGCGTTTATACCTCACTGGCCCGACATGGTGCCCGTATGCATGAGTCTCGAAAGACACCGGTTCCGGATGTTGGCAGGTTGAAACAACCAAAAGCACAACCCTGATCGTGTCGAAAGTGTCACAGTAACACCGGTTCATATGAACCCATGTTGTTATAGGTATAATTGCTTTTTCCGCTATAAGCGTGTTGAATCTAATTCTTGGAGAACCAGAACCTATGACACCATTTGCCATCGCCGGCATTCAGATGAATGTTGCCGCCTTGCAGTCCAATGTCGAGGGCATGCGCCATCGGCTGGACATTCTGATGGCGCGGTTTCCCTGGACGCAGATGGTGTTGTTCAGTGAACTTGCGCAGCACGGCCCGCTGCACCGTTTCGCACAACCTTTCGACAACGAATCGATAAAGCAGTTCTGTGATGATGCGCGCAGGCACAAAGTCTGGCTGATCCCCGGCTCGTTCTTCGAAAAAGCCGCCGACGGCAAGGTGTACAACACCTCTGTGGTGATCAATCCGCAAGGCGAGATCGTGTCGTCCTACCGCAAGATGTTCCCGTTCACGCCCTATGAGGTCGATGTAACACCCGGCACCGAGTTCTGTGTGTTTGACGTACCGCATGTGGGTCGTTTTGGCCTGTCGATCTGCTATGACATCTGGTTTCCCGAAACCACCCGTCAGTTGACCAGCATGGGAGCTGAGGTGCTGCTGCATCCGGTGCTGACCGGCACCACCGACAGGGATGCCGAACTCGCAATTGCGCGGGCCACGGCAGCGCAGTTCCAGTGCTATGTGATCGACGTCAATGGGCTGGGTGCCGGTGGTGTGGGCAGATCGTGCATAATCGATCCGTCTGCAAACATCATGTACCAGGCAGCGGGTCAGGAAGAAATGTTCCCGATCGAAATTGACCTTGACCAGGTCCGCCGACAACGTGAAACTGGCATGCGGGGACTTGGCCAGGTGTTGAAGAGTTTCCGTGATCGCCCCGTGGATTTTCCGGTCTATGATCGCTTGTCCGGCTCTGATGCCTACCTCAAGACGCTGGGCTCGTTGGCAATGCCGTCACAAGGGTCTGTTGCCGGTCTGACGCAGCCTAACCAACAGACCGGGGAAGCTGCAAACCTGAATATCGATACCCTGGAGCCGGCAGTTGATACCGACATCCAGGCAAGAATAGCGAGTATCTGAAAGTAATTTAACTGTCTTGATTGCCAACTGTGGCACGATATTGGGATTGCTGATTTACTCGCCCAACTAAACGTCGGGGAGTTTCGTTTCAATGCAATCCATGAGTGACTATTATAGCGCCATCCAGCTGCGGTCTGATCGCTGGAGCGCTTTGCAGGAAATCACCAAGAAGCTGGCTGCCAGTCCACAAGGCCGGTCGTCTGCCAAGCTGCATGGCAAGGCCGAGGATCTGCTTGATGCGTTGGGGCCGCTGGAGTCCTACTGGGCCTTTCCCGGCACCGCTGCTTTCGATCATCTGCGCCGCCAGTGCGATCACAAAAACTATGGCGACCTGGAGTTTTCGGTAAGGCGTATCCTGCGTGCACTGACCTCCGGTGCCTATCGCAGGCGGTCCATTCCGCTTGAGCGTGAAGACCTGGACAATGAAGAGCTGGAGGACGAAGCACTTCTGTCGCCCGAAGCACGCGCGCTGACAAAACCGTATTTCGAGGTGCTGTTTGTCGACAATATCAGCGAACACCAGGAACGCTGGCTGCGGTCTTCCATACAGCGCATGCGCCGTACAGAAGACGCGTTTGCCTATGAGCCGGTCATCGTGCCCAGCCTCGAAGACGCCCTGATTGCCATTCTGTTCAACCATAACATACAGGCCGTGGTGGTCCGTCCCGGCGTGACCCTGAAGTCCAAGAACGAACTGGCGATCCTGAAGCAGTATCTCAGCCGGATCGGCGATGACGAGGATGTCGAGGATCTGCCACCCGAAAACTATGGCCCGGAACTGTGCCGGCTGATTGCCAAGGTCAGACCGGAGCTTGACGCCTACCTTGTGACTGATCGTTCAGTGGAATCCATTGCCGGTCTGGATCTGGGGCTGTGCCGGCGGGTGTTTTACAACCAGGAAGATTTCCTGGAACTGCATCTCAACATTCTCCGTGGCGTCCAGGCGCGGTTCAAGACACCATTCTTTACCGCGCTGGTGGAATATTCGCGCCAGCCGACAGGTGTATTTCATGCCATGCCGATCAGCCGGGGCAAGTCGATTTCCCGGTCGCACTGGATCCAGGATATGGGCGCCTTTTACGGGCCAAATATATTTCTTGCTGAAACCTCGGCCACCTCGGGCGGTCTCGACAGCCTGCTGGAACCGCACGGTCCCATCAAGGAGGCCCAGGAGCTTGCCGCCCGCGCGTTCGGCGCCAAGCACACCTTCTTTGCGACCAACGGCACATCAACCTGCAACAAGGTGGTTGTGCAGGGGCTGATCAGGCCCGGCGACATCGTTCTGGTGGATCGCGACTGCCACAAGTCCCACCATTACGGCATGGTGCTGTCAGGTGCTCAGGT
>Ga0316189_10003213_pt1 | contig 15879 bp, 13 predicted proteins | sample LowCovwburrow_MG_FD_204930 | JGI IMG/M metagenome (GOLD analysis project Ga0316189, IMG submission 204930) | Coastal sediment microbial communities from Maine, United States - Lowes Cove worm burrow | ecosystem: Environmental > Aquatic > Marine > Coastal > Sediment | place: USA: Maine... | reverse complement strand
ATCTTGGCGACCTGACGCCGGCGGGCAAGTGCCGCGAGAACGGTTGTGACGGTACCGACGGTGACATGGGCGGTCGCGCAAATAATGTGATTATTTGTCCGATTGTTTCCGACAACGACAATGCCTACGTTACTTTTGGCGGCGGCGGTCTGCTGGTCGCTGACACGACAACCACGCCCATGACGATCACGGGTGAATACGGTCAGCAGGTGATCAACGGCGCAGGCTGTGGTGGTGTCCAGGTCGACGATAGCATGTGGTTGAACGCGGGTGTGTCGGCTTCCGAAGCGCCGGGTGCCGGCAACGTCCAGTCAACCTTCACCATTTACACTCTCGACGACAGTGCTTTTTCCAGTGTTCAGGGTGAAAACATGCCCCTGCCGACTACGGTCTACAAGGACTCTGATGCAACTGACGGCACTGCGGCCAATACGGCTACCATTGGTAATGTCGGCGGTGACCCGAATCCAAACCTCACCGGGCAGCTGCCGGGCGAGACGACACGGCGTGACAGCCATGGCATGACCCGCACTCTTGATGGAAGTCACATCCATACCGTGGATCGTATCCAGAACATCGTCGAGGTGATCGATACCCGGACGCACGCGCGGACCACCTATGACCTGACATCCGAAAATGGCAAGGGTCAAGGCACAGGTCCCTGTGAAGCGTCATCTGTTTCAGACGATGCAGGTCTACCGACCAACGATGCAGCGCCGGACCTGCTCGAAAACACTCCGGATGGCAAGTACCTGGCCGTTGCGTTGCGTGGTCCGGCACCGGTCTCGGTGACGCACTCTGCCCAGGGGAGTTGTCCGGGCGTCGGTATGATCCGGGTATTGGGTAACGGCAAGCGTGGCAAGCTCGCAACCGTGCTGCGCACTACCAATACGGTTGACGACACGGCGCAAAGTGCACCCGGCGGGCATGCCTACACGGGCACTGAGCACAGTGACATCCATGGTGCCTCGGTACGTACCCGGGTGGAGGATATGTAGTAACCGTGAAGTAATCCGGCAGACGGGTTGTTGCCGAAATCGGAAAGGGCGGCATAAGCCGCCCTTTCTTTTCTTTCTGTACACTGAAATGCAACTAGCCAGCTACACTGCGGTGTGCTGCAGACCTGTCAGAGCTGGTAGGGCCTCGGTACTTCCAGCCCTTTGTCCTGATAGCGCTTGAGCAGGCGATACAGCTTGCGCTCACTGATACCCAGTTCCCGTGCGGCGGCGCGCCGGTTGCCGCGGCAGCCCTGCAGCGTGTCCAGTACCCTTTGGGTATCAAGGCCCATAATAACGGCATCATCTCTGCGGCGCAGCGTCGAAACCTGCTCAGTGGCAGCTTCTGCATCAGCGACTGTTGTATTCGCGTTCTTGATGTTATCCGGTTTAATTGGGCGCTGGTTGTGCAACTGGTCAGGCAAGTGCTCCGGGTGGATATGCCCGTCAACGGCCTTCAGTGCGGCAAGCTCGACGATGTACTTCAGTTCGCGGATATTGCCAGGGTAGTGGTACCGTTCAAGCAGGCGCAGCGTTTCGCCCGCCGGGGCTGCTTTATGTTCCATACCTTGCATGAAAAAACAGATAAATTGCGGGATATCGGTCTTGCGCTCGCGCAGTGGTGGCAATGACACAGTGTGACCCGCCAGGCGATGGTACAGGTCCCTACGAAAGGTCTCTTCCTCAACCATCTTCGGCAGGTTGCGGTTGGTCGCCGACACAATCCGCACGTCGGCCTGCAAGGTTTGATTACCCCCGACGTGGCGAAATTCACCGGATTCGATTACGCGCAGCAGCTTGGCCTGCAGCGTGAGTGAGATTTCACCGATTTCATCGAGAAACAGGGTGCCGCCATCAGCTATTTCAAAGAGCCCCTTTTTCTGCTTGTGTGCGCCGGTAAATGCACCGGTTTCGTGACCGAATAGCTCTGATTCGAACAAGGATTCATTCAGACCGCAACAATCCAGGGTGATGAATGGCTCATCTGAACGCAGCGAGCGCTTGTGAATATACGATGCAAACTTTTCCTTACCGACACCGCTCTCTCCGGTAATCAGTACGGGCAGGTTTGAGGGTGCGAGTACAGCGGCTTCGCGCACGGCATCAAGGAAGATTTCAGAATTACCAATCAATCCATTCTCAACGAGCATATTATGAGTTTCGATAGGACGCAGTTGTTCCCCCATATAGAGGATCTTGCCGTTATCGTCACGGATCGGATGCGCCTTGATTTCAACGCAATCCTTGGTTCCATCAGGGCGAGAGTGAACGTGCAAAGCCTCTTCGACTTGCCCGCTTTTGAACATGCGCCTGTGCGGACAGTCCTCACCGACCTCCGCACAGGGCTTCTCTGAATTGTGTGATATTTGATGGCATTTATGACCGACGATATCGTCGGGCGTGAGGTTGTACTGTTCTGCATAAGACTTGTTCGAAGCTACAATAGTAAAATCTCGATCGACCAGCACAAAGGGTTGCTGATAAACATCGAGCATTGACTTCAGACAGCCGGGTATTTTCCTGGTGCTCATGACTTTTCCTCCAAACTCCAGAGCCGGCGAGATTCCGTTTTCTGCCTCGGCATTGATCTATCCACCGGGCATATGTGACTGGACAATTCTGATTTTTCAGTGGATCCGGTACGCACACTTATGTGTAACGTTTGTCTCTGTATCTCATGACCACGTAAACAATGCATTGGCGCCCTGGAGAATCTGCCTATGTCATAATCAGGTCACAATCGTCATAGAGAAATAAGGCATATTCTGTGCCACACAGCCGCCCGACAGCGCATTGTATTATATCTCTATGTAATTTAATGAAATATATCTCCCACACAGATTCCATCCAAACCGGAATCAATGACTCATGGCAGAAGTATATGACATAATTTCAGCAGAAGTGGCAGAAGTGGCAGAAGTGGCAGAAGTGGCAGAAATGTTATTTCCAGGCCATTGAGGATTGATATCAGTTATTCAGATCAAGAACCAATCTGTCAAAGCCCGTACGACAAGATGCCGACCATTACCACTTATTTGGGTAGCATATTTTACTCGAATTACTGCCGGAGATACTTCCTGGCAACGCCACATCGACATTGCAGGCAGCAACTGCTGCCCTTATCTAGACAGCATGTTGATGCGCACCATGACGAACGATCTCGCCTGACATCAGATACACAACGTCTTCAGCAATATTGGACGAGAGATCACCAACACGCTCAAGCTGCTTGCAAACAGACAGCAGAAGGATGCGCTGTTCTGCTTCAGCCGGTGTGCCTTCTATCGCCTTGACCTGCTGACTGAAGATAGTCTTGTTCAACTCGTCAAGCTCGTCTTCCATCTCAAAAACGCTCACCGTCAACATCAGGTCCGACTCGACAAATGCCAGCAGACTGATACGTAACATCAGGCGCGCCTGCTTGGACATGGTCAGTATCTCTTCCGGCATTCCAACCGGTGGTAGTGCATCAAGATCCAGCACGCGTTGCGCAATATTTGAGGCATGATCACCGACCCGCTCCAGGTCATTATTTATTTTAAGTACCGCAATGATCTGGCGCAGATCATTCGCCAGAGGCTGGTGTAACGCCAGCAACTTCAGGCACTCCTCTTCCATCTCGACTTCCAGCTGATCTATATCCACATCGTTTTTGATGACGCGTTTGGCGCCTTTGACATCACCCTCCACCAGCACACGAATTGAGTCATTCAACTGATCCTCGATACTCTCGCCAAAGGAAATCAGGCCTTCAATCAAACGGTCCACTTCTCTGTGAAAGTGCAATGACATCTTCAGTCTCCGGAAACAGGATCAGCCGAAACGGCCGGTAATATAATCGCGCGTACGGGTATCGACCGGGTTCTGGAATATCTGCTCTGTGCTACCCACCTCGGCCAGTACACCCATATGGAAAAACCCGGTTTGCTGGGACACGCGGGAAGCCTGCTGCATCGAGTGCGTCACGATAATAATCGTATAGTTCTCCTTCAATTCCCACATCAGGTCCTCAATACGTGCCGATGCGATCGGATCAAGGGCCGAGCAGGGTTCATCCATCAGCAATACTTCAGGGTTGATAGCAATAGCACGGGCAATACAAAGACGCTGCTGCTGTCCGCCAGACAGTCCGGTTGCCGGCGCCTGCAGGCGGTCCTTTACCTCGTCGAAGAGCCCGGCCTTGTTCAGGCTCTTCACCACGATCTCCTCGAGTTCATCGTTGTTTTCTGCCAACCCGTGTATTTTAGGGCCATAGGCGATGTTCTCGAATATGGATTTCGGAAATGGATTCGGCTTCTGGAACACCATACCCACCTGGCCACGCAATGTAACTACGTCGACCCCGGGAGCATAGATATCTTCTCCATCCATGGTAATCCTGCCGGTAATGCGGCAAATGTCCACAAGGTCATTCATGCGGTTCAGGCAACGCAAGAATGTTGATTTCCCGCAACCGGAAGGTCCAATCAAGGCGGTGATTTGCTTGTTATGAATATCTATAGAGATATCATCCAGCGCCTGCTTCTCGTCATAATAAACATTGACGCCTTCAGCCGTCATCTTTATATCAGATGTGGAAGTTGATTCCTGCACTTGTGATTTATCAGCGGCGTAACTGACGAGTGCATCGTCAACTTCAATACGCTCTGCAGTCATAACAGTATCCATGATGTTTCTCTCTTGTCATTCAACCCTGGTTTGTGTTCTGGAACGGATGATCACGGCAAGTAAATTCATCAAGATAAGAAATGTCATGATGACCATGATCGCCGCCGAGGTCTTTTCAACAAAACCACGCTCGGCACTTTCCGCCCAAAGAAATATCTGCACGGGCAAGGCCGCTGAAGCATCCAGCGGCGTCGCGGGAACATTGGCAATGAATGCCACCATGCCAATCATCAACAACGGTGCCGTCTCACCAAGTGCCTGCGCCAGGCCTATGATGGTACCGGTCAGGGTACCGGGCATGGCCACTGGCAACACATGATGAAACACCACTTGCACCGGGGAAGCACCCATACCAAGCGCTGCCTGGCGGATACCCGGCGACACTGAACGGATCGAGGCACGGGTAGCAATAATAATGGTCGGCAGTGTCATCAACGACAACACCATGCCGCCAACCAGTGGCGTGCTGCGCGGCAAACCAAAAACGTTGAGAAAAATAGCCAGTCCCAGCAGGCCAAAAATCACCGACGGTACCGCTGCCAGGTTGTTGATATTCGCCTCGATAACACGCGTCAGACGGGTATCCGGGGCAAATTCCTCAAGGTAGGTCGCCGCAGCAATACCCAGTGGAAAAGCCAGCAGAAAACACACCAGCAGAGCATAAAAAGAGCCAGCTACTGCACCGCCAATACCGGCGAGCTCCGGATAGCGTGAGTCACCCCCAAACAGAAATTGCGAATTAAAACGGTAATGAATACTCCCCTTTGCCATCAACCGGTCATACCACTGCAACTGTTGCTTTGAGAAACGGATGTGTTCACCTGTTCGGGGCAAGTGTCCCTTGTAGAGCTGGTCAAAGTCAGAAGATAACGGCAACTCAAGCGTAACGGTGCTGCCAATCCTGTCGGCATACTCGAGCAGGTAATCACGAACAGCCAGTTCGCCACCGACACTCAGCATTTTCGCAAGAGAGCGGCGTATCTTCCTGTCAGTCACATCCGGAAATTGCGCATAGAGCGCATCTCTGGCTACCGAGGTATAACGCCCCTGCATCAGCACATCCTGAGAATACGGCTCAGCCAGACTCATGCGGCTGGCATCGAGCTGCACATCCAGCTCCACAGTGGCCCTGAAAAATGCCGTATATCCTGATGACACGATCGTTAATATCAAAAACAGCAATACCGAGCCTGCCGCAGCCAATGAGAGAATCCCGTATGCGCGAAAGCGCATTTCAGCCCGCTTTCTTTTGCGAACCAGTTTTTCGTTTGGGGTAATCATAAGCGTCTAGTCGTAGCGTTCCTCGTAAGTCCGAACGATCTTCAGCGCGATAAAATTAAGTACCAGCGTTACACAAAAAAGTGTCAGTCCAAGCGCAAACGCTGCCAGGGTTTTCGGACTGTCGAACTCCTGGTCGCCCACCAGAATCGTTACGATCTGCGCGGTCACCGTTGTGACGCTTTCCAGAGGGTTCGCGGTCAGGTTGGCAGCCAGACCGGCCGCCATGACGACGATCATGGTTTCGCCGATTGCCCTGGAAACGGCAAGCAGGATGGCACCCATCACCCCGGGCAAGGCAGCCGGCAGAATCACTTTCCTGATCGTTTCAGAACGCGTTGCCCCCATCGCCAGCGAACCAAAGCGCAACGATGTCGGTATCGCAGTAATGACATCATCCGACAAGGAGGATATAAACGGGATAATCATCACGCCCATGACCAGTCCGGCAGCCAGAGCACTTTCAGAGGAAGCGTGCAGGCCGATAGTCGAGCTTGCATCGACTATCAGGGGTGCCACTATCAGGGCAGCAAAGAATCCGTACACAACAGTTGGAATACCGGCGAGGATCTCGAGCATTGGCTTGACAAGCGTTCGCACAGAGGGTCGGGCATATTCAGCCAGATAAATGGCCGAGAACAAGCCTAAAGGTACGGCCACCAGCATGGCAATAAACGCTATCAGCATGGTTCCTGCAAATAACGGAATCGCGCCAAAAGCACCTGAACTGCCTACCTGGTCGGCACGAATGGCAACCTGTGGACTCCACTTGAAGCCCAGCAAGAAATCCAGCAAGGGTACGTGTTTAAAAAATCGCAAGGCCTCGACGATCAGCGCCAGCACAATACCGAGAGTTGTCAGGATCGCCACTGTTGAGCTGGCCAGCAGAAAAAAACGTACGAATTTTTCCACCTGTTCGCGAGCCGGAAAATCGACTGCCAGTTTCTTGTAGCCACGATAAAAACCGAGCATACCGGCCACCAGGAACAGAATGGAAAGCACCACACCGGCAGTCTGCGACAATGACTTGTAGCTCTCCACAGCCTGTATAACCATTTCACTGGCATTGCTACCTGGTAATACACCGGCAGCAATATTTCTGATTTCGAGGTACTGGAACATAGCATTGACTGCCGGTTCGCCTGCAGCAGGAGCGAACGCCTGCAGGACAGCAGGCCGAATAAACCAGGGCTCCACCATCAACCAGCACAGCATAATGACGATCATGGGTACGGCGCACCACAAGGCTGTGTAGCTGCCATGGTAAACCGCCCTTGAGCGCGAACGCCTGCCTTGCAGAAACACAGGATCTGTTGCACGCCGCCACCCCAGAAAACCTGCGGTTATCGTCAGCAACATGAACACAAACAGCAGTTGTAAGAAGGTCATATTAAAGTCAGAAATGCCCTGATCTGCTTTTCAGTTGACCAGGGCTGATGGATTAAAATAAAAGACACTTATTTGGTCATGACAACCAGGTCAGCCGCATTTTTCTGCAGTTTCACACGCTTGCTATCAGACAGTGGCACCAGTCCCGCATCCAGCAGGTAACCCTCGTCGCCAATCGCATCTTCTGCTGTGAACTCGTCAAGAAATTCTTCCAGGCCTGGCACTACACCGATGTGCTGCTTCTTCACATAGAAAAACAGTGGCCGCGAAATCGGGTAGCTGTAGTCCTGGATAGTGTCAATATCAATTTCAACACCTTCAACGGCAGCCGCCTGTATACGGTCACGGTTATTTTCCAGGTAACTGTACCCAAAGATACCGAAGGCCGAAGGACTCGCCTCCAGCTTCTGTACGATCAGGGCATCATTTTCACCGGCCTCGATAACAGCACCGTCTTCACGCATAATCTCGCAGGCCTTCTTGTCTGCACTCTTGACGGCGTCAGGACAGCCTTTCTTCATAACCAGCGAATTCCAGGCATCACGGGTACCGGATGTCGGTGGCGGCACCAGTACAGAGATTTTCGCATCCGGCAGGGAAGCATCAATCTCGTTCCACTTCTCCGGCTTTGGACCTTTTTCCGCCAGCGCCTGCCACAGTTGACTACGCGTCAGATTGAGCCTGGGGCCTTTTTTGTCATTCGCAAAGGCAATGCCGTCGTTACCGAAAGCTACCTCGATAATTTCCGTGACACCATTCTTCCGGCAGTCATCCCACTCGGATGACTTCATGGCACGTGAAGCATTTGAGATATCAGCGGTACCACCACCAACGCCCCGGCAAAACAGCTTCATACCGCCACCGGTACCGGTACTCTCGATGACCGGGGTCTTGAATTTACCGCGATTGCCAAAGCGCTCTGCCACAATGGTAGAGAACGGATAGACAGTGGACGAACCCACCACCTGGATCTGGTCGCGGGCAACCGCGGGCGTGAGTTGCAAGGTCGCGGCCAGCACACCGACAGAAACAAGCAACTTATTGAGTTGTTTAGACATTTATCTCTCCATAACAGGTTAACTATTGGCCGACATAGTCCGTCAGCTTTGTTAGCCTTTAATTAGAGAAACAAAAGAATTCAGTGATTAATTTATTGCGGCGGGTAATCAGGCCGAATAAGGCAGCCAAATAGTAAAGGTACTGCCACAACCGACGCGACTGGTCACCCCGACCTCACCCTGATGCACGTTGGTAATGTGTTTAACAATGGCCAGCCCCAGCCCGGTACCACCGAGCTTGCGACTGCGTGCCTTGTCAGCGCGATAGAATCTCTCGAACAAACGCGGAATATGCATATCCATAATTCCGGGTCCTTCATCAATCACATCAATGCGCACCTGATGCCCTTCAATCCTGGCAACAATCCTCACCGTTGTCTGCTCGGGACTGTATTTTATTGCGTTGTCAATCAGGTTAACTATCGCCTGCACAAGCAAGGACGGGTCAACCCTTACCCGTATTGGAGAGATGCAATGCAGTTGCAGGCGGATTGACTTCTTGTCAGCCCTCGACTGACAGATATCCCGACATGACGCAAAGATCTCGGACAAATCATGCCAATCCAGTGCCAGCACCTCGCTGAGCGGCGCACTCTCCAGCCTGGAAAGTGTCAGCAGGTCAGCAATAATATTAGACAGTCGATCTGTCTGTCGCGAAATAATTTCGAGAAACCGTTTGAGATCCTCGGGGTCATCCATGGCACCGTCTATCAAGGTTTCGGTAAAACCCTTGATGGTTGTAACAGGCGTCTTCAATTCATGTGATACGTTGGCTACAAACTCCTGACGCATACTCTCAAGACTGTCAAGCTTGGCAGCCATCTGGTTCAAGGCGTTTGCGAGGTCTGATATCTCCCTCACCTGGTAATCAGGCAACATGCGATCAAAATTACCGCCGGCATAGCGCTCGGCGCCCTGTCTTATTTCATACAGCGGCGGGTTGATTTTACGATACAGGTACAGGCTGACGAGGAAAATCGCCGCAATCAGAAACACCAGCACAGCAAGCATCTTGTTGAATACTTCGCTTAGCAGCTCATCAATAGCAGCAAGCGAACGCGACACCCTGAAAACCAGGCGCACCCCTTCAGCCTTCAACGGCACCGCAACATACAGCATTGATGCCATTACGGTATTACTGTAGCGCAAGCTCGATCCGGTATCCCCCTGAAGCGCACTCATTATTTCGGGACGCTGACGATGATTATCCATTTCAGCCGGATTCGCTACAGAGTCACACTGTACCCGACCATCTGTATCGATCACTGTTACCCGCAGTGTCTTGTCAGTATTTCTATACCTGTGGCACAGCTCATTGACACCCTTGCTCGGGATTCCGTGTTTTTCGACATCCAGTTTGATGGCGCCGGAATATATCTCCAGCTCACCACGTTGCTGATCGACAAAAAAGTCACGAAACCTGTCTGCCACATACCAGGTAACTATCAACAAGGCGATCAGCACAATGGCAACAGACAGCGCGTAATACCACCACAGGGAATATTTACGCCCGGGATCTCTCATCAGGCGTCCTTGAAGCGATAGCCAACACCACGCACGGTCTGGATGTAATTACCGTAATCACCGAGCTTTTTCCGCAGTCCCGCAATCTGTACATCAACGGCACGTTCCGTAACGACATATCCCTCACCACGGATGGCATCGACGATCTGATAGCGGGTAAACACCCAGCCACGGTGGCCGGCAAGGAAATGCAACAGGCGGAAATCGCCTGCCGTTATTTCAACCGGGACCCCTTTGATCGAAGCAATGAACTTTCCGGGATTCAGCTCCAGATCATCAACCCGGATAACCTCGCTGTCACCCGGCACCGGCTGGCTAACACGACGCAGTACCGTACGTATCCGCGCCAGCAGAACTTTCGGACTGAATGGTTTCGGCAGATAATCGTCAGCCCCCTGTTCCAGTCCGGCTACAATATCGTTCTCCTCGCCGCGGGCAGAAATAATGATAACGGGAACATCTTGCGTGGCCGCGTCCTGTTTCATCATCCGGCAAACATCCATGCCACCCATGCCGGGCAACATCAGGTCCAGCAACACCAGGTCAGGCGGGCAGGCCCTGACAGCTGCCAGCCCCTCTTCTCCCGATTCACAGGCAGATACGCCATAGCCAGCTTTTTCCAGGTTATAGCGAAGCAGCTGACTGATGTCTTCCTCATCTTCAATAATGGTGATACTTAATGCTGGCATGGGGAGGTTCACAAGATATGGGATTCAGGGACAATGTAGCAAAACAGCTTGAGTTTGCTATAGAAATGTTAGCGTTTGATTAGCATCTGAAAATACTGACACAGATGCACCCGGCTCCGGCCATTTTATCAGTCGGGCAGCTTCAAGGCGTTACACGCGATGACAGGCCGGAATCAGCATAATAGCCGCCTGTTACTGCCACTCCGAAAAAGGCTCGGCTATCAGATTGGCATTGTAGTAACGGCGATCACCTGTCACTTCCTTGCCGACCCAGTCAGGCAATACGACCGCCTGGTCTTCTTCCTCAAGTTCCACTTCGGCAATAATCAGACCGGCATTGTCCCCGGCGAATTTGTCTATCTCCCAGACCATGCCATGGTGCTCAACCCGATAGCGCGTTTTTTCTATCAAGGGACGTTCACACAGCTCATCCAGCATTTCAGCGGCCTCTCCGGCCGGTATTTCATATTCATACTCGGCGCGGGCCGCGCCGACCGTGACTCCCTTGACCGTGAGAAAGCCCTGGTCCCGGACCAGCCTGACACGCACGGTGCGTTCCGGCACGGTGCAGAGATAGCCCTGCCGGTACGCGATACCGGTACCCGGCACACACCAGTCTTCATTCCTGACCAGAAATTTCCTTTCAATCTCCTGTGGCATTATCAGCTCTCCCAGACTTCCTCATCCGGCTGAGGAGGAAATGATTTCATCAATTCCCCGATAACAAGATCCAGTGCCGCGCGCACGGTATCTTCAACATTCCAGTTTTCAATAATGGGGATTCCAGCCTTGTCTGCCTCGTCCAGTAACCATGATTGCAGTTCCCAGATATCCTCAAGGTGCTCCAGGTAACGTGAAGCCAGGCGCCCGTTTTCTTCACGTCCGCGATGTTTACACTGTTTGCGTAACATTTCTTTTTTCATGCTGGCAAGCATGATGGGAATAACAACAGCCTCGGTATTCTTCACATCAAGATCCATTTCTGTTGGAACCACGTGGACACCTTCCAGGATCAGGTGGTGTCTTTCCTCTATGGACCGATCAATGGTCGATTCCATTGCCAGTTTCATCGCGGCAAACTGGGAAAGGAAACCGCTAACCACACGATTTTCTCGGGTCTGCCGGGATCCTTCGGCGGAAGCCGGCAGACCACGCCAGGCCTCGAAACTCGAGAACCCCAGGGTAGGGATCATTTGTGGCGACAGGTAGGAGCGTATGATCTCACGCATCATGTCGGTAGACTGGTGGCGTGTTATATCGAGTCGATACGCCAGCTCTGACGATATGGTGCTCTTGCCCGTCCCGGTGGCACCACCGATCAATATAATCAGGGATTTACCGCTGTTTTCAAAGCGGCGCCAGGACAGGTAGCGGTCAGCACTATACTCGGAACAGTGCTCGCGCAGACATCTGAATATCACGCGACGCAAGGCCTTGTGGTCAATTTCACGGTGACCAGTTTTTCTCAGGTTCGCCAGAACCTTGCGCGCACCCTGCATGGCCGTCTCCGGCGGGATAGCGCAGGTTTCCAGCGAGTGAGTCAGTATACCCACGGAAAAGGGTGTACTGCGTGTGGGCGTGTGGACAATGATACCGGGTTCACTGCGGGAGCCGGTTTCATAAAGTTTGCGATGGTGACTGTCGTGTCGTTCTTCCAGCAGTTCGATTACCCTGCCCTTTAGTTCACTGCTTTCGACTTCCTGCCTTGCATGCAGCTCACTTCTTACCCGCTGCGCCAGCTCATAGGCATCAACAAAGTCAAGACCGGCATTCACCATTGACTGCACAAGAATCCCTCGCAGGAAAGGAGTGCGGTCTCCTTCGGGTTGCTTGATAACGATTAATTTTGACATGGATACAACTTAACTCTTGCCAGCCTCCAGTGTAAGCAATGCCCTGACTATTTTTCTGCCACCAGGAAACAAACCCAGCCCGGATCTGCACTGCCCCTGGTAGCAGGCGAATAAACACCGGTGCCCTCGCCGGTGTTCGGGTCGGACTCCTCCCAGTACACAGTAACCCGGGAGAAACCGGCCTCATCAAGAAGCTCACGCAGTTCCGGCAAAGTCCACATGCGCCAGACATAGCTAAATGCCTTCTTCATTTTTGAACCGTCGGGAAAATCGAAATGGATATGACAGCGCATATGGCCGTCTATCGGGTTGTAGCTTTGCTGCTCCCAGATATATCTGAAGCCTTTGTGCCGGGTCTTTTCCTTTATTTGACGATAAGCGTCATAGCCACCGAAGGCATCCATAAACAAGATGCCGTCCTTGACCAGTGAGTCGCGTACCTTGCGTAAATAGCCACCCAGTTTGTCGCGCGCCATGAACAACTGGTAACTGAAATTCATGGCGAGCACGACATCAACCGGTTTGGTTTCCACCAGGCACACGTCTTCCTGCAGCAGGCGTACCCGCAGACGCGCCCCGGGTTTCAGGCTGGCCAGGTTGTTTTTCTGACCCCAGGCCAGCACTTCCGGATCGATATCCACACCGACGGCTGTGTTCTTGCTGTCACGCCTGACCCATTCACAACACATACCGGCGGTACCACAGAAGTCTTCCCGCATATGCCGGGGACGCCGGCCGCGCAACTTGCGAAAGGTCTTGCTTACGAACTTGTATTCTATGTCGACACTTTGAACAGACTTCTCATAAAGGGCATGCCGGTCAGCACTTTCCGCCATACTTTTCTTTTTACGGGGTTTTTTATTTTTTACTGCATCGATTTTTGCCGTTACTGCACTCATGGCGGGGAATTATCGCACATCACTCGAGCCAACAAAATACGCATTGCCACCGGCAACTGTTACATGACAACACAGCCGTGGCATCCTATACTTCGATTAGCGTAGTAGCGACCTTGTCTTCAGGGCGTGAGCTGCGCCAGCAACAGTGCGTATGTGCGCACATGCCGGGGGGCAGCTCTCATGGAACCATCCATATGAAACATTTTCCGGACAGCGGATTTTCCGGGCTGCGTGACGTCTTTCTCCGCAACAGGCAGGAGAAGTCACTCAGTGACAGCAGGGCGGCTGTAGTCCTCAATACAATAGAAAGCGTGGTGGATGGCACAGACAGCAAAATAAGGCTTGTACGCGGCTACAGAAAGAAACTCGGGGATATTATTCAGTACTCGCTGGAATTTTCTGATGACATTGTCAACCGGATCCCGCCCCCCCTGGAAGTCAGCAGCAGTAGTTTCGTTTCCGACCCGTATGTGAATGCCTTTTTCACGAATGTCGGGGATCTGCAGTCCGTTTTCAGTCACAGCTCCGAAATACAGGATTATATGGCAGAACCCCATGAGGACAACGCCGGCTGCTGCGCCCTGCTCTGCATGCGCCGCACAGAGAAAACAGTAATGGGCATGGAACTGTCAGGTGACAGGCTGAACAGGGACGTCCTGCAGGTTGCTGTCAACTTCTCGGATCACAGGGTTTATTCACCGGCACCGAGCGAACCCAAAGCACGTCAAGGACTCAAGCACTGTCTGTTCCAGGGGCTGGTAACAAATGCGCTTGAACGTATCGTGAAACTCCGGCTTGCCAGCCACCGGTTGCAAAGCAAGCACCAGATGCTGCACGCGAGCCTCAGACGCAACAGGCAAAAGATAAAGGAAGTGAACCAGGGCACTGACAACAAAATTGCGCATGCTATCGAAGAAACCGGCCTGGAATTGAGAAAGGTCGAGAAACAAATGCTGAACACACCACTGATGACACCGCAAAGAGTACTGGAACAGGTAACCGAGGTGTTCAGCAATCCGGGAGAATTCGTCAAGATGAGAAAGATTCCACTCAGACTCAACAAGATGTGTATCAAGATCAGCGACGACTCGCCAGCACCCGCCAACCAACTCAATCTGACCGAGGTAATCGTTGGCCATGAGTTACCCCGCGTGGTCACACTGGCACGATTCGCGAGAAAGGACTTGCTCTCCAGCACGGTATTCCCGACATCTCAACACCCGGGGACAGCGGCTGGTTAAAGTGCACTTAACTGGTCAGTAATGACTTATGAGCCCTTTTCATTCTCCAGGGCCTTTTCCGTGATTGTTTCGTAGAGGTGCGCGACATAGGAGCAAAACGAGTACCATTCCGGATGCCGGTCGATTAAATGCTTGCTCTGCTGGGAATCGTGAATAATCATATTCAGGAATTCAATATCATCATCACTCAGCACCTCACCACTATCCACCTTCTCCTTGAGTGACAACAACCTTGGCAGTCTTTGTTTTTCGAACCGCTTGATAAGCATCAGAATAACGCCATCTTCACTTGATGGTTTAACCATACCCTGCTCCCCCGCTGCTACTCCGGTTCAACCCGCAACTTGACCACCGCCCGGTCGGTTGCCTCAGCCACCGTAAACCTGAACCCTGCCTCGACAATAAACTCCCCTTCATCGGGTATATGACGCAAGCGGGCCATTACCAGACCACCAAGGGTATGTGATTCGACCGCCGGCAAACTGGTACCGAGCACCTCGTTGGCTTCAGAAATGGGCAGGCGTGCATCCATCAGGTAGGTCTCTTCATCGAGCATCTCGAAAATACGTTTTCGTCGCGGCAGGTATTCCTCAAAGTCATAACCGACATCAATTTCGCCAACAACCTCCTCGAGGATATCCTCCATGGTGATCATGCCTATCGCCGAACCAAACTCGTTCACCACGATAGCCATGTGATCATCCCGGTTACGCAACACGGGCAGCAGCTGGTCGATCGTTTGATAAGGTGACACATAGTGGACGGGCTTGATAAGTTTCTCCAGAGTCTGATTTGATAACTCCGGATCCATCAGGTCCCAGGTTGTCAGGGTAACAACACCGACGATATTGCTTATATTCCTGCTATATACCGGCAGCCGGTTATAGCCGCGCCTGCGTACCAGGGTGATAGCACTGCGGCTATCCCGGTTGCGATTGATTGCCGTCATATCAGCAACAGGGATCATGGCCTCGCCAACCGAGGTATCTGCAAAGCGAATCGCACGCTTGATACGGGCGCGGTCAAAGACGTCTACATTGGCCCCGCGATCCGCCATGTCGACCACCATGCGCATCTGTTCCCGGGTAATAAATACGTTCTGCTCGGCCTTGCCGCCGCCGACGAGGCGCACACACAGGCGTGCGATACGTGAGAACACAAAAACAAGGGGATAGAACAAAATGGAAAAGACCCGCAAGGGATACACAATCACCGGCGCGATCTCGTTGGATTTCTGCTGAAAAACACTCTTCGGCACTATCTCGCCCAGTATCAGGAACAACG
>Ga0316189_10003212_pt1 | contig 15881 bp, 15 predicted proteins | sample LowCovwburrow_MG_FD_204930 | JGI IMG/M metagenome (GOLD analysis project Ga0316189, IMG submission 204930) | Coastal sediment microbial communities from Maine, United States - Lowes Cove worm burrow | ecosystem: Environmental > Aquatic > Marine > Coastal > Sediment | place: USA: Maine... | reverse complement strand
CGGCGGCGACACCGCATGATTGCGCGCAACATAGCGGCAATCCTCGCCGATAAAGCGGAAGCTGACGGCGCGCCGGCGGGTGCCTGAATTGTTGGGCGGTGCGTTGTGCAAGGTGTGATAGTCGAAAGCGACCGCGTCTCCCGGCTCCAGGTCCCAGGCGCGCAGTTCACCGGCGCGCTGTTCCTCATCAATCTCGGGGAAGGGATGGTAGACCGACGTATCACCCTCAAGCGGCTCCAGTGTCTTGAAGCGGCGCGGCACATAGGTCACCGAGCCCTTGTGACTGCCGGCAATAAAGTGCGGACACACGGCCTTGGAGACGGGATCGAGCGGCACCCAGATGGACACCGTCTTGCTGCCATCGAGACAGTAATACGGCAGGTCCTGGTGCCATGGTGTCGGATCCGCGGTACCGGCCTCCTTGACCAGCACATGCTCATGAAACAACTGGGTGCGTGATGCATTCATCAGTTCCCCGGCGATGGCGCCCAGCGGGCCCTGATCGCACACGTCCTTGTAGGCTTTTATGCGCTGCCAGTTGACATAATCACCAAAATAGGCGCCGGGCTTGCCTTCTTCAGTGTGGTTTTTCCCGTAAGGTCCGGGGTTTAGCATGTTTTCTTCAATTGCGGCTGCAAGCTGGTCGCGCCAGGTGGAATCAATGATGTTGCGCAATACGCACACGCCGTCGCGGTTGAATTGTTCACGGGTGTTGGCTGATATCGTGCTCATGCTGATCTCCGGTTGATCGTCTTCAGACCGCGAGCATGCATCAAGCCGGCGATGTCGGCAATCGGTCAATTCCGGCTTTTTATCAGCTACCTGGTCTTGCCCACGATGCAGATGACGGAGCGGGCGCGCAGCGAGCTGCAAATATTGGTGGCCTGTTTCTGGCTGGCAGCGCCAATGCGCGCAGAATAGCGCCGTCTTGCCCCCATGCTCAGGTTCCTGACCCCGACAATCATGGGTGGCTTTTCGCGCAGATCAGCCGGAAATTTCCGCTTTATGCGGTTGAACGTGCGAATGGCAATATTTCTGGAAAAGCTTTCGGAGATCAGGACGCCCCACGGCTGGCGCGGTGCCGCCGGTGCTGCCAGCCGTATGCGTCCGGGTTTGCGGACAAGCTGCAGGCAGGCGGCGGCAAATGAATTCTGCTTGCCGATTTTCGGTATGGGGTGGCGGGCGTCCGGTTCGCGCCATTCCTCAACGGCACGCCCCGTAATGGAGAAAACGTAGTTCTCGGTTTCCAGCGGTACCCTGCCACCGGTGATGAAACGGCTCGCGGCGCCTTCGCCGGCATTGTAGGCAACAGCCGCCAGGCCCAGGTTGCCAAAGCGGTATTTCAGGTGAGCGAGAAAATCAATTGAAGCGGTCAGCGCGGCAGCCGGGTCATACGGGTCGGCCAGGCCGCGCCGCTTTGCCGTGGCGGGAATGAATTGCGCAATGCCCTGTGCCCCTGCCGGAGATACCGCATTGGGTGAAAACCGGCTTTCTGCATTGATCAGGCGGGCAATGAAATGCGGATTGATGCCGCGCCATTTCGAACGGTTTTCCATTAGCCGGCAGACATCACCGGCAAAGGCGGCTGCAGTAACGGCCAGCGGTGCCTGCACAGGCTTCAACCGGGCCTTTACGGGCCGGGCTGAAGCGCTGGCAGCAAAGCAGATGCAGCTTGCGAACAAAACAACCGTGAGCGTGTCAGCCCATGGCCTTTTGCAGATTGCGATCAACGGCATCGAGGAAGCCTTGTGTGCTGAGCCATTTCTGGTCAGGTCCAATAAGCACGGCAAGATCCTTGGTCATCTCGCCGCCTTCAACGGTGTCAATACACACCTTTTCCAGTGTATCGGCAAATTTTCCCAGTTCTGCGTTGTCGTCCAGCTTGGCGCGGTGCGCCAGGCCACGGGTCCAGGCGAAAATCGAGGCGATGGAATTGGTCGAAGTCTCCTTGCCTTCCTGATGCAGGCGGTAGTGGCGGGTAACCGTACCGTGAGCGGCTTCCGCCTCGACAGTGTCACCATCCGGTGTCATCAGCACGGACGTCATCAGGCCCAGTGATCCGAAGCCCTGTGCAACGGTATCCGACTGAACATCGCCGTCATAGTTCTTGCAGGCCCATACATAGCCGCCGGACCACTTCATTGCAGAAGCCACCATGTCGTCGATCAGACGGTGTTCGTAGGTGAGGCCCGCGTCAGCGAACTTGTCAGCGAATTCCGCTTCGAAAATTTCCTGGAAGATGTCCTTGAAGCGGCCGTCATAGGCTTTCAGGATGGTGTTCTTGGTGCTGAGATAGACCGGATAGCCGAGCGTCAGACCGTAGTTCATCGATGCACGGGCAAAGTCGCGGATGGAATCGTCCAGGTTGTACATGGCCATGGCAACGCCGGAGCCAGGTGCCTGGAACACTTCCTTTTCGATGATCTTGCCGTCGTCGCCTTCAAACTTGATGGTCAGTTTGCCGGCTGTCGGGAACCTGAAGTCTGTCGCGCGATACTGGTCACCGAAGGCATGACGGCCTACCACGATTGGCTGGGTCCAGCCCGGTACAAGGCGCGGCACGTTCTGGCAGATGATTGGCGCACGGAAAATAACGCCGCCGAGAATGTTGCGGATTGTGCCGTTTGGCGAGCGCCACATCTTTTTCAGGCCGAATTCCTCTACACGCTGCTCATCCGGGGTGATGGTCGCGCACTTGACGCCAACACCGTACTTCTTGATGGCTTCTGCTGCATCAATGGTGACCTGGTCGTCTGTCTCGTCGCGGTATTCGATGCCCAAATCGTAATATTTCAGGTCAATGTCGAGGTAGGGATGGATCAGCTTGTCCTTGATGAACTGCCATATAATGCGTGTCATCTCGTCGCCGTCGAGTTCAACAACGGGATTGGCCACTTTGATCTTGGACATGGAAACTTAGCCTCGCTTTGTAGGGGGTTGGTGCAGCGCACAACAGATTATGGTGCGCGTCATAGCAAAGCGCGCGGCCAAGAGCAAATATGACAAAGGGCTAACACGGGCCGCATCGTCGCACGCCAGCGACCCTGCGGTCTGTTCAGTCGTTGTTGATAAACCGGATGCCGAGTTCCCGGTCACCGCGCCAGCAGACCTGGGCCTGTTTCACTGCGCCGTCGGGCAGGATGGTAAATTGAAAGCAGGACGGCACCGTGATGTCTTCGTCAAGGCGCAGCCTGGCGCCGGCGGCCGTCAGGTCACTGATCTCGCATGGCACGCCCGGCTCATCACCGGGATAAATGATCAAGCCATTCCCGTTTTCGTCGGGGCGGGGCTCACTGCGGTCGTGCTCGGTGTCTGCTGCGGTTTGCTGATCAACTCCGGCTTGTGTGTCCAATGCGGGGATGTGAAGTTGCCCGTCATCGGCGCCCGGCGCGCGCGACGGGTGCGGTCTTGCGGGCTGATGCGACCGTGAAACATCGGATGGCGATGTATTCAAGGCCTTCACCCGATCGAGTTGGTGCAGCAAGCGCTGATGCAGATCCGTCATGTCAATTTCCGGAAGCAGGTTCAAATTGGCCAATTATCCGGGCGATTATCTCTCATGATTGATGAAAACCGGGTAAATGGCGGGAACAATATCGCGGCAAGGCATAATTTTATTTTGCGAGAGCAGTATCCAGCCACAAAGATGGGCGCATTTTCCTTAACACCTTGGAATTGAGCCTCTTTGTTCGCTCAGATGATGCCATCTGGGCGAATGATGCGGTTGAGGCTTGTATTTTTCAAGCTCTGGTGTATCGCATATCGCAGCATGACAACCACACCGACAGACGCTGCGGACAAGCCGGCCGTGATCCTGGTGAACCCGCAATTGGGGGAAAACATCGGCACGGCTGCTCGTGCCATGGCCAATTTCGCCTTGAGCGAACTGCATATCGTGGAGCCGCGCGATGGCTGGCCCAATGATCGCGCGCTGAGTGCATCGGCCGGCGCCGTTCAGATCATCGAGCAGGCCAGGCTGCACGACACCTGCACGCAGGCAATTGAACCGTTCAACCGGATCTATGCCACCACTGCGCGGCCGCGCGGCATGACCCAACAGATCATGACGCCGCAGGAAGCTGCCGGTGACATGCACCGTCGCATCGGCAATGGCGAGCGCATTGCGATCATGTTCGGCCGCGAACGCTGGGGCCTGAGCAATGAGGAGGTTTCCCTGGCCGACGTGATCATCACGGCCCCTGTTGATCCGGAGTTTGCATCCATAAACATTGCCCAGGCCGTGCTGCTGGTTGGCTATGAATGGTACAAGCCCATAGCTGCCAGCCTGGGCATGGGCACCGGTGAACTGCCGGCCATGAAGGGATCGGGCCTGAGAGTTCGCGGCGGCGAGGGACTGGCGACCAAGCAGGACCTGCAAGGGTTTTTCGCTCATCTGGAAGCCGAGCTGGAGGCAGCCGGGTTTTTCAAATCACCCGCCATGCGCCCCGGCATGATTCGCAATTTGCGCAACATGTTTCAGCGTATTGAGCTCAGCCTACAGGAGATCAGAACATTGCGCGGCGTCATCGCGTCCCTGACCCGGACCCATTTGCGGGCACGCAAAAGCCGTACCAAAACCAATGACGAGGTTGGTGAATGAGCCATCGGCGCGCGCGCATCCTGGTTTTTGATTCCGGCACAGGCGGCTTGAGCGTGGCGCATGCCATACGTGCGCAACTGCCTGATGCAGATTTTGTCTATGCAGCCGACACAGCCGGTTTTCCGTATGGCAAATGGGCCGAAGTGCTGCTGGTGCGCCGCATTTTGCGGGTAATGCGGGATTTGCTGGACCTGGTGAAACCGGATTGCGTGGTGATCGGGTGCAACACGGCCAGTACGCTGGCCCTGAACGTGCTGCGCGAGGAATTCCAGATGCCGTTCGTGGGAACAGTACCTGCCATCAAGCCTGCGGCTGCGCTGACCAAAACCGGGGTTATCGGCGTGTTGGCCACGCCGGGCACAGCCAGGCGCGAATATACCCAAACCCTCATCCACACCTATGCATTTCATTGCAGGGTCATCCTGCACGGTGCGCAGCGACTTGCGGCCATGGCAGAGACGAAGCTGGCAGGCGGCGTTGTGGACAGGGCTGCTCTGCTGGCCGAGATCAGCCCGGTGTTCCGCGAAAAGCAGGGTGCGCGGACAGATGTCGTGGTGCTTGGCTGCACACACTATCCGCTGCTGCTGGAGGAAATGCAGGAGTTTGCCCCGTGGCCGGTCACCTGGATCGATCCGGCGCCGGCAATCGCGCGGCGCACGGCATCGATTCTGGCAGATGCCGGTAAATCGGCCGGCCTGCCGGTCGCGGTTGAGCACAACACAGTCCTGCTGACTTCGCACCCCAAGGGTGGTGACCATGTGCCCGCCGGGTTTTCCGATGCGGGGTTCGACAAGTTACAGGTTGTCGATATTCCCCTCTAGAGCAACATGGATTCAATTGAACCCATAAAGTTGCTCTGACCCTGTGGTAACAAAACGCGCGGCAGAGTTTGACACGGGGTGTGTTCCGGCGTAAAAGCCACCTCGTTCTGTGCCGTCAAGGCCAGTACATTGCTTGTTCGTGACCGTTTCGCCTTTCCCGAATTTTAAACGCGGGAACACTTTGGGGAGGAACAGTCTGTCGGACCGGGAGACCGGTGAGAAGGAGAACAGGCTTCATAACCGAGAGGCGGTCAGCGGAATTTTATCCGGCACTGGCCGCTGTTTTTATTTTTGATCTGGAGTTCATTGCAAAAATGTCCAATCGTGTAAGCTCAAAGTACAAACTTGATCGCCGCATGGGCGAAAATATCTGGGGCCGTCCGAAATCCCCGGTAAACCGTCGTGAATACGGCCCCGGCCAGCATGGCCAGCGCCGCAAGGGCAAGCTCAGTGACTTCGGTACGCAGTTGCGTGCCAAGCAGAAGCTGAAGGGCTATTACGGCTCGATCTCCGAAAAACAATTCCTGGCAACCTACAAGGAAGCCTCGCGGATCAAGGGCAACACCGCAGAAAACCTGATCGGCCTGCTTGAGCGCCGGCTTGATGCTGTTGTCTATCGCGCAAAACTCGTTCCTACGGTTTTTGCCGCGCGCCAGTTCGTCAATCACGGCCATGTGCTGGTGAACGGCAAGCGGGTCAACATTCCGAGTTACCGCGTCAACATCGACGATGTCATCGAAGTTCGCCAGAAATCCCGCGAAATGGGTCTGGTGCTGGAAGCCATCCAGAGTCCGGAACGCGATGTTCCTGACTATATCGATGCAGACCACAAGAAATTGACCGCCAAACTGGTGCGCATCCCGCTGCTGGCCGACGTGCCGTATCCGGTGATGATGGAGCCGAACCTGGTCATCGAATTCTACTCAAGCTGATCCAGCCTTCAGCTTTATCGAGATCCGGCCCGGCAGCTTACCCTGCCGGGCTTTTTGTTTGCGGAGAGGCACAGTATGAAACTTTACATCGGCAACCAGAAATATTCCTCGTGGTCGTTCAGGCCGTGGATCGCGCTGAAGGTGAAGGGCGTTGCATTTACCCAGGTGCTGCGCCGGTTTGACGATCATCCCGAACGGATTGATTTCAAGTCGTTTTCGCCGACCGGCAAGGTGCCCTTGCTGGATAATGACGGGGTAAAGGTGTGGGAGTCACTGGCGATACTGGAATATCTCGCAGACCTTTATCCGGATAAAGGGTTCTGGCCGACAGATGTCAGCGCGCGCGCCCATGCCCGGGCCATTTCGGCCGAAATGCTGGGCGGTTTCAATGCGCTGCGCAGCGAGTGCCCGATGAACATGGCACGCAAGCACGCAGCCCTTGCCGTGTCCGACGGTGCGCGCCGGGATGTATCGCGCATTGAACAGATCTGGGCCGAGTGCCTAGAAAAATCCGGCGGACCATTCCTGTTCGGCGAGTTCAGCAACGCAGATGCGATGTATGCGCCGGTGGTCAACAGGCTGGAGATCTATCAACTGTCAGACCACGGGTCTGTAAAATCCTATTCCGCCGCCATGAAAGCCCTGCCGGCGTGGCAGGAATGGCAAGCAGCGGGCAGGGCCGAGCCGTGGATTTATCCCGAAGACGAGGCCTGAACACACCTGGTTCAAATCGGTCTGAGCGTGGTTTTTCCACCTGGAGGCGCTGTGCGCAGCGCGATGCGGTGTATCGGGCAAGCTCAGCAACGCACCTGATGAACGGATTTGCCTCTCGCCGGTGTGTCGAGTTCCGCCGCTATTTTGACCGCCGGATCGTCCTATCGATAAGGTCATTTACCAATGCCGGTGTTTCGATTGAAGAGGAATGGCCTGCGCCCTTGAAGACGACCAGTTCCGATCCCGCGATCGCTGCATGCAGGCGCTCGGATTTCTCAGGCTCTGTGGCTACGTCCTCATCACCGACACCAATGCCGACCGGTATTTTGATGTCGCCCAGAAGATCGCTGCAGCCATCACGGTCAATCACACCCGACACTGCTCGGGTTATGCCACCGCGGTTATTGCCGCCAATCGCGTTCGCCCACCGTTGTTTTTCTTTCACCCGGGTTGTGTTGGTCAGAAACGTCTGGCCAAAAATGATCGGCAAAACGCGACCAACAACAGCCCATAGCCCGATCCAGCGAGCTACAAAATTGAGCATCCGGTATTTGGGTCGGTTCTGTATTGGCTCAGGGTCGGCAGTGGTATCCAGAAGGGTTAGCGTTTTCAGCAACTGTGGCTTTCGCGCCGCCAGACGCATGCCAACGAAACCGCCCATGCTCAACCCGACAAAGTGGCAAGGGGCGATATCCAGGTGACCGATCAGGGCGGCAGCGTCCTCCGTCAGCGTGTCGATATCATATCCATCTTTGGCCACGCCACTTTGCCCCTGACCGCGGTGATCGAACGTAATGCAGCGATAACTGCCCTGCAGATGGGCGACCTGTTCCTCAAACATGGTTCCATCAAGCAAAAGCCCGTGCGAAAAAACGATTGCCTCGCTGCCGCTAGCTGTGTCGGTGAAGTGAATATGCGTTCCATTCAGGTCAACGTGTGGCATTTTCTGTTAAACAAACTCCGGAAGTGTATTGTTTGATATTCTCTCGACCGAAGCAAAATGCCGAAAACCATTTCACACTTTTCGGAAAGCGCTTCAGGCCTCATGCCGGTTGCGGAACAGTTCCCAGGCGAATTTGGCCCGTACGCCGATGTCCAGAAACGGGCGTGGCGGGACTTTTGACGGACTGCCCAGGCTTTCCATGTCGGCAATCATCGGGTTGTCCACACCACACGCCATGTCGGCGGCCAGCATGCCGGAAATCGTGCCCTTGGTCACACCAACCGCATTTTGACAGGTCGCAGCCCAGACATTTCCGGCAACCTTGCCAAAACCGGGCGCGCCGTTTTCCGACAGGCAGATAAAGCCGGTCCAGGTGTGCTCCATGGTTACATCCGGCAACATCGGGAACCGTTGGTCGAACAATCGCTTGTGCTGTCTGGCGACTGTTGCGCGTGCCGTCTCCGCCACACGAACAGATGGTTGAAAGTGGATGTTCTGTCGAATCAATATGCGCTTGTCCGGTGTGTAGCGCATGGTGATGCCGGCGAAGGCATTGGCCGGCGTCAGCCCCCAGTCCTCATCGACCCCATAGGCTGCCTGTTCCGCCTCGTTCAAGGGCCTGGTCAGGCTTGCATGGGCTGCAAACCGCAACAGCCGGCCACGGTAAAATCCGAACTGGTCGGCCAGACCGTTGACGCACATGACGAGTTTTGGCGCAAACACACTGCCGAAAGGCGTTTGTGCGGTGACGCCGTTACTATAGTCGATGTCCACTACGGGTGAATGTTCGTACAGATCGACATTGCCCGGCAGACTGTCGGCCAGGCCACGGGTAAGTGCAGCTGGGTTCATCAGAATACAGCCAGGCGTGTAGATGGCCGCGTCAAAGTGGCTTGTGCCGAGCCTGTCGCTCAATTGTGCCTTTTCAATCCAGGTCAGGGGCTCGCCAATGGCCTGCAGTTCGCGGGCAAAAGGCTCCAGTACCTCGCGTGTTCCGTGCGCGCTCACGGCGGCATGATATTTGCCCTTGCGCGCCCAGCCGCAATCGATGCCGTGCTGCTGCACCATATCTTCCAGATGGGCAATGGCAGCCCTGGCAAGGCCCATATAGCATTTTGATGCCTCAAGCTCTTCCAGCGACGATCCGACATTGTGCGGCAGGTCGATGGCAAATCCGGAATTGCGGCCTGATGCACCCTCGGCGACTTCGTGTGCCTCCACGAGGGCAATTTGATCATCCGGCCTGTTGAGCGCCAGTTGGCGGGCAGCGGCCAGCCCGGCGAAACCGGCACCAATGACCAGCCAGTCTGCCCTGATATGCTTGTCAAGCGCGCGCCGGGGTTGCCGGTTTGGCAGGATCGCGCTCCACCCGTTGGTCTTGTCGTCTTCAGGCAACAGCTTGATTTTCATGTCGGAAGGCTCAGTCTTCTTGGGTCTCGGCCCAGTTGGCCGGGTGAATGGCAAAAAACACAATGGCGTGTTCCGCCTCATACACAAGTGGTGTGCCGGCCGGCAGCCAGATTGAGTCCTTGCTGTTTGCTTCAAAAGTGCCGTTCGGTGTGTGGACCGTCACCTGGCCGTCCACAACATGCAGGACTTCATCGTACCTTACGGTCCATTCCAGGCGTGCATTGGTCAGCCGGGCCATGCCGCAGCCAAGTTCACTGCCATCCTCACTGGAACATATGCTGGCCAGTTGTGCCTGATCACCGCCTTCGGCACGGGGCTTGAATTCAAGCTCGGTGAACCTGACAAGCCGGGCCGGAGATTTGGTTTTGGTCATGTTGCGACCTCCCGCAGTGATTGTTGCCCGGGCAGGGTGATGGCGCAGTGCATCGAAGCCGCGCACCTTTACAGCAGCATGAAACATGACTCTCGAACTGGCAACCGCTTAACGGGTTGAAACATCCCGGCAAGGCGCATAAATAACCGGCATGTCGTCCTGACGATGCACGATGATTCGATTTTTGAAAGACCGGATGTCCGCACTGCTCGAACTCAATAGCCTGGTTAAACGTTTTCAGTCGTTCACTGCCGTGAACGATATTTCACTGGAAGTGCCTGCTGGCGAAGTGCTCGGTTTTCTGGGCCCGAACGGGGCCGGGAAATCAACCACCATGAAAATGGCGGCAGGGTTTCTAACGCCGGACAGCGGCAGCGCACTCATATGCGGCGTGGACGTTGCCGTGCACCCGGAACTGGCGCGTACGAACCTCGGCTACCTGCCGGAAGGTGCGCCGGCGTATGGCGAGATGTCGGTCGCCGGTTTCCTGAAATTCTGCGCCAGACTGCGCGACCTGTCGGGTGCCGAGGCGCGTGAGGCCATCGCACGTGCCGTCGACCGCACGGAACTCGGCGGCGTGCTTGACCAGCCCATCGAGACCATGTCGAAAGGCTTCAAGCGGCGCGTCGGGCTGGCGCAGGCTATTCTGCATGAACCCAAAGTGCTGATCCTCGATGAACCCACCGACGGTCTTGACCCCAACCAGAAGCACCATGTGCGACAGTTGATCCGCGATATGTCGGCAGATCGTGCCATCGTGATATCCACCCACATCCTCGAAGAGGTCGATGCTGTGTGCTCGCGCGCCGTCATCATCGATCGCGGAACCATCGTCGCCGACGGGACGGCGGATGAGCTTCGCAAGCTGGGCGCCCGTAAGGGCAAGACATCCAGCCTGGAAGAAGCCTTCCGGCAGGTGACCGCGCCCGTAACGGAGCAGGAGCCTGCCCATGTCTAAGATCATGGCCATTTTCCAGCGTGAGTTGTCGGGCTATTTCACCACGCCGATTGCCTATGTGTTTCTGGTAATCTTCGTGATGCTGGGCGGGCTGTTCACTTTCTATATCGGTAACCTGTACGAACGGGGCGTGGCGGACCTGCTGCCGTATTTCACCTATCTGCCGTGGCTGTTCCTGATTCTGGTGCCGGCCATCTCGATGCGGCTGTGGTCAGAGGAACGTCGCAGCGGAACCATCGAACTGTTGATGACCATGCCGATCAGTGTCTGGCAGGCGGTGGTCGGCAAATGGCTGGCCGGTGTGGCTTTCGTGGCTGTTGCACTGATGTGCACCGTTCCGCTGTGGCTGACCGTCAATTACCTTGGCTCTCCCGACAATGGTGTCATTGCCGTCAGTTACCTGGGCGCGCTGGCGCTGGCCTGCGTGTTCCTGGCGATCGGCAGTTGCATGTCGGCCCTGACCAGCAACCAGGTCATCGCTTTCGTGCTGGCCGTGACGGCCGGCTTTGTGTTTGTCACATCGGGTACGCCCATTGTACTTGACGCGGTGCGCGCCGTTGCACCAGAAGCTGTCGTTTCAGGTATCGGATCGCTGTCCGTCCTGACGCACTATGAAGGCCTGACGCGCGGATTGATCGACGTGCCGGCCGTGGTGTGGGTTGCCTCGATGACCGTGTTCTGGCTGTTTGCCACGACGGTTGCAGTTGAACTCAAAAAGGCCGGGTGAGGGTGATGTTGCAGAGTGCATCAAAATCGACACTTGGCATTGCCGCACTGGTATTGGCCGCACTGGCACTGGTGGGCGTCAACCTGTGGGCAGGACAGGGCCTGAGCCGGTATCGCGCAGATATGACGGCGGGCGGCATCTATACATTGTCGGACGCAACCAGGACAGTGTTGTCCGGTCTTGATGAGCCGGTGACCATCCGGCTGTTCTACACGCCGCAACTTGGCGCGCAGGTGCCGACCTATGCCAGGCATCATGACCGTGTGCTGTCGATGTTGCGCCATTATGGCGATCTGTCTGCCGGGAAACTGCGGGTCTCGCTGGTGAAAGCGGAGCGCTTTACCGACGAAGAGGATGAAGCCTCGGCTATCGGCCTGCAGGCAGCACCCCTGCCGGGCGGCAACGGGTCGGCATTTTTCGGGCTGGCCGGTACCAATTCCACCGATGAACTGGAGATCATTCCGTTCATGGCACTGGAGCGCCAGGACTTCCTGGAACTGGACCTGACGCGGATGGTGTTCAAGCTTGCCAATGCGGGCAAGAAGAAGGTTGCGCTGATGAGCCGCCTGCCGCTGGCCGGCAACGTCAATCCGCAGACCGGGCAGCAAATTCCGGCATGGGCGGTGGTTGAGCAGTTGCGCGACTTTTTCGACGTGGATTTTCTGTCACCGACCTTTGACGCGGTGCCGGAAGACGCCGACCTGCTGCTGCTTGTCGCGCCCGGTGAACTGAACCAGAAGACGGCCTATGCCATTGACCAGTATGCCCTGGCGGGCAAACCGGTGATCGTGTTTGCTGACCCTTATTCCGAAGTGTTGCCGACGGACCGCGACAGCTTGACGAAAAATCCGCTGTTTGCCGCATTGCTGGCCGCCTGGGGTATGCAGGTTGAGGCGGACAAGGTGGTTGGCGACATCGACAATTCGCGGCAGGTCCAGTTCAACAACCAGGGCCAGCCTGCCATCGTCAACTATCTTCCCTGGCTGGCCATGCCACAAACCAGTTTTGATCGCACAGACGGCATCTTCAACCAGATATCCTCCTTGCTGCTTGCCTCTGCCGGGGCCCTGTCACCGGTGAAAGACGCCGGCACCAGCTTCCAGCCGCTGGTCGCCAGTTCACCGCGTTCTGCCATGATCGACGTGAAGCAGCTGCGCAATCCCGATCCCATCCGGATGCTGCAATCGTTTCTACCCGATGGTGAGCAGCGTGTGCTGGCCGCCAGGTTGCGCGGCAATGCCGTGTCGTCGTTCAAGGACGGCCGTCCCGACGATGCTGCCACCAAGGGCGAGCATGTTGCGACGGGGCCGGTCAATGTGCTGGCCGTGTCTGATGCCGATATGCTGTTTGATTCCTTCTGGGCCGAAGTGGGCCAGTCCAATGGCCGGCAGGTGGTCATTCCACGCGCCGGCAATGCCAACTTCCTGATCAATGCCATTCAGGACATGGCCGGCGGCCAGGCACTGGCCGGCTTGCGTGGCCGCGGTGTCGAGCAACGTCCGTTCACCCGCGTTGCACAGTTGCGGGCCGATGCCAATGCGAGGTTCAGGCAGCAGGAGCAATTGCTGAACAAGCGACTGCAGGAGACCCAGAAGAAACTCACCGAGCTGTTGTCGCGGTCGAAGGACGGCGAAGTAACCCTGAGCGAGGCCGAGCAGAAGGGCATTGAGGACTTCCGCAGCGAGATGTTCACCGTTCGCAAGAGCCTGCGTGAGGTGCAGCGCAATCTGCGGGCCGATATCGATGCGCTGGGCACCAGGGTGAAGATGGCGAACATTGCCGTTGTTCCGCTGATCATCGGCCTGTTCGGGTTTTTCCTTCTATGGCGCAGACGCTCACGCGCCAGTGCTTCCAAGTCGAAGGGGGCCAGATGATGACACCTCGCGGCGTGATTGCATTGGCCGTTGCGGCTGCTGTCAGCCTGGCAGGTGCCACCTGGCAGTTGCAGTCCAACTCATCGGGCTATGTCGAGGCACAACGTGGCGAACGGCTGCTGCCGGACCTGCTGTCGCAAGCCAACGATGTCGTGGCGATCACCATCAGCCAGGCGGGCAGGGACGTGCGTATTGAACGCCAAGGTTCATCCTACGTCCTGGGCGGCTCGGGCTATCCGGTCAAGGGCGGCAAGTTCCAGTCGGCCATCGTGGCTGCTGCCAGTCTTGAGAAATTTGACGCCAAGACGTCGCGTGCGGAGAAATATCCGCTGATCGAGGTTGAATCACCCGCAGACAAGGCTGCCAGGAGCCGGTTGATCCGGTTTGAAGACGCCGGTGGAAACACCCTTGGCGAGTTGATACTGGGTAAGAAGGCCCGTGGCCGGCTGGGCGGTGCGGTTGGCGATGGACAGTATGTGCGCTTGTCGCAGGATACCCAAAGCTGGCTGGCGCGCGGTGTTGTCGAAGCCGGTATGAAGCTGGATGGCTGGGTCGACACTGCGATTACCGACATGAACGCCGAACATGTAGTTCGCGCGACTTTCCAGCCCACCGGCGGTCCGGAACTGGTGGTGCGCCGCACCGGCGTGACGCAGGGCGGTCAGGCCAAGTTTGAACTGGACGGCATTCCCGAAGGCCGCAAGCCGAAGAACGATCTGACCCTCAGATACGCAGCAACCGACCTGGGCAATGTCAGTTTCGTCGATGTGCGCAACGATGGCGGCGGCGACATCGTACAGCGTACAACCCTGATGATGGCGGATGGACTGGTTGTCGAGTTTCGCATCACCGGGGATGACTGGGTAAGCCTGCACATTGTCAACGAGGGCACGGACAAGATCACGCTGAATGACCTGAAGGCCCGCACGCAAGGCTGGCAGTACAAGCTGGCGGACTACAAGCTGAAACAGTTGCAACTGACCATGGCAGACCTGACAGAGTGAGTTCACCTCACTCTAATCGAGTGTGAACAGTTGCACCGCCTTTGCATCCACATAGGCAAAGCAGCCCGCCAGTTGTGGCATGAATGGTGTTGAGGTGTACGCCCCGATCGCCCCTTGCGCTTCAAGACGCCCCGCATATCCCGGAGCATCGCCATGGGTCACCCATGTACCGGGCATCCATGTGGGGCGGATTGGCCTGCCGCCGGCCCGGGTGATTTTCGCAAATGCCTGGTCTTCATGTATGGACGGTGGAAACACCGCCAGCACCGTGCCGGATTGCTCCGGGCTGATCCGGCCCAGGTGCATGAACAGCGCAAAGCCTGACAGCCAGACAAGCAGGATGCCGGCAAACAAGGCGCTGGCAGTTCCGTGTCCTGGCCATTTCATCTCGTGCATCAGGCCCGTGCGCCGTCTGGTAGGGAGAAGGCAGGAGCCCGCATTTCCTTGATCGGCCAGTGCATCAGGGCCGCAAACAGGCCCAGGGCCACGCCGATCCACCAGACGGTGTCATAGGTGCCCGCCTGGTCATACAGCCTGCCTCCCAGCCAGACACCGAGGAAAGACCCGACCTGATGCGAAAAGAACACGATGCCGTACAGCATGGCCATGTATCGTGTACCGCAGATGATGGTAACCAGCCCCATGGTCAGCGGGACGGTCGACAACCACAACAGCCCCATGCAGGCTGAAAAGACTGCTGTTGTCACAGGGGTGATCGGAAACACGAAAAACAGGGTCATGGCAACCGAACGGGCCAGGTACAAAAACGTCAGACTGTAGCGTTTCGAATACTTGCCGCCGATTATACCGGCCGAATAGGCACCGACAATGTTGAACAGGCCGACAATGCCGATGGACCAGGCGGCAAGTTGCGGCTCAATGCCTTTCTCCACCAGCAGGGGCGGAAAGTGAACCGTCATGAAGGCGACCTGGAAACCGCAGACAAAGAAGCCAAGAGTCAGCAGCACAAAGCTCGAATTACCGATCGCGCGTGACAGGGCATCGGAGATACTCATCTCGAGTTCGGTCTCGTCGCGAGCGACACCACCATGTCCGGCGCGCAAAGGCAGCACCAGTACCAGCATGAACAGAACCGAACCGCCCAGCAGCACCAGGGCCATCTGCCAGCCGAAGCCGGAAATGAATGCCTGGCCAAGGGGGGCAAACACGAACTGGCCCATGGAACTGGCAGCGGTTGCAATACCAAACGACCAGGAGCGCTTTTCCGGCGGAACAAGCCGGGCAAAAGACGCCATGATGACGGAGAAAGAGGTCATGGCAATGCCAAGGCCCATCAACAGGCCGCCGGACATCATCAGCAAGAACACGTTGTCTGCAAATGACATCATGACCACGCCGGTAGCATAGACGAGTGCGCCGACAATAATGACGCGGAAAGTGCCGAACTTGTCGGCAAAAGCGCCGGCAAACGGCTGTGCCACACCCCAGATCAGATTTTGCAGGGCCATGGCGAGTGCGAAGGTTTCGCGGCCCCAGCCATTGGCTTCGGTTACAGGCGCGGTAA
>Ga0316189_10003211_pt1 | contig 15881 bp, 11 predicted proteins | sample LowCovwburrow_MG_FD_204930 | JGI IMG/M metagenome (GOLD analysis project Ga0316189, IMG submission 204930) | Coastal sediment microbial communities from Maine, United States - Lowes Cove worm burrow | ecosystem: Environmental > Aquatic > Marine > Coastal > Sediment | place: USA: Maine... | reverse complement strand
GCGCGATACCCATTTTCTCCTGGTCCGGCTTGGACTTGGGTTCCACCGCAACCGAAATCACCGGCTCGGGGAATTCCATGCGCTCCAGCACGATGGGCTTGTCGATATCACACAGGGTATCCCCGGTGGTGACATCTTTCAGGCCAACCGCCGCGGCGATATCGCCAGCCAGCACTTCCTTGATCTCCTCACGGGAGTTGGAGTGCATCTGCACCATACGGCCGACGCGCTCTTTCTTTTCCTTCACCGAGTTATAAACGCCAGTACCGCTGTGCAGCGTCCCGGAGTAGACACGGAAAAAGGTCAGCGTGCCCACAAAGGGGTCAGTGGCAATTTTGAATGCCAGCGCAGAAAAAGGAGCGTCATCATCAGCTTCCCGCGTGGCAACCGTGTTATCGGCGTCCAGCAGGGTACCTTCGATGGCCTTAACCTCAGTAGGAGACGGCATATACTCGATCACCGCGTCCAGCATGGCCTGTACGCCCTTGTTCTTGAACGCAGAACCACCCAGGACCGGTACGATTTCATTGGCCAGCGTACGCGCGCGAATGCCAGCCTTGATTTCTTCCTCGGTGAGGTGGCCTTCTTCGAGGTATTTTTCCATGAATTCATCGTTGGCTTCCGCCGCCGCTTCCATCATGTACTCACGCATCTCGGCAACAGCATCGACCATGTCTTCCGGCACTTCACCGTATTCAAAGGTCATGCCCTGGTCAGCCTCACTCCACAGAATGGCCTTGTTCTTCACCAGATCGACCACGCCCTTGAAGTTTTCCTCGGAGCCGATAGTCATCTGCAGGGGTACCGCGTTGGCGCCCAGGCGCTCCTTCAACTGGCTTACCACCATATTGAAATCCGCACCGGCCCTGTCCATCTTGTTGACGAATACCATGCGGGGCACTTCGTACTTGTTGGCCTGGCGCCAGACAGTCTCAGTCTGGGGCTGCACGCCGGAGGAACCACACAGCACCACTACGGCACCGTCGAGCACGCGCAGCGAACGCTCCACCTCAATAGTGAAGTCAACGTGTCCGGGGGTGTCGATGATGTTGATGCGGTGATCATCGAACTGGGCGTCCATACCCTTCCAGAAACAGGTGGTAGCAGCAGAGGTAATGGTGATACCACGCTCCTGCTCCTGCTCCATCCAGTCCATGGTGGCCGCACCATCGTGCACCTCACCAATCTTGTGGGACAAGCCAGTGTAAAAAAGAACGCGCTCTGTGGTCGTGGTTTTACCCGCGTCCACATGCGCACAGATACCGATATTACGGTACCGACTGATAGGAGTCTTACGTGCCACGATTAAATCCCCAATAATAGGTTGCTGGGCAACAGGTTAAAAACGGTAGTGAGAGAACGCCTTGTTCGCTTCTGCCATACGGTGTACATCTTCGCGCTTCTTCACGGCATTTCCTTTGCCCTGTGAAGCATCGATGATTTCACCCGCCAGGCGTTGACGCATGGATTTCTCGCCGCGGTTGCGCGCGTAGTCCACCAGCCAGCGCATGGACAGCGCGATACGGCGAGCGGGACGCACTTCAACCGGCACCTGGTAAGTTGCACCACCAACCCGGCGGGATTTTACTTCCACCATGGGTGCAATGTTTTCCAGTGCTTCGTCGAAAGCTTCCAGGGGGTCTTTGTTCAGTCGTTCCTGAACAATCTCAAGAGCGCCATAAACAATGGTCTCAGCGACTGATTTCTTACCGCTGACCATCACATGGTTCATGAATTTTGCCAAAGTCACATTGCCATATTTGGGATCCGGCAGGACTTCGCGTTTTGCGACTACTCGTCTTCTTGGCATGGTATTGCCCTTCTCTATATCTCTTCAGGTTTCCCGAACACTAATCCTGCCACAAAGGCGGGGGAGGCAGCGTTTCGGCCTTACTTACATCGTTTGCTTCTGGTTACGCTAGCAGAACTCGCCTACTTGGGTCGCTTGGCACCGTACTTGGAGCGACCGTTTCTGCGGTCTGAAACTCCAGAGGTGTCCAGGCTGCCACGCACGGTGTGATAACGCACACCCGGCAGGTCCTTTACACGACCGCCGCGAATCAGCACTACACTGTGTTCCTGCAGGTTGTGTCCTTCACCACCGATATACGAGGAAACCTCGTAACCGTTGGTCAGGCGCACCCGGCAGACTTTACGCAGTGCAGAGTTCGGCTTCTTCGGCGTAGTCGTATAGACGCGAGTACAAACACCGCGGCGCTGCGGGCAGCTTTGCAGGGCAGGTACGTCGCTCTTCTCTACTTTGCGCTTCCTGGGCTTACGAACCAATTGGTTGATCGTTGCCATTCAGTTAGAACTCCAAAATATATCGTTTAGTTTCATGGCCTTATGGCCTACCTCTACACATCGGGAGCGGCGGCGGTACGCGCCAAACATCAGGACGCACTGAACCACCCCCAGAAAGAGGAGGCGGCATTCTATAGATGCTACAGGTGGGAGTCAACCCGGGATACCACAAGGATTTGCGGGCCCGGGATACTGGTTGCTGTCAGCCGGCCAGCAAGCGCAATCAGCGCTCGTCGTAGGCCCGCACGCTAATGGCATCAAACACCGAGGGTGTCTGGCAGGAAGACACTTTGCCAAGGATGGCCTGTTGCTTTTTCATACCGCCGCCGTTCACATACATCTCCATGGAGGCGCCCAGATCGGAGTAACGGTAAAAGCCCAGCACATGGTAATAATCGACGTCAGCCGCCGCTGAACCCAGTGCCGGCTGGAACATCCAGGACACCGCCAGCGAGCCCATACCCTTCATCGCGGTCCCCGCGTCCAGGTGCGCCTTGTAGGCCTGCTCCAGGGTCGTGCCTTCATTTAACTGGCAGGCGTAGAACATCAATATGCCGTCTTCAGGCGTGCCCTGGGGCGCATTGATCGGCCGGGAAATGGCCAGTTCATGGCGACCGCTGCAATCGACAACCTGGTCAAACTCCGCCTGCAGCCCCCGAATTTGCGTGCTCCAGCGCTCCATGCTGACGCCAAACGCCTCTCCGTTCGGCCATGCTCCCAACCAGGCAATATCGAAGCCTCCGCCAGTCTGGTACTGGGGCGTCAGGGTCCATGCCGAATACTTGGAATCGTTCTTGTTGGCATACTCCCGGAACTTGGCCGTGACCTTATCCAGGTCCTGCATGCTCTTGCCTTCGCGAAAATTACAGGCACGAAAGTCAACCGGCGATGCCGCAGTTGACCAATCCGCTACCGCAGCCTGAGACATCCAAGTCAGAAATACCGCTACCACCGCGATTATCTTGCTCATTTCCTGGTCCTCATCTGATTATTTTCATCGACGGGCATAGCCGCCCGCCAGACCTATAACACTAGACCAGATCTGCGTTTGTACAAGTTTTGCCCAGGTACCTGAAGCATAAAAAAGGGGCGGCAGGTAAGACCTGCCGCCCCTGGTAGGGTGCAATGAAGCCTAGCTGTCGGCGCGCAGGGCCTCGGTCAGTGCCGCTTCGATTTCCTGGGCAGACACCGCCATCTCGGTTTCGCTGTCGCGCTTGCGCTTGCGCTCCTCGTGGTAGGCCAGGCCGGTACCAGCGGGGATCAGGCGGCCAACGACCACGTTTTCCTTCAGGCCGCGAAGGTAATCGCGCTTGCCCGTAACCGCCGCTTCCGTCAACACGCGGGTGGTCTCCTGGAACGAGGCTGCCGAGATAAAGCTCTCGGTTGCCAGTGAGGCCTTGGTGATGCCCAGCAGTTCGCGCTCGCCTGCCGCGGGTACCAGGTTCTCCGCCATCAGGCGCTCGTTCTCTTCCAGCAGGGTCACATATTCCACCTGCTCGCCCTTGATCAGGTTGGAGTCGCCGCTGGAGGTAATGATCACCTTGCGCAGCATCTGGCGAACAATCACCTCGATGTGCTTGTCGTTGATCTTCACACCCTGCAGGCGGTACACCTCCTGGATCTCGTTGACGATGTACTTGGCCAGTTCCTTGATGCCCTTGAGGCGCAGGATATCGTGGGGGCTGGGGGGGCCTTCAGAGACCACTTCGCCTTTCTCCACAAATTCACCCTCGAACACCGACATATTACGCCACTTGGGAATCAACGCCTCGTAGTGATCGGAACCATCCGCAAGCAGCTGGCCACCGGTGGGAGTGATCACCAGGCGACGCTTGCCCTTGGTTTCCTTGCCGAAGCTGACCGTACCGGAGATCTCCGCCAGGATGGCAGGTTCTTTCGGCCGGCGCGCTTCAAACAGGTCGGCAACACGCGGCAGACCACCGGTGATGTCACGGGTCTTGGAACCCTCCTGCGGGATACGGGCAATAACATCACCGGCTTCAACACCGGCGCTGTCTTCCATGCTGACCATGGCGTTGGGCGGGAGGAAGTAGTGCGCGGGGACGTTGGTGCCCGCCAGGCACAGCTCCTTACCTGCTTCATCCACCAGGGACACCGCGGGGCGAATATCCTTGCCCGCCGCGGGACGTTCAGCGGCATCGATCACGGAGATACTGGACAGGCCAGTCAGCTCGTCGGTCTGGCGGCGGATGGTAATACCCTCCTCCATACCGCTGAACTTCACAGTACCGGCCACCTCGGTGATGATCGGGTGGGTGTGGGGATCCCAGTTGGCCACGATATCACCCGCAGAGACCTGCGCGTGGTCGGAGACCTTGATCACCGCACCATAGGGCAGCTTGTAACGTTCGCGTTCGCGACCCATGGTATCCAGCAGGGACAATTCACCGGAGCGGGACACCGCCACCAGGGAGCCATTTTTCTTTTCCACCGACTTCAGGTTGTGCAGACGGATGGTACCGTCGTTCATCACCTGAATATTGTCCTGGGCAGTGGCCCGCGATGCCGCGCCACCAATGTGGAAGGTACGCATGGTCAGCTGGGTACCGGGTTCGCCGATGGACTGGGCGGCTACCACACCGACGGCCTCGCCCATGTTGATCTTGTGCCCGCGGGCCAGATCGCGACCGTAACAGGCGGCACAGATACCGTGACGCGTTTCACAGGTAATGGGGGAGCGAACCTCGATTTCATCGATGCCCATCTCTTCCAGTCGCTTGATCCACAGCTCGTCCAGCATGGTGCCGGCGGTAATGGCAATCTCGTCCTCGGTACCGGGCTTGATCACGTCGCGGATGACAATACGTCCCAGCACACGATCACCCAGTGATTCGATGATATCGCCACCGTCAATAACCGGGGTCATCAGCAGGCCGTAGTCCGTGCCGCAATCCACCTCGGTTACTACCAGATCCTGTGCTACATCCACCAGGCGGCGGGTCAGGTAACCGGAGTTCGCGGTCTTCAGTGCGGTATCCGCCAGACCCTTACGAGCACCGTGGGTGGAGATGAAGTACTGCAGTACGTTCAAACCCTCACGGAAGTTCGCCACGATAGGCGTTTCGATGATGGAGCCGTCAGGCTTGGCCATCAGGCCACGCATACCAGCCAGCTGGCGAATCTGGGCGGGTGAGCCACGTGCGCCGGAATCGGCGTAGATGTACACCGAGTTGAAGGAGGCCTGCTCCTCTTCTTCACCGTCGCGATTGATAACGGTTTCCTTGGACAGGCCTTCCATCATGGACTTGGACACCAGGTCATTGGCCCGTGACCAGATATCGATCACCTTGTTGTACTTCTCGCCCTGGGTTACCAGGCCGGCAGCATACTGCTGCTCGATTTCCTTCACTTCGGCCTCGGCGTGCTCGACCAGCACTGCCTTCTCCTTGGGAATTTCGAAATCGTTGACACCGATAGATGCACCGGAGCGGGTGGAGTACTCGTAACCGGTATACATCAGGCGGTCAGCGAAAATTACGGTGGCCTTCAGGCCCACCGCGCGGTAGCACTGGTTGATGATATGGGAGATGGCTTTCTTGGCCATGTTCTGGTTCACCATGTCGAAGCCGATACCATCGGGAACGATCTCCCACAGCAGGGCGCGGCCTACGGTAGTGTCAGCCACGAAGGTACGCTCATTAACATCGCCCTCATCGGTGTTAACCACTTCATGGATACGGACCTTGACCCGTGCCTGCAGGTGTACATGGCCGCCCACATAGGCGCGATGCACTTCAGAGACATTGGCAAACCGGGTACCTTCACCTTTAGCATTAACCCGCTCCCGGGTCATGTAATACAGGCCCAGTACCACGTCCTGGGACGGCACGATGATGGGCTCGCCGTTGGCGGGGGACAGGATGTTGTTGGTCGACATCATCAGGGCACGGGCTTCCAGCTGTGCCTCGATAGTCAGCGGTACGTGCACCGCCATCTGGTCGCCGTCGAAGTCCGCGTTGTAAGCGGCACAGACCAGCGGGTGCAGCTGGATCGCCTTACCTTCGATCAGCACCGGCTCAAAGGCCTGGATTCCCAGGCGGTGCAGCGTTGGTGCGCGGTTCAGCAGCACCGGGTGCTCGCGGATCACCTCGGCCAGGATATCCCAGACCTCTGGCGGCTCGCGCTCGACCATCTTCTTCGCCGCTTTGATAGTGGTAGCCAGGCCGCGGGCCTCGAGCTTGCCGAAGATAAAGGGCTTGAACAGTTCCAGTGCCATTTTCTTGGGCAGGCCGCACTGGTGCAGGCGCAAGGTCGGGCCCACCACGATCACCGAGCGACCGGAGTAGTCCACACGCTTACCCAGCAGGTTCTGGCGGAAACGCCCCTGCTTACCCTTGATCATGTCAGCCAGTGACTTCAATGGGCGCTTGTTCGAGCCGGTGATAGCGCGACCGCGACGACCATTGTCCAGCAGTGCGTCTACCGATTCCTGCAGCATACGCTTTTCGTTGCGCACGATGATGTCCGGCGCGTTGAGATCCAGCAGACGCTTCAGGCGGTTGTTGCGGTTGATTACCCGACGGTACAGGTCATTCAGGTCAGAGGTGGCAAAACGACCACCGTCCAGCGGTACCAGTGGGCGCAGATCAGGCGGCAGAACCGGCAGTGCGTTCAGCACCATCCACTCGGGCTTGTTGCCGGAGTTGGCGAACGCCTCCATCAGCTTCAGGCGCTTGGACAACTTCTTGATCTTGGTTTCCGAATTGGTGGCCGGGATCTCCTCGCGCAAGGTGGCGATCTCGTGATCCAGGTCCAACTGCATCATCAGGTCCTGTACCGCCTCGGCGCCCATCTTGGCGGAAAATTCGTCGCCGAACTCCTCCATTGCCTCGTAGTATTGCTCATCCGACAGCAACTGGCCCTGTTCCAGGGTGGTCATGCCGGGGTCGGTCACCACATAGGATTCGAAATACAGCACGCGTTCGATATCACGCAGGGTCATATCCAGTAACAGGCCGATACGCGAGGGCAGCGACTTCAGGAACCAGATGTGAGCCACGGGGCTGGCCAACTCGATATGGCCCATGCGCTCGCGGCGCACCTTGGCCAGCGCCACTTCCACGCCGCACTTTTCACAGATTACACCGCGGTGCTTGAGGCGCTTGTACTTGCCGCACAGGCACTCGTAATCCTTTACCGGGCCAAAGATCTTGGCGCAGAACAGGCCGTCGCGCTCCGGCTTAAAGGTACGGTAGTTAATAGTCTCTGGCTTTTTCACTTCACCAAAAGACCAGGAGCGAATCATCTCCGGCGATGCCAGGCCAATACGGATAGCATCAAATTCATCTGACTGTCCCTGGGACTTCAACAGATTAAGTAAGTCTTTCAAGGCGTTTCCTCCACGAGGTTTTGTCTATTCAGCGGTGCGGGGCATTTGCCACCGCACCGGCCACTGAGTCCAGTGTTACGTTTGTTACTCGCTCTCAAGCTCAATATCGATACCCAGAGAACGGATTTCCTTAACCAACACATTAAAGGACTCGGGCATACCCGGCTCCATACGATGATCACCATCGACAATGTTCTTGTACATCTTGGTCCGCCCTGCCACGTCGTCCGACTTAACAGTCAACATCTCCTGCAGGGTGTAGGCGGCGCCATAGGCTTCCAGCGCCCAGACCTCCATCTCACCGAAGCGCTGGCCACCAAACTGTGCCTTACCACCCAGCGGCTGCTGGGTAACCAGGCTGTAGGAGCCAGTTGAACGGGCGTGCATCTTGTCATCCACCAGGTGGTTGAGTTTGAGCATGTACATGTAACCCACGGTCACCGGACGATCAAAGGCTTCCCCGGTACGACCGTCGTACAGGGTAAACTGACCACTTTCAGGCATGTCCGCCAGTTCCAGCAGTTGCTTGATGGATTCCTCCGCCGCACCGTCAAACACCGGCGTGGCCATAGGTACTCCACCGGCCAGGTTGCCGGCCAACTCCAGTATCTCGGCATCGCTGAAGGACTTGAGGTCCTCTATGCGCCCAGCACCATTGTTGTAGATCGCCTCCAGGAACTTGCGCACCTCGGCAACCTTCTTCTGCTCCTTGATCATGGCGTCGATCTTGTCACCAAGACCCTTGGCCGCCATACCCAGGTGGGTTTCCAGAATCTGGCCCACGTTCATGCGTGAGGGCACACCCAGCGGATTCAGTACGATATCCACCGGCTCGCCATTTTCGTCATAGGGCATATCTTCAACCGGCATGATCACCGAAATCACACCCTTGTTACCGTGACGTCCGGCCATCTTGTCGCCAGGCTGGATACGACGCTTGACCGCAAGATACACCTTGACGATTTTCAGTACGCCCGGAGCGAGGTCATCGCCGCTTTGCAGCTTGCCCTTCTTGTCTTCGAAACGCTCCTCCAGCAGCTTGTTCTGCTCTTCCAACTGGCGTTCGGCTGAGGCCAGTGCCTCATTCAACTCCGCCTCGGACAGCTTCAGCTTGAACCACTGCTCGCGCTCCAGGTCCGCCAGAACCGCCGAGGTCAGGGCAGTACCCTTGCCCAGGCCGGCACCGCTGACGACGCTCTTGCCCGTGAGCAGGTTCTCCAGGCGGGCAAACGTCGCCTCCTCAAAGATACGGTACTCTTCCTTGAGGTCCTTGCGGTATTCGTCCAGCTGGTGCTTCTCGATCTGCTGGGCGCGGGTGTCCTTTTCCAGGCCGTCGCGGGTAAATACCTGTACATCGATCACCGTGCCCTTGGTGCTGGTGGGCACGCGCAGGGAAGTGTCTTTTACATCGGACGCCTTTTCACCAAAGATCGCGCGCAGCAGTTTCTCCTCCGGGGTCAGCTGGGTTTCACCCTTGGGTGTTACCTTGCCCACCAGGATGTCACCTGCATCTACCTCGGCCCCGATATACACGATACCGGACTCGTCGAGCTTGGACAGCGCGCCCTCACCGACATTGGGAATGTCGCTGGAGATCTCTTCCGAACCCAGCTTGGTGTCACGGGCGATACAGGTCAGTTCCTGTATGTGGATGGTGGTGAAACGGTCTTCCTTCACCACCCGCTCTGATACCAGGATGGAATCCTCAAAGTTGTAGCCATTCCAGGGCATGAAGGCGATACGCATATTCTGGCCCAGGGCCAGTTCGCCCATATCGATGGACGGGCCATCGGCCAGGATATCCCCTCGCACCACCGCGTCACCCTCGCGCACGATGGGGCGCTGGTTGATGCAGGTGTTCTGGTTGGAACGGGTGTACTTGGTCAGGTTGTAGATGTCTACAGGGGCTTCATCGACGCCCACGTCCTGGTCGTTAACGCGCACCACTATGCGGCTGGCATCTACCGAATCAATGACACCGGAGCGTTGGGCTACCACGCAGACACCGGAGTCGGCGGCAACATAGCGCTCCATACCGGTACCCACCAGGGGCTTGTCACTCACCAGCGTAGGCACTGCCTGGCGCTGCATGTTCGAGCCCATCAGCGCCCGGTTCGCGTCATCGTGCTCCAGGAAGGGGATCAGGGCCGCGGCCACCGATACAACCTGCTTCGGCGACACGTCCATGTAGTCGACATCGTCGGGGCCTTTCACCGTAAATTCGTTCAGGTAACGTACGGCGATGAGTTCATCGACGAATTTCATGTTCTTGTCCAGGGTCGCAGACGCCTGGGCAATCACGTGCTCCGCTTCATTGATTGCTGACAGGAACTCGATTTCGTCGGTGACCTTGCCATCCACCACCTTGCGATAGGGGCTTTCCAGGAAACCGTACTCATTGGTCCTGGCGTAGGTAGCCAGGGAGTTGATCAAACCGATGTTCGGCCCCTCTGGTGTTTCGATGGGACATACCCGACCGTAGTGGGTCGGGTGCACGTCCCGGACTTCGAAACCCGCGCGTTCGCGCGTCAGGCCACCGGGGCCGAGCGCAGATACGCGGCGCTTGTGGGTCACTTCGGACAGCGGGTTGTTCTGGTCCATGAACTGGGACAGCTGGCTGGAACCAAAGAACTCCTTCACTGCCGCCGATACCGGCTTGGCATTGATCAGGTCCTGCGGCATCAAGCCTTCGCTCTCGGCCATGGACAGGCGTTCTTTTACCGCCCGCTCCACGCGCACCAGGCCGACGCGGAACTGATTCTCCGCCATCTCACCCACGCTGCGCACACGGCGGTTACCCAGGTGATCGATATCATCCACAATGCCTTTACCGTTGCGAATGGCAACCAGGGTTTTGAGCACGTCGACAATGTCTTCGCGATCCAGCACGCCGCTGCCCAGAATCTCTTCACGGCCCAGGCGACGGTTGAACTTCATGCGACCAACCGCAGACAGGTCGTACCGATCCGCCGAGAAAAACAGGTTCTGAAACAGGTTTTCCGCTGACTCCTTGGTGGGCGGCTCGCCCGGGCGCATCATGCGGTAAATTTCCACCAGCGCTTCCAACTCGTTGCGGGTGGTGTCCTGGCGCAGGGTATCGGAGATGAACGGACCACAGTCCAACTCATTGGTATACAAGGTTGCGATTTCGGTCACGCCGGCCTCGGCCAACTGGGCCAGGGCCTCTTCAGTCAGCTCGGTATTACACTCCAGCAATACCTCACCGGTTTTTTCGTCTACCAGGTTTTTCGCCAGGGGACGGCCGTAGAGGTAGTCCGCGGGAATTTCCAGCTCGGTGACATTGCCCTGTTCCAATTCGCGAATGTGGCGCGCGGTGATCCTGCGGCCCTCTTCTACCACCACTTTCTTGCCAGCCTTGATATCAAAGGCCGCGACATCGCCACGCAGACGCTCGGGGATCAGCGTCATGGTGTATTTGCCGTCTTTGCCGACGTGGACAGTATTCACGTCGTAGAACATTTCGAGGATTTCCTCGGCTTCATAGCCCAGGGCGCGAAGCAGAATGGTCGCTGGCAGCTTGCGGCGACGATCGATACGCACGAACACCATGTCCTTCGGATCGAACTCGAAGTCCAGCCAGGAGCCACGGTAGGGAATCACCCGGGCGGAATACAGCAGCTTGCCGGAAGAGTGGGTCTTGCCCTTGTCGTGGTCGAAGAACACGCCCGGAGAGCGGTGCAGCTGAGACACGATGACACGCTCAGTACCATTGATAACAAAGGTGCCGTTTTCCGTCATCAGGGGGATCTCCCCCATATAGACTTCCTGCTCCTTGATATCCTTGATGGTCTTGTTGGCGGATTCCTTATCGTAAATGATCAGGCGCACCTTGACCCGCAGGGAGCAGGAGTAAGTGACGCCGCGCAACTGGCACTCGTTAACGTCGAAAACCGGCGTTCCCAGGTTATAGTCGACGTACTCCAGGGCAGCGTTGCCGCTGTAGCTGACGATCGGGAATACGGACTTGAAAGCCGCGTGCAGACCGTAGTCGCCGCGCTGGTCCAGGGGCACACCCTGCTGGGTAAACTTCCGGTATGAATCCAATTGGATCGCAAGCAGGTATGGTACGTCCATCACCTTCGGCAGCATGCCGAAGTCCTTGCGAATGCGTTTTTTCTCAGTGTACGAGTATGCCATCAGTACTCCCCAGCGTGATTAGCTTTTTTAACTGCCCCGAGAGGCAATCAACTAGCTCATTTGCAGAGCTATATACAGGCCGTTGCGCCAGGCGCAGCCGACCCTGAATTCTGTATCTTTGAAGCGGGAAAAGGCCGGTAGGCATTTTGCCCACCAGCCTTGTCCTTGTCCGGCCGAAACCGGACCAGCACCGAGCTTACTTAAGCTCTGCAGAGCCGCCGGCTTCTTCCAGCTGCTTCTTGACGTCTTCGGCTTCTTCCTTGGAAGCAGCTTCCTTGATGGGGGAAGGCGCGCCGTCGACCAGGCCTTTTGCTTCTTTCAGGCCCAGACCGGTGATTGCGCGAACAACCTTGATGACGTTGACTTTCTTCTCGCCAGCAGCGGTCAGAATAACGTCAAATTCGGTCTGCTCTTCTGCAGCAGCACCGGCGTCGCCGCCACCTGCGGCAGGCGCAGCAGCGACAGCTGCAGCAGCAGTTACACCAAACTTCTCTTCCATTGCTTCGATGAGCTCTACGATGTCCATCACGCTCATATCAGCAATTGCATTTAAAATATCGTCTTTAGACAGAGCCATAACTCATATCTCCTATTTAGCTGATTAAATAACTGTTAGCAGGGCTTACGCCGCTGCTTCTTTCTGATCGCGTACTGCTGCGAGTGTGCGAACCAGTTTTCCAGGTACTTCGTTCATTGTCTGAACCAGCTTGGTCGCCGGCGCTTTCATCACACTCATCAACATCGAGAGTGCCTGATCACGCGTAGGCAACTTAGCCAGAACATCCAATTGTTGTGCACCCAGCATCTGGCCGCTTACCGCCAGTGCTTTTACTTCAAAGGCTTCGTGATCTTTCGCGAAGTCCTTGAAGAGTCGAGCTGCCGCGCCCGGATCTTCCATAGAAAATCCGAACAGGGAGGGACCGGCCAACGAGTCATTTACACACTCATAGTCGGTGCCTTCCAACGCGCGCTTGGCCAGGGTGTTCCGCACTACACGGAGTGTCACCTGGTTTTCACGCGCGTCTTTGCGCAGAGCTGTCATCCCGCCCACTGTCACGCCACGTGCATCGGCGATAACCAGGGACAGAGCACTGGTGGCAGTCTCGTTAACTTCAGCTACGATCGCTTTTTTGTCTTCGAGTCCAATTGCCACTGGAATTACTCCTGGATTGCTAAGTTAAGCACCGCGAACACTATCGCGATGCCGCTTTTGCGTGGTGAACACGTTCACCATCTGCGTAGGCTTTGACGCACCCCCAGGGGTTTGTCGCGATTAAACCGCCGCCGATAAACCGCATCGACATTGGCACCTACGGTCTTTGATGGCCTTCAGTTATCAGCTAAGTGGGCTTGCGCCCTAGAGCCTCGTCCAAAGACCTCAAAGTGGATCGGCTGCAACCTGTAGGTTGTCGCCGACCAACAACACTCCCCGTCCCTGGGGAGCCTTGAGGAACCGCCCCTTGTGGGGGCGATTCGATCATTCTTCTAGCGACCCCTGGTCGATAGTCACGCCCGGCCCCATGGTGGTGCTCAGGGTGATCTTTTTCATATAAATACCTTTGGCGGCCGCGGGCTTGCCCTTTCTCAGGTCGGCCAGCACCGCTTCCAGGTTGCCGCGAATGGCATCCAGCTCAAAGCTGATCTTGCCGATACCGCCATGGACGATGCCGTTTTTGTCGGTGCGGTAGCGCACCTGGCCAGCCTTGGCATTGTTCACTGCAGTTTCCACATCGGGGGTAACAGTGCCGGTCTTGGGGTTGGGCATAAGGCCGCGCGGACCCAGTATCTGGCCCAACTGGCCAACCACACGCATGGCGTCGGGCGAGGCGATGACCACATCGAAGTCCATCATGCCGCCTTTGATCTGCTCGGCGAGGTCTTCCATACCAACCAGGTCAGCACCGGCTGCCTTGGCTTTTTCAGCCGCCTCACCCTGGGTGAAGACCGCGACACGCACATCACTGCCGGTGCCGTGGGGCAGCGTGGTAGCGCCGCGTACAGCCTGGTCTGATTTACGGGCATCGATACCCAGGTTGACCGCTACTTCGACGGTCTCGTTGAACTTAACCGTTGAGAATTCCTTCAGCATGCTGACCGCTTCTTCCAGCGGGTAAGTCTTGCCCGGTTCAACTTTTTCGTTAAATGCGCGTACGCGCTTGGATAACTTGGCCATTAGTTAACCCCCTCTACTTCGATACCAGCGGAACGCGCGCTGCCGGCGATGGTGCGTACAGCAGCATCCATGTCAGCGGCGGTCAGGTCGGGCCACTTCTGGGTGGCAACATCTTCCAGTTGTGCGCGGTTGACCTTGCCCACCTTGTTGGTGTTAGGCGTACCGGAACCTTTTTTGATCTTGGCAGCCTTGCGCAGCAATACAGAGGCTGGCGGGGTCTTCTTGATAAAGGTGAAAGAGCGATCAGCGTAAACCGTGATCACCACTGGAATCGGCAGTCCAGGCTCAGTGCCCTGGGTCTCGGCGTTAAACGCCTTACAGAATTCCATGATGTTAACGCCGTGCTGGCCCAACGCCGGTCCGACTGGCGGACTGGGGTTGGCCTGACCAGCTGGCACCTGCAGCTTGATGTAAGCTTGTACTTTCTTAGCCATTGCTTATGTCTCCCGGGTGCAAACGCCGTTTCAGCCGCGAGGCTTACTATGGCTCCCCATCTTGGTTGATAAAAATCAGGCCTTCTCGACCTGACTGAATTCCAGTTCCACCGGGGTGGAACGACCGAAAATCAGCACCGCCACATTGATGCGGCTCTTTTCGTAATTAACCTCTTCCACAACGCCATTGAAGTCGTTGAAGGGGCCGTCGATAACCCGCACCATCTCGCCGGGCTCGAACAGGGTCTTTGGCCTGGGCGCTTCCACCCCGTCCTCGACCCGCTGTAATATCGCGGCGGCTTCCGCCTCGGTAATCGGCGCCGGCGCATCCGCCTTGCCGCCGATGAAACCCATCACTCGCGGGGTTTCCTTTACCAGGTGCCAGGTATCGTCGCCCAGTTCCATCTGCACCAATACGTAGCCAGGAAAGAACTTGCGCTCACTGCGACGCTTCTGACCAGCGCGCATCTCCACAACCTCTTCGGTAGGCACCAGCACATCGCCGAAACGATCCTGCATATTATGCAGCTCGATGCGCTCCTGCAGGGCAGCGGCAACCTTTTTCTCATAACCTGAATAGGCGTGAACAACGTACCAGCGCATTGCCATTGGCTAACCCTTACCCCTGTCTCTTATCCAATTGCCAGCGACACCAGCCAACCCAGTAAGGAATCCAGTCCCCACAGTAGCAGTGCCACCAGTATTACAAATACCACCACTATCATGGTGGTTTGTACGGTTTCCTGCCGAGTAGGCCAGACCACCTTGCGGATTTCCGTCCGCGAACCCTTTACCAGTGCCCAGAACGCAGCACCCTTGGCTGTCTGCAGAGCCACCAGCCCGGCCACCGCGGCAATAGCAATAATGCCCAGGACCCGGTACAACAGGGACTGGTCAGAAAAATAACTGTTGCCTACTACCGCTACCGCCACCAGGACCGCAACGACTATCCACTTGACCGAATCGAACCGGCTCGCGGTCGTTTCCACACTCATTCAACTAATCCTTCATCAGCCCACTTCGGGGCCCCTGCCATTTAATGGCAGGCCAGGAGGGAATCGAACCCCCAACCTGCGGTTTTGGAGACCGCTGCTCTGCCAATTGAGCTACTGGCCTAAATCGTTCAACTCAGACGACGAAGCCGAACTGCTCTCTCAAGCGGTTCGGCTTGGTCAGACATGGGACCTGAATGAAAGTTCAGATCCCGGTATTACCACTTACTCGAGGATCTTGGCGACCACACCGGCGCCAACCGTACGGCCACCTTCGCGAATCGCGAAACGCAGGCCGTCTTCCATGGCGATCGGGGCAATCAACGTCGCAACCATCTGCACGTTGTCACCCGGCATCACCATCTCAACACCTTCAGGCAGCTCACAAGCGCCAGTCACGTCAGTCGTACGGAAGTAAAACTGCGGACGGTAGCCCTTGAAAAACGGCGTGTGACGACCGCCCTCTTCCT
>Ga0316189_10003210_pt1 | contig 15886 bp, 11 predicted proteins | sample LowCovwburrow_MG_FD_204930 | JGI IMG/M metagenome (GOLD analysis project Ga0316189, IMG submission 204930) | Coastal sediment microbial communities from Maine, United States - Lowes Cove worm burrow | ecosystem: Environmental > Aquatic > Marine > Coastal > Sediment | place: USA: Maine... | reverse complement strand
GGCACAACCGCATACTTATCGAATTCCATCGTATAAGTAGCACGGCCTTGGGTCGCCGAACGCAAGTCCGTCGAATAACCAAACATTTCAGCCAGTGGAACCTCGGCATTGATTACTTTGCCCATAGAGCTGTCTTCCATGCCTTGCACCATGCCACGACGACGATTCAAGTCACCCATCACATCACCCATGTATTCCTCTGGTGATACAACTTCTACTTTCATCATCGGCTCTAGCAAAGCCGCATCAGCCTTGATCGCACCTTTTCTCAATGCCATCGAGCCGGCGATCTTAAACGCCATTTCGCTGGAATCCACATCGTGGAAAGAACCATCGAAAAGAGTTACCTTCATCGCAAGCAAAGGATAGCCAGCAATACAGCCATTCTTCATCTGCTCCTGTACGCCTTTGTCTACGGCAGGAATAAATTCTCTAGGAATTGTTCCGCCTACGATCTCGTTTACAAATTCGTATTCTGAATCTGGATCCAAAGGTTCCAGTCTAAGCACCACGTGTCCGTACTGACCGCGACCACCGGATTGCTTAACGTGCTTGCCTTCAATTTCAACTGTCTTTCTGATCGTCTCGCGATAGGCCACTTGTGGCTTACCGATGTTAGCCTCAACAGAAAACTCACGACGCATTCTGTCTACCAGTACGTCAAGGTGAAGCTCACCCATACCAGAGATGATCGTCTGACCAGACTCTTCGTCTGTCTCGACCCGGAATGAGGGATCTTCCTGAGCTAGTTTTCCCAAGGCGATGCCCATCTTTTCCTGGTCCGCTTTAGTCTTCGGCTCAACAGCCACCGAGATCACAGGCTCTGGGAATTCCATCTTCTCAAGAGTCACAACCCGATCGATTGCGCAGAGAGTCTCACCTGTCGTTACGTCCTTAAGACCAATCGCAGCCGCGATATCGCCGGCCAATACTTCTTTGATCTCTTCGCGAGAGTTCGCATGCATCTGCACCATACGGCCTACACGCTCTTTCTTCGTCTTAATTGGGTTGTAAACCGAATCTCCAGAATTAAGAGTTCCTGAGTACACTCGGAAAAACGTCAATGTGCCAACGAAGGGGTCGGTTGCGATCTTGAATGCCAAAGCAGCAAACGGCGCTTTATCATCGGCTTCACACTGAGTGGCGCTGCCATCTTCAAGAATGCCTTCAATGGCCTTAACTTCAGTCGGCGCCGGCATATAATCGATTACCGCATCGAGAACTGCCTGAACACCCTTGTTCTTAAAAGCTGAACCGCAAAGTGTAGGCACTATTTCGCTTGCCAATGTGCGCTCACGAATACCGACCATGAGCTCTTCTTCAGATAGAGTGCCTGATTCCAGATACTTATCCATAAGCTCTTCATTAGCTTCTGCCGCTGCTTCTAGCAGAGTTTCACGCCACTCATCAGCTAGGTCTTGCATGTCAGCAGGAATATCTTCGTATTCGAAAGTCGCGCCCTGATCCGCTTCGTTCCAGCGAATCGCCTTCATCTTAACGAGGTCGACCACGCCCTTGAATTCGTCTTCCGCACCGATAGCCAATTGCAGAGGAATCGGATTAGCACCGAGTCTCTCTTTCATTTGCGCTACAACTTTCAGGAAGTCAGCACCGGCTCGGTCCATCTTGTTGACGAAAACCATGCGTGGCACTTCGTAGCGATTTGCTTGACGCCATACCGTTTCGGTCTGGGGCTGAACGCCGGAAGAGCCGCAGAGCACAACTACCGCGCCATCTAATACACGCAGAGAACGTTCAACCTCAATAGTGAAGTCAACGTGTCCCGGTGTGTCGATGATGTTTATGCGATGCTCATCATACTGAGCACCCATGCCGCTCCAGAAACAAGTAGTCGCCGCAGAGGTGATAGTGATACCACGCTCCTGTTCTTGCTCCATCCAGTCCATAGTCGCAGCACCATCGTGTACTTCACCAATCTTGTGTGAAATACCTGTATAGAACAGTACGCGCTCGGTAGTAGTGGTCTTACCCGCATCTACGTGAGCAACGATTCCGATATTGCGATAACGGTCTAATGGATGCTTTCTGGCCACAGCTTATGCCTTCTAGATAAATCAGTTCGATTTAAGCAGCGTATCTACTACTAACGCGTCGATTAGAAACGGTAGTGTGAGAATGCTCGGTTGGCTTCTGCCATACGGTGTACATCTTCGCGCTTCTTAACTGCACTACCCTTACCTTCAGAGGCATCGGATATTTCACCAGCGAGACGCAAGGCCATGGACTTCTCACCACGCTTACGGGAATGCTCAACCAACCAACGCATGGCTAGGGCATGGCGACGCTCAACACGCACTTCGACGGGAACCTGATAGGTTGCACCACCGACACGGCGAGACTTAACTTCGACCATTGGGGCAATGGCGTCTAGAGCCTTCTCGAAAGTCTCGAGCGGATCGCCAGGAATTTTGCTTGAAACTGTATCTAAAGCACCATAGACGATACGCTCGGCAACAGACTTCTTGCCATCGACCATCACGTGGTTCATGAATTTTGCTAGGGTTAAACTACCGAATTTTGGATCTGGCAGGATTTCACGTTTTGCAACTACTCTTCTTCTTGGCATTTGAGACCTCTATGTTTATTCAGGTTGATCCAGGATTGTTAGGCACCGAAATGGTGGCTCACCCGGCCTTACTCTCACTCATCGCTTTATTAAAGAGTCTCGATGAGGCGCGTATCCTTACGCTTGTAGAGGCAGGCCCGATAGACTTGCTGGGCTTGCCATGACTCTAAATTCTTAAGATTTGCTTCTTACTTAGGCTTCTTCGTACCGTATTTGGAACGACTCTGCTTGCGATCTGCAACGCCTGAAGTATCCAAGCTGCCGCGAACCGTGTGGTAGCGAACACCTGGAAGATCCTTAACACGACCGCCTCTGATCAGAACAACGGAGTGTTCTTGCAGATTATGGCCTTCACCACCAATATAGGAAGACACTTCAAAGCCATTAACCAGACGCACACGACACACCTTTCTTAGAGCCGAATTAGGCTTCTTTGGTGTAGTTGTGTAGACCCGAGTGCAAACACCGCGCTTCTGAGGTGAGCCTTGTAGCGCCGGTACACCGCTTTTGACGATTTTGCTGCGTCGGGGCTTGCGTACTAATTGGTTAATTGTCGTCATGTTTTCCTTAAAACCTCTATTTTTTGGCAGAATCCACTTTCTACTATCTCTGGCTCAGCTAGCTAGCTAGCTAGAGCACTCTAAGTCGGAAAAATGGTTTCCGTCTCTCTTCATTAAATTTGGGTCAGCTTCCTGAACGAGTCACTGTAACGCGCCAAAGCCCTTAGAAATAACCTAAGGGAGCTCCCAGAATAAAGGATGCGAGAGTTTAATGATCCCGCATCCTCTAGTCAACTATTTCCAAGCATTGCTGCCTGTTTGAACCGGCTCTCTAGCCTTCAGCCTTGATATTCAGGGCTTCGCTCAATGCCGCTTCTACATCGCTCGCTGTCACGGAATCTGTATTAAGCTTGTCCGCATAGGCCTTCTTGCGAGCAGCGTGATACGCCAGACCCGTTCCTGCTGGGATAAGACGTCCAACAACCACATTTTCCTTCAAGCCTCTGAGGAAATCGCGCTTTCCAGTAACCGCCGCTTCCGTAAGAACACGAGTGGTCTCCTGGAACGATGCCGCCGAGATGAAGGACTCTGTTGCCAGCGATGCCTTGGTAATACCCAATAACAAGCGCTCGAAACGGACTTCCTGCTTCTCTTCCGCGCGAAGCTCGTCGTTCACTTCGAGAATCTGCGTATACATTAGCTGCTCACCCTTAATCAGTGACGAATCACCAATGTGTGAAACTTCGACCTTACGCAGCATCTGACGCACGATAACTTCGATATGCTTATCATTAATTCGTACACCCTGGAGGCGATACACTTCTTGAACTTCGTTGACGATATATTGAGCTAGGGCTTCGACTCCTTTAAGACGCAAAATGTCATGAGGGGCTGGTGGGCCCTCCGAAACTACTTCGCCTTTTTCAATATACTCTCCCTCGAACACTGTCATGGTACGCCACTTAGGAATTAGCACCTCGTAGTGATCGGAGCCGTCGATTGGGTTAACACCATCTTTCGGTGTAATAACCAATCTACGCTTTCCTTTTGTCTCTTTACCGAAACTTACCGTACCCGAAATCTCAGCCAAGATTGCTGGCTCTTTCGGACGGCGTGCTTCGAACAGGTCGGCAACACGCGGTAGACCACCCGTAATATCACGAGTCTTCGAGCCTTCTTGAGGGATGCGGGCAATAACATCGCCGATATTCAAGTCAACACCGTCATCAAGACTGACAATCGCATTTGCAGGTAAGAAGTAATGTGCCGGGTGGTTTGTTCCAGGAAGACAGATCTCTTTTCCCTTCTTGTCCACAACAGTAACACCTGGACGCAGCTCTTTAGCAGAGGCAGCACGCTCGTTCGGATCGATAACAGAAATACTACTAAGACCTGTGATCTCATCCGTCTGTTCGCGAGTTGTAATGCCCTCTTCCATCGCGGCGAAAGCAACTTTACCCGCTACTTCTGAAACGATAGGGTGAGTATGCGGATCCCAAGTAGCAACGATCTGCCCGGCTTCCACATCGGTATTCTTTCCAACTGTGATCAACGCACCGTAAGGCAGCTTATAACGTTCACGCTCGCGGCCATTAGTATCATCAACGATGAGCTCACCGGAACGCGATACAACAACCAGCTCTCCCTTGATGTTCTCTACCGTCTTCATGTTGTGCAGATGAATTGTACCGGTGTTCTTAACCTGTACGCTGTCAGATGCCGTAGCTCTGGACGCCGCACCACCAATGTGGAAGGTACGCATCGTTAGCTGTGTGCCCGGCTCACCGATTGACTGTGCAGCGATAACACCCACCGCCTCACCAACGTTAACGACATGGCCTCGGGCCAGATCGCGACCGTAACACTGGCTACAGATACCGAAGCGAGTCTCACAGGTGATTGGCGAGCGCACGTGAACCTGATCCACGCCACCAGTCTCCAACTTCTCAACCATACGTTCGTTAATCATAGTGCCGGCTTCGGCAACTAGCTCACCGGTAGTTTCTGAAACCACGTCAGCAGCCAACACACGACCCAATACTCTGTCGCCTAGTGGCGCGATAATATCGCCACCCTCGATGACCGGCGACATCGTCAGACCTTGATCGGTACCACAATCGTGCTCGGTGACAACCAAGTCCTGAGAAATATCAACTAGACGTCGAGTCAGATAACCAGAGTTAGCTGTCTTCAATGCCGTATCTGCCAAACCTTTACGAGCACCGTGAGTCGAGGTGAAATACTGCGATACACTCAAACCCTCGCGGAAATTCGCCGTGATAGGCGTTTCAATGATCGAACCGTCCGGTCGTGCCATCAAGCCACGCATACCGGCGAGCTGACGAATCTGAGCGGGAGAACCCCTAGCGCCAGAATCGGCATAGACATATACCGAATTGAATGACTCTTGATGCTCTTCCTTTCCTTCCTTGTTGATGACCGGCTCTGTCGACAGGCCTTCCATCATGGCCTTGGCCACAAGATCGTTCGCACGGGACCAAATATCGATAACCTTATTGTATTTCTCACCCTGTGTTACTAGACCAGAAGCGAATTGCGCCTCGATCTCTTCTACTTCATTGTTTGCCTGACCAATGATCGTCACCTTCTCATCAGGAATGACGAAGTCATTAACACCGATGGATGAACCGGAACGCGTTGAATACTTATAACCCGTATACATCAACTGGTCAGCGAAGATAACTGTTTCCTTCAAGCCGACATCGCGGTAGCAGGCGTTCAGAATCTGCGAGATCTGCTTCTTCGCCATCTTCTGATTGACCATGGAGAAAGGCAGGCCCTCTGGGACGATGTTGAAAAGCAACACGCGACCCACGGTGGTATCCACGATGGCAGTCTCGCGGACGCGCTCGCCCTCTTCATTGCTGTAGACATCAGTAATTCGCACTTTGATACGCGCCTGCAGGTGAGCATTGCCTGTTTCGTAGGCACGCTGCACTTCTTTCGCATCGGAGAAAGTCATGCCTTCACCCTTCGCGTTAACGCGTGAGCGTGTCATGTAATAAAGACCTAATACAACATCCTGCGACGGAACAATAATCGGCTCGCCGTTAGCAGGTGCCAGGATATTGTTCGTGGACATCATTAGCGTACGCGCTTCAAGCTGTGCTTCCAGCGTGAGTGGTACGTGAACCGCCATTTGGTCACCGTCAAAGTCGGCGTTGTAGGCCGCACAAACGAGAGGGTGCAATTGAATTGCCTTACCCTCGATCAGTACTGGCTCGAAAGCCTGAATACCGAGTCTGTGCAGGGTTGGTGCGCGGTTAAGCAGCACTGGGTGTTCGCGAATCACGTCCGCGAGAATATCCCAAACCTCGGCAGTCTCGCGCTCAACCATCTTCTTTGCTGCCTTGATAGTAGTAGCGAGGCCACGACGCTCAAGCTTGCCAAAGATAAACGGCTTGAATAGTTCTAGGGCCATCTTCTTTGGAAGACCACACTGATGCAGCCTCAATGTTGGGCCAACTACAATTACGGAACGACCAGAATAGTCCACGCGTTTACCGAGTAGGTTCTGCCTGAATCGGCCTTGTTTTCCCTTTATCATGTCGGCAAGAGACTTAAGAGGTCGTTTATTCGATCCTGTGATCGCGCGGCCACGACGGCCATTATCGAGAAGCGCATCGACCGCTTCCTGCAGCATACGCTTTTCATTACGCACGATGATGTCTGGCGCGTTCAAATCGAGAAGTCGCTTAAGACGATTGTTTCTGTTAATTACACGACGATATAGATCGTTTAGATCTGACGTTGCGAAACGGCCACCGTCTAGAGGAACAAGAGGACGAAGATCGGGTGGCAGAACAGGCAGAACTGTCATTACCATCCACTCTGGCTTGTTGCCAGAAGCGTTGAATGCTTCCAAGAGCTTCAGGCGCTTAGAGAGCTTCTTCAATTTCGTTTCGGAATTTGTGGCTGGAATTTCTTCGCGAAGACGAGCTACTTCTGCATCAACATCCAGATCCTTCATCAATGCCTGAACCGCTTCCGCGCCCATCTTGGCATCGAACTCATCATGAAATTCTTCCATAGCATCGTAGTACTGCTCATCCGTAAGCAACTGCCCTTTCTCAAGGGTAGTCATGCCCGGGTCAGTAACCACGAAAGACTCGAAATAGAGAATGCGCTCAATATCGCGTAGCGTCATGTCCAGCAACAAACCGATGCGCGAAGGCAAGGACTTGAGGAACCAAATATGGGCTACCGGACTCGCAAGCTCAATGTGTCCCATGCGATCACGACGTACTTTTGAGAGCGCAACTTCTACGCCACACTTCTCACAGATAACGCCGCGATGCTTAAGACGCTTGTACTTGCCACACAGGCACTCATAGTCTTTTACTGGGCCAAAAATCTTGGCGCAGAACAGACCATCACGCTCAGGCTTAAACGTTCGATAGTTGATCGTCTCTGGCTTCTTAACTTCACCGAACGACCAGGCACGAATCATCTCCGGCGAGGCCAATCCAATTTTGATGGAATCGAACTCATCTGATTGTGATTGAGATTTAAGCAACCCTAATAGGTCTTTCATTCTATATCCTCCACCTGTCGCTTTCGCGAACAGGCTTTAATAATCACTAATTCTTCATTTATCGTACTAGCTAGGTCTACTTAGTACTGACGTCCAATTCCATATCGATCGCAAGCGATCTAATTTCTTTCACTAGCACATTAAATGACTCCGGCATTCCCGGCTCCATTCTGTGGTCACCATCGACGATGTTCTTATACATCTTAGTTCGTCCGGCGACGTCATCCGACTTAACGGTTAGCATTTCCTGCAAGGTATAAGCTGCACCATAAGCTTCGAGAGCCCACACTTCCATTTCTCCGAAGCGCTGCCCACCGAACTGTGCCTTACCGCCCAACGGCTGCTGCGTAACCAAGCTGTAAGAACCAGTCGATCTAGCATGCATCTTGTCATCCACCAAGTGATTCAGCTTCAGCATGTACATGATACCGACCGTTACCTGCCTATCGAACGACTCTCCCGTTCTGCCGTCAAAAAGTGTGACCTGACCACTTTCTGGAATTCCAGCAAGCTCGAGCATATCCTTGATTTCTACCTCTGCCGCACCATCGAACACAGGGGTAGCCATCGGTACGCCCGCGCGCAAGTTGCTAGCAAGCTCCATGACTTCTTCGTCATCGAAACTCTTAATGTCTTCAGTGCGCTCACCGATCTTGTTGTAAATCTCGGTAACTAGCTTTCTGACTTCTGACGCCTTCTTCTTAGCATCTAGCATCTCGCCAATTCGGTTACCCAAACCCTTAGCCGCCGCACCTAGGTGCGTCTCCAGGACCTGACCAACGTTCATTCGCGACGGTACGCCAAGTGGGTTCAGCACGATATCTACCGGCTCGCCCTTCTCGTCATACGGCATGTCTTCGATAGGCATAATTACTGAGATAACACCCTTGTTACCATGACGACCGGCCATCTTGTCACCAGGCTGTATGCGGCGCTTAATAGCGAGATAGACTTTAACGATCTTCAATACACCAGGAGCCAGATCATCACCCTGAGTGAGTTTCTTTCTCTTGTCTTCGTATCGCTCGTCTAGCTCAACGCGTCTTTCTTTAAGCTGCTCATCTGCACGCTCTAGTTGCTTGTTAACCGCATCATTGGACATGCGCAGCTTGAACCAATCTTCATTGGGCAGATTGTCTAGATAGTCAGCGGTAACCTTCTGGCCCTTCTTCAACTTCGGACCACCCGCTACAACTTTTCCGACTAGAGCTTGCTGCAGACGCTCGAAAGTCGCGGCCTCAACGATTCGATACTCATCGTCGATGTCTTTGCGGACCTTCGCTAGCTGCGACTCTTCAATCTCCACGGCGCGCTGATCTTTCTCTAGACCATCACGGGTGAATACCTGCACGTCGATTACGGTACCCTTCACGCTTGTAGGAACACGCGAAGAAGTATCTTTTACGTCAGAGGCTTTCTCGCCGAAGATTGCACGCAGTAGTTTCTCTTCTGGAGTTAGCTGCGTTTCGCCCTTAGGCGTAACCTTGCCGACTAGAATGTCGCCAGCGCTAACTTCGGCACCGATGTAGACAATACCGGACTCGTCCAGTTTGCTTAGGGCGCCTTCGCCTACGTTTGGAATATCAGCAGTAATCTCTTCTGATCCCAGCTTAGTATCACGAGCAACACAGGTGAGTTCCTGAATATGAATCGTAGTGAAGCGATCTTCCTTAACTACTCGCTCTGATATTAAGATTGAGTCTTCGAAGTTGTATCCGTTCCAAGGCATGAATGCGATACGCATATTCTGCCCTAACGCCAACTCACCCATGTCTATGGATGGCCCGTCCGCCAAAATGTCACCACGACCAATCGTGTCGCCATCCTTAACCAACGGACGCTGGCTGATACATGTATTCTGATTAGAGCGGGTGTACTTCGTCAGGTTGTAGATATCCACACCCGCCTCACCAGCATCTGTCTCTGCATCGTTCACACGAACGATGATTCTGGCGGCATCAACACTCTCGATGACACCACCGCGGAATGCAACAACACATACACCTGAATCGGTAGCAACGTTACGCTCCATACCCGTACCCACCAAAGGCTTCTCAGTCTTCAGAGTCGGTACCGCCTGACGCTGCATATTCGAACCCATCAGGGCGCGGTTAGCATCGTCGTGCTCGAGGAAAGGAATCAACGCCGCTGCCACAGACACCATCTGCTGCGGAGCCACGTCCATATAGTCTATTTCTTCACGCGGCTTCAAGAGTGTCTCACCCTTGTAACGCACGGTGACGAGGTTATCGACGAAGCCCTTCTTCTTATCCAAAGGAGCACTCGCCTGCGCGATTACGAAATCACTTTCGTCGATCGCCGACAGATAATCAATTTCATCAGTAACCTTGTTGCTAACTACTTTTCTATAAGGGCTTTCGAGGAAGCCGTAGTGATTTGTTCTCGCATAGGTTGCCAAGGAGTTAATCAAGCCAATGTTCGGGCCTTCAGGCGTTTCAATTGGGCACACGCGACCGTAGTGAGTCGGGTGTACGTCACGCACTTCGAAGCCAGCTCTTTCTCTCGTGAGACCACCCGGTCCAAGAGCCGATACGCGACGCTTGTGTGTCACCTCGGAAAGCGGATTATTCTGATCCATAAACTGAGACAGCTGGCTAGAGCCAAAAAATTCCTTGATTGCTGCAGCCACTGGTTTCGCATTGATCATATCTTGTGGCATCAGACCTTCTGAGTCGGCCATGCTCAAACGCTCTTTTACTGCGCGCTCGACACGAACCAAACCCACGCGGAATTGATTCTCAGCCATCTCGCCTACGGAGCGAATACGGCGATTACCTAAGTGATCGATGTCATCGACTGAGCCGAAACCGTTACGGATTCCAACCAGAGTTTTCAACACATCGACGATATCTTCCTTGCTAAGGACCATCATGCCCTCTGACTCAGGACGACCTAGTCGACGATTAAACTTCATGCGGCCAACTGCAGAAAGATCGTAGCGCTCTGGCGAGAAGAATAGATTTGAGAACAAGTTCTCTGCCGATTCCTTCGTAGGCGGCTCACCTGGACGCATCATGCGATAGATTTCGACCATCGCTTCCAGTTTGGAAGTGGTGCCATCGATGCGCAGTGTGTGGGATATAAATGGACCGCAATCCAGGTCGTTGGTGTAGATAGTTTCGAAGGTTTTTACGCCAGCCTCGACGAACTGCTCTAGCACTTCTTCAGTAATTTCAGTATTACAGGCAACCAAGACTTCGCCAGTCTCTTCGTTGATCACATCGGCAGCAAGAGCGGCACCGATAAGGTACTCATGCTCTACTACCAGCGTGGTTAACTTCGAATCTTCCATGAGGCGCACGTGGCGCGCAGTGATGCGGCGGCCAGCCTCTACGATTTCCTTGCCCTTCTTGTCATTGATTGGAAAAGTAAGCACTTCTCCACGCAGACGCGCAGGAATCAGATTCAACGAAATGGCGGACTCTTTCTCTTTGTCCTTGCCCTTCGTAGCAATCTTAAAACTGTTGTTCTCATAAAACATCTCAAGAATTTCTTGAGATCCGTAACCTAGTGCGCGCAACAATACCGAAGCGGGCAGTTTGCGACGACGGTCGATTCGAACATAAACCATATCTTTCGGATCGAATTCGAAGTCGAGCCAAGAGCCACGATAAGGAATAACCCGCGCAGAATAGAGCAACTTACCTGAGCTGTGCGTCTTACCACGGTCATGATCAAAGAAGACGCCGGGGGATCTATGCAACTGAGATACAACAACGCGCTCGGTACCGTTGATAACGAAAGTGCCTGAATCAGTCATCAATGGGATTTCGCCCATATAGACTTCTTGCTCTTTTATATCTTTAATTGTTTGCGTAGTTGACTCCTTATCATAAAGAATCAATCGAACCTTAACCCGCAAGGAAACTGAATAGGTAGAACCACGCAACTGACATTCTTTGACATCAAAGGCTGGCTTGCCAAGGTTGTAGCTAACATATTCCAGAACTGCCTTGCCGGAATAGCTGACAATAGGGAATACAGATTTGAACGCGGCGTGCAGGCCTTGTTCCATACGTGATTCGACAGGCACGTCAACCTGAGTAAACTGTTTATAGGAATCGACTTGTATAGACAAGAGGTAAGGGATATCCATCGCACTTGGCAATTTGCCGAAGTTCTTGCGGATACGTTTTTTCTCTGTATACGAATAGGCCATTGGTGTGTTCCTAGCGTTGTGTTCTATTGGCATTAACTACTAGCAGAATTTTTCTGCGATTTGCATGATCCTGAGTCGTAACGACTTGGACTATGCACGGCGATCTAGCCGGTCTTCTGTTACTCGAAATTACAACGAACTAACGCCAGGTGCGTTAACCGCACCCGGCGCTTGTCGTTTTGTAGCAAAGTACTTGCTACTTAAGCTCAACGGTTGCGCCAGCTTCTTCCAACGCTTTCTTGGCTTCATCCGCTTCTGCCTTAGGAGCAGCTTCTTTAATAGTTGAAGGCGCGCCGTCAACTAGTTCCTTAGCTTCTTTAAGACCTAAACCAGTGATACCGCGTACTGCTTTAATGACGTTTACTTTCTTTTCGCCAATACCAGTCAGAACGATATCGAATTCAGTTTGCTCTTCTGCAGGAGCTGCGTCGCCCGCTGCTGCAGCTGGAGCTGCCGCAACTGCTGCTGCAGCTGAAACACCGAATTTTTCTTCCATTGCTTCAACCAGCTGAACTACGTCCATTACTGACATGTCTGCAATTGCTTCTAATACATCTTCTTTGGAAAGAGCCATGACTCTTGTCTCCTACTTTCTTTAAATTAATTTAAGTTGTTTCTAACTTTCTACAATTTCTAAACTGTTACGAAGGAACTAGGCCGCTTCCTGCTTCTGGTCTCGAACTGCAGCAACAGCACGCGTTGCTTTCGAGGGAACCTCAATCATGGTTCTGGCGAGCTTCGTTACAGGCGCTAACATCACGCTCATAAGTATGGATAGAGCTTGATCGTGAGTAGGCAACTTCGCCAACACGTCGATCTGAGCCGCATCCAATAACTTGCCACCTACAGAGAGTGCTTTGATCTCAAAATCCTTTTTCTCTTTCGCAAAATCCTTAAGCACGCGCGCTGCGGCGCCGGGATCTTCTTCTGAGAATGCAAGAATCGTTGGACCAACTAGAACTTCTTGAATGCATTCGAAATCAGTACCTTCAACTGCTTTTTTAAGCAGCGTGTTTCTTACAACACGAAGGTAAACTTGATTTTCTCTTGCAGTCTTTCGAAGCTCAGTCATGTCAGTTACGGTTACACCCCGATAATCGGCGAGTACCGCTGAGACAGCACTGTTAGCAGCCGTATTGACTTCCGAAACAATTTGTTTCTTATCTTCTAGTCTAATAGCCACTAGCTAAACTCCTTAATAAGGTCGATTTCTCGACCGCGATTTAGCATGACGCACTTCCGTCATGCCCTTGCTATTCGGTGATTGAAATTCAGCATTACACTAAATCGGGCTTCACCATCTGCGTAGGAAATTAAGCGGGCCATTCCCAAACTGGGCGGTCGCACCTACGGTCTTTGACAGCTTCGCTTACGCGAAACCCCAAAGTCTGTTAAAGAGAGAACCCTCTCTTCGAATTTTTATTGGTAAACCGAAATCTCGTTACTTAAGCTCTAGAGATGACTGATCTATTTGTAGACCAGGACCCATAGTTGAAGAGAGAACAACCTTCTTCAGATAGACACCTTTAGCTGAGGCTGGCTTGCCCTTTTTTAGATCTGCCAACAGCGCTTCAAGATTCGCCTTAACCGCAGGAGCCTCAAAGCCCACTTTACCAATGCCGCCGTGAACGATGCCGTTCTTGTCAGTTCTATATCGAACCTGACCGGACTTGGCATTCTTAACTGCAGTTTCAACGTCTGGTGTGACTGTTCCTACTTTAGGATTAGGCATCAAACCTCTTGGACCGAGAACCGTACCTAGTTTGCCCACTACACGCATAGCGTCTGGCGTTGCAATTACTACGTCGAAGTCCAGGTTTCCTGCCTGAATGGATTCCGCTAGATCGTCGAAGCCCACCACATCAGCACCGGCAGCTTTCGCCTTGTCTGCATTCTCGCCTTGAGCGAAGACAGCGACGCGAACGTCCTTGCCTGTGCCATTGGGAAGAATGGTAGAGCCACGCACAGCCTGATCGGATTTACGTGCATCGATACCTAGGTTTACACAAACATCTAGCGACTCGCTGAATTTCTTGGATGCGAATTCAGAGATTATTGAGACAGCCTCTTCAACTGAGTAAGACTTACCTGCCTCAACCTTTTCAGCTACTTGCTTTTGTTTTTTGGATAGTTTGGCCATGTTACTCCACTCCCTCGACTTCTATGCCCGCGCTGCGTGCGCTGCCTGCAAGAGTGCGAACCGCAGCATCCATATCAGCAGCAGTAAGGTCAGCCATCTTTTGAGTCGCGATTTCTTCTAACTGAGCACGGTTTACCTTGCCCACTTTTTCTGTGTTTGGACGTCCACTTCCCTTCTTGAGGCCGGCAGCCTTGCGCAGTAGCACAGAGGCGGGAGGCGTCTTCGTAATGAAGGTGAAGCTACGATCTGCATAAACAGTGATAACTACAGGAATAGGCATGCCAGGCTCAACTGCTTGAGTCTGGGCATTGAATGCCTTACAGAATTCCATGATGTTTACGCCGTGTTGACCGAGAGCCGGACCAACAGGTGGACTTGGGTTAGCTTTACCTGCGCCAACTTGCAGCTTTATATAAGCCAGTACTTTCTTAGCCATGTCTTTCTCCTTTGGGTTCAAACGTCCGATTTAGCCTCGCAGCTAATCAAACTCCCCGGCGTTCCGTAACAAATGTTAGTGAAACGACTTTGTTAAAATTAATACTCGATGGATACATGGGGTCAGAGCAAAATTTCCGATTGTTGCAGTTAGATATTTACATATCCGTGCTGGAAATTTAATTCTGACCCCGACGTCTCCCGACGTCTAGCTCTTCTCGACCTGTCCGAACTCAAGCTCTACTGGAGTCGAACGGCCGAAAATTAATACAGCAACACGTAATCGGCTCTTCTCGTAGTTAACTTCCTCAACCGTACCGGTGAAGTCATTAAAAGGACCATCTGTAACTCGAACCATCTCGCCCGGTTCGTAGATCGTCTTGTGAGTTGGAGCCTCTTCGCTATCCTCCATTCTCTGGAGAATTTTATTCGCTTCTTTATCAGTAATCGGAGCCGGTCTCTCTGCCGTGCCACCAATGAAACCCATTACTCTGGGCGTGTCCTTAACCAAATGCCATGTATCGTCGTTTAGCTCCATGTGAACTAAGACGTAACCCGGAAAGAATTTGCGCTCACTTTTCCGTTTTTGACCACCGCGCATTTCTACAACTTCTTCGGTAGGCACCAACACTTCATCGAAGTAATCCTCCATTTTTTGAAGAGCAATTCGCTCTCCCAATGCAAGCATCACTTTTTTCTCATAGCCTGAATAGGCATGAACTACGTACCAGCGCTTTGCCATTTTTACCTCTAACCGATCATCGATGAAATAACGCTGTTTAATCCCCAATCCAGTAGCCATAAAATAAAAGCTACAATGAATATGACGATAAGGACTACGATTGTAGTCTGCGTTGTTTCTTGTCTGGTTGGCCAAACAACTTTTCTTATTTCAACTCGCGCATCTAAGCATAAGTTGACAAAAGCGCGCCCACGAACAGTCTGAGCTCCAATCCATCCAGCCACGCCGGCGGCTACGAGCAAGCCTAGCGTTCTAACTAATAATGATTCTGTCGCGAAAAAGGAATTGGCATAGATCGCACCAGCCACAATCGCTACCACGACTGCCCACTTGATCAAATCTAATTTACCGTCTTCGCTTACTATTTTTTCGGACATACAGTTTACTTTATCTCTTTATTCTAGATATCTAGTTAACGACTACCGACATCGGCGACATCATCGCTGCCTATTCTCTTCCCTATGGCCCATGGAAGAATTCCTGCCTTTAGTTGGCAGGCCAGGAGGGAATCGAACCCCCAACCTGCGGTTTTGGAGACCGCTGCTCTGCCAATTGAGCTACTGGCCTACTGCTTCCCTAAAGATCATATGTAATTTTTTCTCAAAACTGATCGTGCGACAGTGAACTTCAATAATTTCTAACGATCTATCGTCGAAACACTAAAGACGACTAGGCCGAAGCACCCTTTTTGAGTGCTTCGGCCAAGTAAGTAGTCTTTATCGAAATTATTCGATGATCTTAGCTACA
>Ga0316189_10003209_pt1 | contig 15888 bp, 24 predicted proteins | sample LowCovwburrow_MG_FD_204930 | JGI IMG/M metagenome (GOLD analysis project Ga0316189, IMG submission 204930) | Coastal sediment microbial communities from Maine, United States - Lowes Cove worm burrow | ecosystem: Environmental > Aquatic > Marine > Coastal > Sediment | place: USA: Maine... | reverse complement strand
GACAAGGTTTCCAGATTAACCCTGTTCATGGGCAAGGCGCAGTGGATCCTTCCACGTTCAGACCGGCATTACAGTGCTCTGGAGCGTTTCGTTCGAACGCTGCCGGGCATCCGGCACCTCATCCGTTTACTCGTCTTTATTTTTTATGACATCAGGTTTCTTGCCTTTCGCCGCTACCCAGGGACCTCAACAATCAGTCAGCTCATGAAAAGCTATTACAGGAGAAGGCTGAAAAAGCATCTCGAAAAATACATTAAAGACGACAAGTTACGTCAGCATATGATGCCCGATTACGAATTGGGCTGTCGGCGAGTCATACCGTCAAACACCTACCTTCCCGCGCTGTCCCGTGACAATGTCGATGTGGATATCAGCGGGATTGAATGCATCACGCCCCAGGGCATTAAAACAAAGGATGGTAAGGAGATACCCCTGGACGTCATCGTCTACGCCACCGGATATTTTGCCTATTCGAATATGAAAAAGGCGCTGACGTTTCAGGTCTATGGCCTGGGTGGCCGGAACCTCAACAGCGAATGGGAAAAAGAGGCCGTCTCTTATAAGGGCATTACCGTTTCCGGTTACCCCAACTATTTTAAAGTGAACGGCCCGAACACCGGCACCGGCCACAGCTCGCAAATCTCTTATATGCAGGTGGCGACCGATTATATCGCTCAAGCCATAAGTGCAGTGAAACGGGATAAAAGCATCAGAGCCATCAATGCCAAACAGGGTCTTCAGGATGCATACGTTGCCGAAATGAGAGAAAAGATGAAAAAGACGGTCTGGCAAAATGCCACTTGCACAGCCTTCTACAGAAAGAACATGACTGAAGAGGTCACCAGCCTCTCCCCGGAACCGGTGACCGGGTTTATCTTTTCACGCAAATGGTTTAACTTGAGTGATTATCATTTATTAAAGTGATTAGCGCATGTCGGGGTCAGCTACTGTCTTGAGGGCTGCTGTCACGGCCCCGATAAGGCTTTATTCTGAACGAGCTTTTACACGCGAACGCCAACGTTCGGATTAAAGCAGCGAGTCAATAGGCAAGATAAACAGTAAAACATAGACATCTATTAAGTAGAGACAACTTTCATGCATGGGTGTTGTACGGTTATTCATTACAGTGTTTATTCGCAAAAGAAATAGCGGAGGGGCACCTAACAAGGCGATCGAGACCGACGCTCAGAAGGCGCGTGTTTTGAGTCTGTGTATAGTTTAGACTGGAAACGCGCGCCTTCCAGGCGCGGCTCATCGCAACGTTATGTGTCTGCGTCGGTAAGGAAATTATGAGTAAAAATCTGATCAAATGTAATTCCATTGAGTATCGCAAAGGTTATATTGAGGTTCGTGGTGATATTCATATCGAATGTGTGAATGTCGAAGCATGGAATATCCATCCAGATATTGATATTTCTGGTATTGATCTGGGTGATGATTCGATGCCCGAGGAAGCAGTAACTGCAAACACTGAAATAGAGCTTTCAATAAAAAATGCTGAAGAGCTCGTTCAACAACTTGTCGAAGCCATTAAGGTAGCGCAACAGAAAAACAACACATAACTGGTTGCTCAAGTACACTCCGGGCCTTCGGCCATACGCGGGACAGCCAGTACTTTGTTTGTATGCACCCTGGCAAGCCGTTATGTGTATTAAATGACAATGAAAAAAAGCAAGGATAGTTCAACTATGCTAACAAGCTGGGGTGCTAGCCTTCTGAATCAACTGTCATCTATATCAAGAAATAGACGAAAGCGTGATGCTAGTAAAAGAAGAAGGGAGAACAGTAAAAAGGGAATAAAGCGGGATTTAAATGAAAGTTAACTATACACAGTATCAATCGTCCGGGCCGACACGGGGGAGTCTTGTTGCGCTTCGCGGTTTGGTCCGTGGTCAGCGCGGCTTGCTTCAAACGTTATAATCAAATATGGAGAGCCCCGTTGATGCACGCAATTTGGAGCGGCGAATTTATTGCAGAGTATGCTGATACCGAAGTGGTAGAGGGCAACCATTATTTTCCGGTTGAATCCGTGAACATGAAGTTCATGAAGCGAAGTGATACCCATACAATCTGTCCATGGAAGGGAGTAGCCAGTTATTACTCAATTGAAGTTGGCGGGAAAGTGAACATTGATGCCGCCTGGTACTATCCTGAGCCAAAAAAGGGCGCGTCGAATGTAAAAGGGCTTGTGGCATTTTGGAAAGGTGTAGAAGTCAGAGAATAAAATGCGAGAGCTTGAACATAACAACACAATTAAGTCGTTCGCTTCGCTCACTGCGACGACGCCTAGCAGCGCGCCTTGTTGTGAGCGTTAAGCAACAACCGCCCTGGGCCTTATGAAAGGACACTTGTATAGTGAATGAAAAAGAGTTTATGACATTCGAAGCTACAACCCTGCCTGATGCCGGGGTGACCTGTGTAGACTGCGAGGCGTGCTGTTGCCGTTTAGAAGTAATGCTCATTACCTGTACCGGAGTGCCCGACAGGTTTATTGAGATAGATAAGTGGGGCGGGAGGAAGATGGCGCGGCTGGAAGATGGCTGGTGTTCGGCCCTGGACCGAAACACGATGATTTGCACGATTTACGAGAAACGACCCTGGATTTGCCGAGAATTTGCGATGGGAGGCTACGAGTGTATATCGGAGCGAGCCGCCAATCGCTAGGTCGCATAACAAAGCGCTATCCCCGTCAAATTCCGCTGACCTTTGTCGTTAGGCAATAAAAACATAAATCAATTATTTATGAACTTAAACCCAACACCTGAATTATTGGCGAGCCTTTACTGGATTACACTTCTTGCTGTAATAGTGTCATCTGCATCAGGAGTTCTAAAAGCCGGGTTTAAACAATTCGATTTATTTGGTGTAATTATTATTGCGATTGCAACCGGGCTGGGCGGTGGCTCACTTCGTGACATGCTTCTTGATAGAGATGTTTTCTGGATTCATGACCAAACCTTTTTTATAGCTTCTCTTGTTAGTGCAATAGTAATATTTATTTCTGCCAGGTTAGTAAAGATACCACCCAAATTATTTTTGGTCGCAGATGCGGCGGGACTTGCAACATTTGCCGTCGCCGGTACGCTGGTCTCCCTCATGGTAGGCGCTCCTGCTTTGGTTGCCAGTTTTATGGGTGTAATGACAGGTGCAATGGGCGGTATATTTCGTGACATACTTTGCAATGAGCAGCCAGTTGTTTTTTCAAGCCCCTTATACGCAACAATTTCCTGGGCAGGGGCATTGGCTTTTATTGGTTTAGTGTATTTTAACTTTGATGTAACTACGTCAGCTATTTTGGTTGGGTTTGGGATATTTGTTTCACGTCTATTAGCTATAAAGTTTAATATTTGTTTACCTAAATTCCGTTTTAAAACTTAATTTACATGAGAAACATGTTAATTAATCGTGCCTGACAAGTCACTCAACTTGACAGGCGAAAAAACGCGCCGCCAAGTTAGCTCAACCGTTAAGTTATCCTGTTTGCCTGACAACGTACAAAGGAATAGATATTATTATTGACGGCATTCATCGACTTGCAAAATTAGTAAGTGAAAATATCGAGACAAAGGAAGTAAAAGTGATTAATGGAAAATCAGTTGCAAGCATCGCCACATACGCATAACAAACGCATGCAGTCGGACGCTGCAGAGCCGCGTCGCTGATGCGAGACGTTAGCTGAAAATGACCATTCGAATCATACAAGCGAAAGCAGAAGATGGGGCGGTTATTGCTAATGTCCATGTGCCATCCTGGCATGCCGCATATGAAAAGATCGTTCCGGCATCTGTCCTTGCGGCACAATCGGTTGAAAAGCAAGAAGCCTTTTGGCGAGATGCCTTAAATAAAAACCCATGTGGCGTATTAGTCGCGGTAGCGCCTGCTAACGAAATTGTCGGTTTTGTTTCTTTCAGACCCTGTCGCACTCACAATGCGATCGGAGAGATCGCCGAGAAAGGCGCCGGTGAGCTTTAACGTTGGGCGCCTGGACAAAACTGGTTGATGGTTTCAAGTTAAATCTACTATGTCATATACACGCATAATTGTTCTGACCTCGCTGGCAATGGTTGCATTTGCGGGTAATTCACTGCTTTGCCGGGCCGCCCTCAAACACACCAGTATTGATGCAGCAAGCTTCACTACAATTCGATTGATCTCCGGAGCAGTTATGCTCTGGTTGGTCGTGCGGATGCGTCATGGTACACACAGTGGCGGGGGCAACTGGCTGTCCGCATTTGCATTGTTTGTTTATGCAGCCGGTTTTTCTTTCTCTTATGTAAGTCTGCCTGCAGCAACTGGTGCGCTTCTGCTCTTTGGTGCCGTCCAGGCCACGATGATCAGCCATGGTATTTGGTCGGGAGAGCGTTTGCTGGGGTTACAGCTTGTCGGTCTTTTACTCACTTTCGGAGGGCTTGTTGGTCTACTACTACCGGGGCTTTCGGCGCCGCCATTATACGGGTCCCTATTGATGCTAGCCGCCGGGGTGGCGTGGGGCGTCTATTCCTTGCGCGGGAAAGGTGCGGGTGACCCTACCAAAGTAACAGCCGGAAATTTTATGCGCGCTGTTCCTGTCTCTGTAGCATTGAGCGTAATAATGTTTAACGATATCTCTCTGGATAATAACGGAATTTGGTACGCGGTTTCATCGGGCGCGCTGGCTTCCGGAATAGGATATGCCATTTGGTACATGGCATTACCTTCGTTGAAAGATACGAGTGCTGCTACCGTGCAACTTGGTGTCCCGATCATTGCTGCCTTGGGTGGTATCGTTTTCCTCGCTGAGCCAATAACCCTGCGCCTGGTTTTGGCATCCGTGGCTATTCTCGGTGGGATTGCATTGATAATTCTGAAGAAGCACCATGGTAATGGCGCCCAATAAATCGCTCCAGTGGACCGCCCGCAAGCGGGTGACCGCTGAATTCAAAGGAGGATATAGAGATGACAGACTGCTGTGTATCAAAAACATCTGACCATGATCCTCCCAAAAGATTACGCTGCCTGATAAACGGCAAGGAATACGGTTCTGTAGGCTACAAAACCATTTTTCATCATCTATCTGAGCCATGGAACAATGCTTTAATAGAGCAAGGCTACTATTTTTGCTCGGATGCGGATTGTGAAGTTGTCTATTTCGGACAGGACAATACCCTTATACCAAAGTCAGAGCTTCGAACGAATGTTGGGGTAAAGGAGAAAGCTCCCGAGCGTATGGTCTGTTATTGTTTTGGTGTTTCGTACGCAGTAGCAGAAAATGACGGGGTAGTTGTAGATTTCGTCAAAGAAAAAACAAAACAATCTCTCTGCTCCTGTGAAACCAGCAACCCTTCAGGTCATTGTTGCCTTAAAGATTTCCCGAGGCAATGAGCTCTAACAACACAATCAAGTCGTTCGCTTCACTCACTGCGACGCCGCTACGCTGCGAGCCTGATTATTGGCGTTATATGTGATTATCCTCAATAAAAATATCTGATTGCGCGGACTATGGTAATACATCAAATAAAACGTAGTGGTTCAGCATTCCAGCAGCCTGTTAATGAAAATGATTTACGGCTGCAGCTAAATCGTGAGTTATCTGGCGAAAAGATTATAGATGTGACGGAGCTGAAAGCCGGCCTTTTTAATAATGCTTACCGTGTAAATACATCACAATATGCCTACATATTGAAGGTGGCGCCTGATCGGGATGCCGATGTTCTTTTTAATGAACGATGTTTAATGCAGCGGGAACGATCGATCTCCCGGCAACTTCAATCAGTCAGTCCGCTGGTCCCTGATTATCTGTCATTTTTCACGGTAGGCGACCGGGATGCCTTTTTACAGCCCTTCATTCAGGGAAGGCTTTGGCACGATGCGCTCTCAACGCTTTCAGAAACAGAAAACAAAATACTTTGGAAGCAACTCGGTGCGTTTGCCAGGAAATTACACAATTATTGCGGGGAGAAGTTTGGTTATCCAGCCCCGTATGAAGGGTTTAATCGCTGGTCTCGGTTTATTGTTGATAATGTTGAAGGCATGGTTGAGGATTGTCGGCGACTCAATGTTATATGTGAAGAAGTAGAGATTTATCTCCGTTACTTGCCACATTATCTTCAATTACTGGATCAGGTTAAAACGGCTAAACTGCTACATGGTGATCTCTGGCCCAGAAATGTCATTATTGATGGAGTCGGCGCGGATATTCATCTAAAGGCGGTAATTGATGGTGAGCGGGCTTTTTGGGGCGACCCGGTCAGTGACTGGGTTTTGATTCTTTATGGTGTGCCAGATGCATTTTGGCAGGGGTATGGTGAGAATTTGCTGAAAGCCTGTGACCCTGCTTGTATCGCTATCTATAAAGGCATGTACTTTATTTTAAATATTCTTGAAGCGGTTCGTTTTCAAGAATCAGATGAAGAGCCAAGAAAAAGATTATCAGCAGTCAATAAAGTGCTGGACAAATATTTACAATCATAATAATGGGTAATGATTGGCAATTTGCCCGGTAAAAGGGACGGTGAAAAAAGATCAACTAAATAATGCGGTCGCTCAGAACGAATTTATAGAGTCAATTATTCGTGATAAAGCTGTATAACAAGTCATTCGAGTACATTCCTCCGGGGCCGGACGCGCTAATGCGTGCCGCTCGATTCAGACGTTATGCCTCTTGATAGCTCCGCTAAAACGAGTGTTTTCGAGAAGGCGATTGAGACGCTCAACATTGCACCCGGTTCCACGCAGCGGATTCTCGATTTTGGATGCGGGAGAGGTGAACTCCTTGGCCGATTGTTCGAAGTGGTGGGGTCCGGTTCCAGGCTTGTCGGCTTTGATGCCATAGGAAAGTCGATAGAAGCTGCGACGGCCACCTACCCTGGCATCGAGTTCATTCGTGGCAGGTTTATAGAAAAACTCCCGTTTCCAGACTCGGCATTCGACGTCGTAGTGACAGTCGACGCTATTGAAAACGTGAGCAATAAGGAACTTCTTGTCTCTGAGTTTCGGCGTGTCCTGCGACCATCCGGTCAAGTCCTCGCGATGCATTGGGATTGGGACACCCAAACATACAATATTCAGAGCCGGGAAATTGCGCGGAAGGCAGTAGCAGCTTTCTCCGACTGGAAACAGCCCTGGATGGATGAAGCCGATGGACAAATGGGTAGAAAACTATGGGGGCTGTTTGAAGGTTCGGGTCAGTTCCAGGGGGCTCCGGGCACCTGCACATTGGTAGAGACGCTGTACGAGTCCGGAAAATACGGCTACGACCGTGTCCAGGACCTTTCATCTCTCGTGGATGAGGGCTGTTTTGACTCCGTGGAGTACCAGCAGTTTTGCCGAGAACTATCGGAAAGCATCCATAAAGGTGAATATCTCTACACCCTCACATCCTTTCTTTATTATGGTGTCGCGGCATAATACAAGGCGCTGCAGCCGACGCCGAATGCGCCCTGGCGCCTTCAGTGGCTCTCATGCCGGGCAGCGCGGCTGGCCTTAAACGTCATGTGAATTCATGAGACACGGCTATGCAAACAGTGGAAGTCACAGATTATCAAAAGAGCTGGATCGACAAGTTCAATGTCGAGGCCGATATGTTAAGAAATTCCATAGGCTTTCTAAGCCCGGTCATTCATCATATTGGAAGCACCTCTGTATCTGGCCTGTCTGCTAAACCTGTAATAGATATTCTAATTGAGGTGGATGATGTACGCAGTCTTGATGATCACCTGAAAATACTTGAGGCTATTGGGTATCAAGGTCGTGGTGAAAATGGGATTCCAGGACGCAGATACCTTGAGAAGGGCGGTGATGATAGAACACATCAAATTCATGCGTTTAACAGAGGTAGCTTTGGCGCTACACGTCACTTGGCCTTTCGTGACTATTTAATCAGACATCCACAAATTGCACGCGAATATGCATTGTTAAAAAAGCAAGTGGCAAAGATTTGTAATAACGACATCGATCGATATTGTGCGGGCAAGGATGAATTCATCAAGAAACATGAAAAACTGGCAGTCGATTGGTATACACATAACAATCACATGCGGTCGGAAGCGGCAGCACGGCTCGACTCAAATGTTATGAGACCGTATCTACCAGGAGAAAGAGGTAAGTAATGAATCGATTTATGATAGTTATGTATGTGCTCATGACGCTGGCACTAAGCGCTTGCAATCAAGATGACTCCGCTCAGAAAACCCTGGAGAAGACTGAAACTGGTTTCAGTGTTGTTGCAGAATTGAACAAGGGACCAGGCAATATAACCGTAACACCAGCTGGAGACATTATCGTCAGTCTTCATCAGTTTTACGGTGACCATGTACGAGTTGCTCGAGTCGATGATCACTCACGGCTCATGCCATTCGCCAAAGCGGCCAACGTCAACTCGGTCCTTGGTGTGCAAGCGGATGCCAGCGGCATTGTCTGGTTGCTCGATAATGCCATGCGAAATGGAGATACCCGCCGCCTCGTTGGCTGGCATGTTTCCGAAGCTCGCATAGTCATGGATATAGACCTGACCAGTGTCACCACTGACCAGTCGTTCCTTAATGACCTGGCTGTCGACCCCGTCACTAACACTGCTTACATCGCTGATCCTGCTGGTGGAGCAGATGCGGCGATTATCGTGGTGGATCTGATCGGCGGGGGCGCCCGTCGTGTGCTGCAAGGAAATGAAAGCGTGAAACCCGAAGATCTTGATCTGGTGATTGATGGCTCCGCCGTGCGTATTCGAGCTGATGACGGTTCCGAGATTCGGCCACGTGTTGGCATTAACCCCATTGCTATCGACAAAAACGGCGAGTGGTTGTATTACGGACCTATGCATGGCCGCAGTATGTACCGGATTCCCACGGCAGATCTGCGTAATTACGAATTGGCTCCTCGAGACCTGGCAGACAGGGTTGAACGGTGGTCAGACAAGCCCATCTGTGACGGGATTTCTATCGATAATGCCGGCAACCTGTATCTCGGTGATCTTGCCAACAACGCCATCGGTGTCATCGGTCCGGATCGCAAGTACCGTATGCTGGTTTCTGATCCCCGACTGTCGTGGGTTGATGCATTTAGCTTCGGTCCCGACGGCTATCTCTATGTCGTCGCTAACCAATTGCATCGAAGCGCCGTCCTTAACGGCGGGGAATCGAAAACCGAGCCACCCTATTTGATCCTGAAATTAAAAGCTCTCTCGGAAGGCACTATCGGACGATGACTGTAGAATTTCCTCATAATAAATCGGTTCAGCGGACGCCGCGTCGTGGCGCCACTGACATTTCATGACAGCTTTCATAGAGCTTTCTGAATACAACCCTTCTTGGCCGGAGATGTTCCAGTCCGAGAGGTTATTTCTGGAAAATGTGGCCAGCGAGTGGCTTTATGGTGCCATAGAGCATGTTGGCAGTACCTCGGTAACTGGTCTTGTAGCGAAGCCAATTATCGACATAATGTTCGGTGTCAGGAATCTCCGTGACTCCAGGGCGGCAATTGGAGTTCTTGAAAAAAACGGTTATTGCTATGCTCTATACAAGACGAACGTGATGCATTGGTTTTGTAAGCCATCAGAGGATCACCGCACACATCATTTGCATTTGGTCCCATTTAACAGTTTACTTTGGCATCAGCGAATTGAATTTCGTGATGCTCTTCGCTCGAATAAAGAGCTGGCTTTCGAGTATGGTTCACTCAAACGCAATCTTGCTGCAGAGCATGAAAAAGACCGGGAGCTTTACACGGATAAGAAATGGCCATTTATTAAAAGGGTTCTGGAGCAAGATAACCGGTAAGACTGCTAACAGGACAATGGTGTGAGGCTGCATGCACTCCGCTGTGTTGCGGTAGCCCTGCATCGCGTCCTTATGCGTCAAGCCCAAAAAGTAGTATTTTCCATGCTTTTAACCAGGAGATCATATGTCTATTCGGGGAAGCTGTTTGTGCGGTGAAGTAAGTTACCAGGTCACAGGGCCGTATGACTTTGCCTGGAATTGCCATTGTTCGCAATGCCGCAGAGCTCATGGAGCGGCATACGCTTCATATGCAGGTGTAAAACCCGAAAATTTCAAATGGCTGTCTGGCGAAGAGCTGGTAAAGACATACGAACTGGATGAAGGCGGGTTTTGTTTTTGCAGCAAATGTGGATCAAATGTCGCGGGATCCTGGAACGGTGTTATTAACGCGGTTACGTTTGGCACTATGGAAGGTGATCCAGAACTTCATCCAGATCGACATATATTTGTTGGATCCAGGGCGCCATGGATAAAGATTGCCGATGGTTTACCCGAAAACGATGAATATCCTCCGGAGACAATTATATAATGACGCGTAACAGGTGCATAAGGCCGGACCCGCCAAAGCTGGGCCGCTGAGGCGAGACGTTAGATAATATTTATTAATAATAATGGTACAGTTGCAATAACAATTACCAGGAATCGATTATTATGACAGACAATCAAAATGATAAGTATGTTTCCTACACTAAAATGGCATGGGTTATTTATGCGCTGATGACCATTGTCCTAATCGTTATATTGGTACTATTTGTCGCTCAGGACACCGAAGAAAGGTTTTTCTACGGGTTAATGCCTGCAGCAGCAGCTTATGTTTTTCGCCCAACTGATAAATACATTAGCAAACTCATTTTCAAGTTAACTGGCGTTTCTCAACCCACAGAGAAAGAGTGAGATGCCACGTACCTGACAAGGTGCTGCACCGGTATTTTGTTACGCTGCGCTACTCAAAATCCCGGGACTTAGGTCGTTAGCAGCTTATGACCCGTATCCGGGTAGCAACAAGCCTCGATCGTGACGATGTTCGCGAGATCTATTTGTGTGCCTTCCCTGAAGGCGAGAAGCAGATTGTCTCGACGCTCGCAGTTAATTTATTGAGTGAAGAAACAAGTCCAAAAACAATTTCACTGGTATCTGAAGCCGATGGAGCAGTGGTTGGTCACATAGCCTTTAGTCCTGTAACTGTTAATAACAACAACAACTGGAAGGGCTGTATCCTGGCCCCGCTCGGCGTTAAGCCCGAATATCAAAAGCGCCAGATTGGTTCAAAACTGATCGAAAGCGGAATGGAGCAGTTGTCAAAAATGGGCGTAAATGTCCTTTTTGTTTATGGTGATCCGAAATATTACGGCAGGTTCGGATTCAATGCCGATCCTGCCTCAGGATATTCACCACCTTACGAACTTAAGTATCCTTTTGGCTGGCAGGCAATCATCCTTAACGAAGGCGCCTTTACAGAATCAACTGTAAAAATATCGTGTGTGGATTCCCTGAAAGATGCAGGGTTATGGTAGCCGCGCTGCTAACAAGTAGACCAAGCCGTTGGCCTTCGGCTCGCCTGGACACAACAAAGCTGCGCCCTTTGGGTTGGCATTAGCGCGCAACAAATGAAGAGCATATCAATAAAAACAATCTTGCAGACAGAGCGACTTCAACTGCGAGCAGTATCATATTCAGACATTGATCTTGTTTGGTCTGCCTCGCGTACACCCGGATTTAATGATGGTATGGTTTGGGACCCTCCTGAAAGTAAAGAGGAGCTTGTTCCAGTAACCGAAAAGAATCTTATTGCATGGCAGCAGGGCGAGTCTTTTACATTTACAATCGAATTAACCGGGGCAAATTTACCAATTGGACGGATCGCTATTAGATGTGAGGATGTTCCAGGGGTTTGGAATATTGGATTTTGGATACATCCTGATTACTGGAGTAATGGTTATGCAACAGAGGCAGCTCGTGCTGTTATAGAGTTCGGTATTGTGGAGCTCGCAGCTTCAAAAATCACTACAGCACATGCCATTTTTAATGCTCCAAGCAAAAGAGTCATCGAAAAACTCGGTTTCAGGTTTACGGGGGAAAATCCGTGTGGTTTCCTGAAGCAGGGTAAACCAGTACCTGAGTTTGAATATGCTATTGAAGGTAAAACGCTCCAACAAGGCAATTCAGACGTTATATTAATTTATAAAAATCATCAAAACTGATATTAATACGACATCAAACACCTGTTTATTACATAGTATAAAGGTATTGTCGTTTGGCATGTTTTGTTCAGGACTGGTATGTGGTGCGGCACTGGTAATGACAGGAGCAGCATCAAAACAAAATGAATTTGAAAACGTGATTTTTCTGGCTGTATCCTCTGTATTATTTCTATTCTTGTCGCTTTGGTTTTATTATCGAATAATCAAGGTGTTGCTGCCTGAAATTGGCAGCCGACTCAAAAATGAGACAAAAATATAACAAGTCGCTCAAGGTTGCTGCGGCCTGCGGTCTCCGGCAGACGCCGCTACGCGGTGTTGACTGGGTCAATCGGTAGGCGTCGCAAGTCAAACTGATTCGACGAACTTCAAGCCTTGGCTTGTAGCATTACCTGCAAAGGGGAACGCTGTCATGAACGCCATGGATTTGATCGGTACCTGGACTCTCGAAGGGGCCAATGCAAAGACCTCGAGTGGTGCGGAGCTGCTTCCGCTTGGAGAAGCACCCCGGGGATTTCACACCTATACCCTGGAAGGCTACATGTCCGCTATTCTCATGCGGGCAGATCGTCCAAAGTTTGCTTCAGGTGACTTCTGTGGAGGAACGACTAATGAGATCAAGCAGGCGTTCGAGGGCTTCGACGCTTACGCCGGGACCTGCGAGTTTGATGAGGCAACCAGCACTGTGACACAACACGCCACTGTTGCCCGCTTTCCAAATTGGGAGGGAACAGCACAATTGCATCACGCAAAGCTGGTTGATGAAATTATTCATCTGAGTACACCACCGATCAAGTCTTCGAGCGATCAATGGGTTGCTAGCTTGCGGTGGGGCCGGGGCCATGGTGAGCGCCTCTGAAATCAATCGCCAGGTGCAGTTTTATGAGACCGCCGCCGGGCCACTTGGTAACCCGGACTTGCCACGGTAAGCCGGTTACATCGGAGCTTATGAGTATTAAATGAATAAGGTATTCATTCTTTTTGCGTCGACGTTATCGTTTGGAGTTGTGAAAGCTTGCGACTGCGACGAGATATACAAGGGAAATTATACCTGGGGTGCCGAGGTGGATGTGTTTCAACCATGCGGCTCGGAAAAAGTATATTGGGTTTCTGCATCATCCTGGGTTAAGGGGCCTCTGATAGAGTATGTGAAAAATACTACAACCAGGGCTTATCAGTCTGTGTATATAGAGTTTAGGGGGCACATTCTGAACGAGGTTCGTGACGGGTTTGCGGAGCAATACGACGGTTTGATAAGAGTCAGTGAAATTACCTGTCAGTCCAGGAAGGGATCGGTGGAATGTTCAGGCTGACGGTGGGGTTATGGTGTAGGGTGAGATCTGCCTGGCTTTATCTAAACGTGAATTTAGACAAGTTCGCGCCTGTTATGTGGTCGTTGGGCATCATAGATGATTTTCTGTTCGAAATAGAGGCAGCTAAACAATGAAAAAATTTCTCCTCCTCATTATAAGCCACGCTGCTATTGGTGCTGTTGGTTTTGCCGGCGGCATCTACATGTTGCCCATACTCATTGCGCCGCCGGCACCGGCAGAGGCAGAAGTGCTGGAGATCGCTTCTCAGGCACAGTTCACATCCGAGTTCCGGCGTGATCTCGCAGGCAGTGATTCGCTGCACTGGGGCGAGGGGGTCGTCTCGGTAAGCCGGTCGGCGGTTTCACTCATGGGGAAACTTGCTCCCGGCCCGGATTACAAGCTCTATCTCTCGCCGAAATTCGTCGAGACAGAGGAAGACTTCAATGACCTGAAGAGCAGGATGGTACGTGTGGGAGACGTCAAGACATTCGAAAACTTTTTGGTGCCTGTCCCTGAGTCCATTAACCCCGCTGCCTACAACACGGTCGTGGTTTGGTGCGAAGCCTTCGGACAGTTCATCACTGCTGCGAAGTATCAGTAATCAGCTTGCTCGTAGTGATGGTGCCCAATCAGGCAGAGAAATACCGGCTTGCGTTACGTGCATCAAAACCAGGCAATAGGACGGTTCTGATATGTGTCCCTTGCCAACAATGGCTGATTTATACATGGTTATTCACGAATCAGGCAAGGTGTGAATATTTCAGGCATAAGAAGCATTACAAATTGACGCTTTTGTCGTCGTGCAATTCGAGCTAAACACCTGGGCTATTAATGGAGAATAATATGGAGTTCATAAAAACATACGCAAAAGAGATATTTGCTCTACTCGTCCCGCTTTTTATATGGTTACTTGGCAACAAATTCAGGGCGGGAGCAATATTGCAGCTCGCACGTCCTCAGAACTTTACCTTCCAGGTTGATGGATCGATAAAGGGTGAAAATGACAATATCATCTCCCCCGGGAAAACTGTACATACCGTTTCACACTTGCTAAATAATACAGGAAATAAAACAGCAACAAGGGTTGAGTTGGTGTTCAACTGGAAGCCCTTATGTATGAATATTTGGCCATCTCGCCATTTTGAGGAGCACACGGAGAAAGACGGACGCTATGTTTTAATATTTGATAGCCTGGCCCCGGACGAGCTAATTGGCCTTGAGTTATTGTCAATTAATCGTGAATTACCCTATCTGGTTAACGCCAGATGTGATCAATGCACATCAACAACTATTGATATGAGCCCGCAACCGGTTTATCCGGCATGGAAAAGAAGAGTGGACGCAATGCTCATCCTCGCTGGAATTGCATTTATGGTATACATTTCAATTTTACTTCTTCAGTTTCTTGTTATTAGCTAATTATTATGGATGACAACAGCTCTAACAATGCATCCCGGTTGACCAACAAAAGCGTCGCTAGTTTCGTCGCCATGTTTTTGTTGTCAGCCGAGCTAAAGCGTTAGATCTTTATCAAAGAGAAGAAATGACATACTTGTATTTGGCATTAGCAATAATTGCAGAAGTTGCAGCAACAAGTGCATTAAAAGCATCGGAAGAATTTAGCAGGTTAATCCCAAGCCTGATTGTAGTTGTTGGGTATGGTGCTGCGTTCTATTTTATGACCCTTGTGCTAAGAGTGATACCAGTAGGTATTACTTATGCAATCTGGTCCGGGCTTGGTATTGTTTTAGTTACCGTCGTCGGTTTTTTCCTGTACAGGCAAACGCCAGATATCCCGGCAATGCTGGGCATGGGTTTGATTATTTCAGGCGTGGTAGTGATACATGTATTTTCCAGGACTTATAGCCATTAAACTTAACACATATGAGCCTCCTGACTGTCAATAGACATTACAAAACAGTTCAGTCATGAATACATGCCCGAACCATGATCAATGAATAAAGACGGCTACTTCATCTGTCATGGCAGCTGTTAAGTCAGTCGCTTACAGCAAACACATATAGAGGGTTTCTTACTGCGGTCTCACCGCTGCCTGCATATTTCTGTTCCATCAGGTGCTGCAGGACCACTAGACATTCATCGGTTAACCCTGGGCTGGCACTATTCAAGTTGGCAGGTTTACTCATATCCTGAGCATCCAGTTAGTGTCAGGCTCAGCCAGGGTGTAAACGGCTTTGCTCATTGAGTTGATGCACGCCAATGGGGTGTCTAATCAAGTCGGCGGGCTCCGGTTATCTGATGTATAAACCGATGTGATGGCTTTTCGCCAAAGGGTCGTTCCATCGCGTTTGTATCACATTCAACCAGTGGTCCAGTTAGGTGACCAGCTCACCCCATTGCGTGACTAACCCTTTAAAAACTGACTTTCATCAAACACCTTCTCATTTTTCATCATGAAATAGACACAACGCCCGAGCTTATGCGCCAGCACGGAAAGGGCCTTTGCCTTGGTCATTCGTTTTTGTAGCGTCTGCAAGTAGTTCTGCGCCTTTTTATTGCCTCGCAGATAAAGTACAGCTGCTTCAGAAAAGGCCCACTTCAAGTGAGCGTTACCGATCTTGTTGCCCTGTGTCCCATAGCTTTTCCCTGCCGATTCGGCTTTGC
>Ga0316189_10003208_pt1 | contig 15891 bp, 11 predicted proteins | sample LowCovwburrow_MG_FD_204930 | JGI IMG/M metagenome (GOLD analysis project Ga0316189, IMG submission 204930) | Coastal sediment microbial communities from Maine, United States - Lowes Cove worm burrow | ecosystem: Environmental > Aquatic > Marine > Coastal > Sediment | place: USA: Maine... | reverse complement strand
TCTCAACGAGCCCAACGATCCCGGCCCCGAACCCGGGTCTTGGCGCAGCCGTTCGCTTGCGGTTCACACCTGATAACTATTATGTCCTCGGTGGAATTGCCGACGCCAACGGGGACCCGGGTGATCCCGGTGATGCCTTGCATAGCTTTTTCGACGTCGGAGAGTATTTCCACCACCTCGAGTTCGGCTGGATCGCCGACTGGGAGCACCGATATTCCGACAATATCCACATGACTGCCTGGCAGGTGGATGATCGCAAGGAAGCGAATATCGAAGGCGGCTGGGGTGTAGCCTTTTCCTTTAGCAGGGTGATGAGTGAGCAATGGCTTCCGTTCGTGCGGGCCGGGTATTCGGATGGCGGCGGTGCACTTGTTGACCGAACGGTCAGTGCCGGCCTTGGCTACCGGATTAACGACCGCAACGATTATGTCGGGTTGGGTGCCAACTGGGGGCGTCCAGCAACGGAATCTGCTGCAGATAACAGCAGGGATCAATACACCTTTGAGGCGTATTATCGCCTTCAGGTTTTACCTCAGCTGCAGATCGTGCCGAGCGTACAGCTCATCCTCGATCCGGCAGATAATCCCTCTATCGACAGCCTCTGGGTCCCGAGCTTGAGGGTCCGGGCAGTGTTTTGACAGTTGGAATCTCGACCTCCATGCGAGAAGAAAGACCAGTTTAAATTGCACCGAAAAATGATCCACCATTTGCACTGAAATATATACTGCCAGAACTGCTGTAAGTAGGTGGCTATAAACTAATCATTCTTAGCGGAGATGGGTCAAAGAAGAATGCAAATATCCAACTCTATTGGGACTAATTTCGGTGCAAATCAACATTGCTGATACAAAATTTCACTTGCGCGCACTGGCTAGATCTGAGATGAAGTCTGATGTGAAATCTGCAAGGAGCTTTTGAATCGATGTCTGCCGCGGGTGAGAACAAACTTGGTACCTTCTCGACGCTGTCTATCGGGATCGGTGGTATGGTTGGTGGCGGTATCTTCGCCGTAACCTGACTCACGGTAGAGGTTACGAAAGGCGCCGCCCCCATCGCCTTCCTGATCGCGGGGATCGTGGCGCTGCTAACCAGCTACTCCTATCTCAAGTTGACGCTGCGCTTCCCCGGAGAAGGCGGTACGGTCGAGTTTCTGAACCGCGCCTTCGGCAACGGCATTGTGACCGGGTCAGCCAACATCCTGTTACTGCTTGGTTATATCGTACTGGTCTCGGTCTATGCCTACGCCTTTGGCAGCTATGGCGCCAGCTTCTTTCCCGAACTGGAACGGGAATTCTGGCAACATGTCCTGATCAGTGCCGTGATCCTCGGCCTGGTGATTGTTAATGTTTTCGGCGCCAACCTGGTGCTGCGTTCCGAGAACATTTTCAACGTCCTGAAGATGCTGCTGTTGGCCGCTTTTGTGGTGGCCGGGTTTCTCACACCCATAGAATGGACCCGGCTCGGCCCGGAGAACTTTGTGACGCCCATGGGTATGATCGCCGGCGCCATGCTTATTTTCCTGAACTATGAGGGTTTTGAGCTCATTGCCAATGCTTCCAAAGATGTTGCTGATCCAGAGCGCTCGCTGCCGATTGCCTACATCGGCGGTGTGCTGATCATCATCGCCACCTATGTGCTGATCGTGATGGTTGTGGTCGGACACGTAAGCTTCACGGCGGTGGCGAAGGACAGCGACACTGCTCTGTCAGTAGCGGCACATGATATTATGGGCAGGACCGGATATGTCGCCATCGCAATTGCGGCGTTGCTGGCCACGAGTTCCGCGATCAATGCAACCTTCTACAGCACCGGGCGTTTGACTACATAATCGCCAGGGCCGGCCAGCTGCCTGAAGAACTCGAACGGTCGATACGCGGCCAGCATTTAATACGTATTTCACAGTGGCTTCTTGTAAAATGGCCGGGTTATTCTATAAGCTCTACATTTGGGGAATGTCTGATTAATTCATTTTATTGTCATCTTAGTCATCGGCAAAGGCCGGACAAAAGCAGGTAACGCGTCGAATGCCAGTAGGGCGAGACGCAGAGTGAGTGCAACGAATCAACCAGTAACCGCTCGAATCGCAACAACTGGATTCCGGGTCTCCGCTGCGCACAGTCTGCCCTCGCGAAGGCGGGGCCCGGAATGACGACACATCAGAAGTTCCCTGGTTTTACTGGCAAGCACTTCATGAGAGGGCAAATGTGTCTCAGAGCCTGGCACGCTATTCGAACATTCTTGAAATCGTCGGCGACATCCTTAAGGTGCGGGTGCCGGAGCGCAGTGGCGACGGCGGTTTCTCGGTCGCTTTCGACGACCTGGCTCTGGTGGAGGATCGCGGTGGCTTCAGCTCGCTTGCGCGAGTGATCAAGCTGGACAGGGAGGTCGTGGCCCTACAGGTCTTCGCGGGCACCAAGGGACTTTCGACCGAGGCCTCCGTGCAGTTCCTCGGCTACCCGATGCGGGTCACCTATTCCACCAACATTCTCGGCCGCATATTCCGGGGTGACGGCGTGCCTCTGGACGCCGGCCCGGACCTGTCACAGGACCCGCAGCTGCCGATCGGCGGACCATCCGTGAACCCGGCCCGGCGGCTGCTGGCGTCAAAGATGATCCGCACCGATGTGCCGATGATCGACGTGTTCAACTCCCTGGTCGAGAGCCAGAAAATCCCGATATTCTCGGTGGCCGGCGAGCCCTACAACGCCTTACTAGCGCGCATCGGTATTCAGGCCGACGCGGACATAGTGGTGTTCGGCGGCCTCGGGCTGATCTTCGACGACTTTCACTTTTTCCGAACTCGCTTCGAGGATGCAGGTGTGTTCGCGCGCACGGTGATGTTCGTCAACCTGGCCTCGGACCCCATCGTCGAGCGCCTGCTGGTGCCGGACATGGCGCTTACGGTGGCGGAGCGATTCGCAGTAGAGGAGGGCAAGCGTGTGCTGGTGCTGCTCACCGATATGACCGCCTACGCCGACGCGATGAAAGAGGTCGGCATCGCGATGGAGACCGTGCCCTCGAATCGCGGTTATATGGGCGATCTCTATTCGCAGCTGGCTCGGCGCTATGAGAAGGCCGCTGACTTCAAGGAAGGGGGCTCGGTGACCATCATCAGCGTTACCACGATGCCCGGCGACGATGTCACCCACCCGGTGCCGGATAACACCGGTTACATCACCGAGGGCCAGTTTTACCTCCACGGAGGTATGCTGGATCCCTTCGGTTCTCTGTCCCGGCTCAAGCAGCACGTGATCGGAAAAGTCACCCGCGAAGACCACGGCCAGGTCATGAATACGATGATTCGCTTTTTCTCCGGCGCGACGGATGCGGAGCAGAAGCAGGCCATGGCTTTCGAGCTGTCGAATTTCGACAACAAGCTGATCAGGTTCGGTCTGCTGTTCCGGGAGCGTTTCATGGATATCGACGTCTCGATGTCGCTGGAAGACGCTCTCGACCTGTGTTGGAAGACCATGGCCGAATGCTTCGCGCCCGAAGAACTACTGATGAAGCAGCACCTCATCGACAAGTACTACCCGCGCACGGATGCTGCCGCGGGTGGTGTGGCGGCAGCCTGATATGCGTCTTGATGTGAAACCGGGTACCGAGTGCTGAGCGATGGAGCGTCTCGCCCTGAACAAGGCTTCTCTATCGAAACAGTCGCGGCAGCTCAAGACATTCGATCGTTTCCTGCCGTCGCTGGATCTGAAGCGCAAGCAAATAATGGCCGAGCAGGCCAGAGAGAGGGCCGCCATGGAGCGCACCCGGCAAGACATGGAAGCGCTGCGCGACCGCGTCGCCGCGCAGATTCCGATGCTCGCGAACCGGGAAATCGAACTATCGGAACTGGTCAAGGTGAAATCGGCAAGCCTGGGTAAGCACAACGTCGTGGGCACACACCTGCCCACTCTTGAAAGTGTCGAGGTGCAGGTGCGCGACTACGGATATCTGGCCAAGCCGCACTGGGTGGACCGGCTGGTGGTCGAACTTACCCGCATGCTGGAGTTCCAGGTGCAGCTCGCCGTGCAGCAGCGCCGCGCTGCCCTGCTGGATGAAGCCGCGCGCAAGGTGACGCAACGGGTGAACCTGTTCGAGAAAGTGCTGATCCCGCGCGCAAGAGAGAATATCAGGAAGATCAAAATCTATCTCGCTGACGCCGAGCGCGCGGCGGTGGTGCGTTCCAAAATCGCCAAGCGCAACCGCGCGGCGGAAGGCATGGCATGAGCATTGTCAGCCTCAGCAAGCTCACGCTGGCCGGTCTGCTGAAGGAACGGATATCGGTGCTGGAGCAGCTGCAGGCACTCGGCTGCCTGCACCTGGTCTCGCTGGTCGAGGCCGCGCGCGAGCCGGAGAATGTGCCGCCGGCGCACGCCGTGGACGCCCGCAGGGCTCTACGTTACCTCGGTGATGTTCCCGACAAGCGTCATCAAGTGCGCGCCGATCAGGACTTCGACATGCCCAAAGCCGTGGCCAGCATACTTGCCAACCAGGACCGGCTACGCCATGCGTACGATGAGCGCGACGACCTGGTCCAGCACGTCGAGGCGCTGGTGCCTTGGGGCGACTTCCGGCTGCCGGACAGAAATGCGCTGGCAGGCCGTTATCTGTGGTTCTATATCGTTCCGGAGCGACAGATGCATTTGCTGGGTGAGCTGACCTTACCCTGGCAGGTGGTGCACAAGGACAACCGGCAGTCCTGGGTGGTAGTGCTCGACCGCAACGAGCCGCCCACCGATGCCCTGCCGGTGCCGCGCGCGCGCACGGGTGCGCTGAGTCTGGGCGAGCTGTATAAACGCCTGGACGAGGCCGAGGTAGAACTGGAGGACGCGGTGGCCGAGCGCCAGGCGCTGACACGCTGGATATATCTGATGTCCAGGCATCTGGCCCGGGCAGAGGACCATGCGGCGCTGAAACACGCGGCGGCCCAGACCCGGGTCGACGAAGAACTATTCCTGGTGCAGGGTTGGGTGCCTGAACCGGCGATTGCGGCGGTCAGCTCGCTGGCAGAGCGGCAGGGCCTCGCACTGCTGCTGGAAGACCCCGAGCCCGCCGACCGCCCGCCGACGCTGCTCGAAAACCCCGAGCCGCTCGCGGCCGGTCAAGATCTGGTCGGGTTTTACCAGATGCCCGCCTACGGCACCTGGGACCCCTCGCGGGTCGTGTTCTTCTCGTTTGCCTTTTTCTTCGCAATGATTCTGTCGGATGCCGGCTACGCGCTGGTGCTGGGTCTGTTACTGGCGGTCTTCTGGCTGCGCCTGGGGCGCAGCGAAACAGGCTTGCGCTGGCGCAAGCTTTGCAGTGTGCTTGTGGGCGGGTCGCTGCTGTGGGGCGTGCTGGTGGGAAGTTATTTCGGTGTCTCGCTGTCGCAGGAAAGTTTCTGGGGGCGCCTCAAATTGCTGGACCTGAACGACTTCGACACGATGACGAAGCTGTCCGTGAGTATCGGCGTGCTGCATTTGGTGCTGGCCCACCTGGAACAGCTAGCGCTCAAGTGGGGTCGGCTCGCGGCTTGGGCGAACGTTGGCTGGATCGCGGCGATGCTGGGCGGGTTCGCGATGTGGCTCGGCGGTGGACAGGGCGCGCCGCACTGGTTGAGCACAACAGGTCAATGGGCACTGGGACTCGGTCTGCTGGCCGTGTTCGTGTTCGCCAGCGAGCGCGCGGTGCGCGATCCGCGCAGCGCACTCTTCAGGCTGCTGGACGGCCTGTGGGCGCTCACGGGTGTCACCCGGATTTTTGGCGACGTGTTATCTTACCTGCGCTTGTTCGCGCTGGGGCTGGCTTCCGCCTCCCTCGCGCTGACCTTCAATGACCTGGCCCAGCAGGCCAGCCAGGTGCAGGGAATGGGCCTGCTGTTCGCCATCCTGATTCTGTTTGTCGGCCACCTGCTCAACCTGATGCTGGCGCTGATGAGCGGCGTGGTGCATGGCCTGCGACTGAATTACATCGAGTTCTACAATTGGGCCCTTTCCGGCGAGGGCTATGCCTTTCAACCATTCAAGAAGAAGGAGTCGCTGGAATGAACGAGCTGGTTATCGCACTGGGCTGGGCGGGCATGTACGGTGTCATGGCGCTAGGCGCCATCGGCAGTATCATTGGCTGCGCGGTGGCCGGGCAGGCCGCCATTGGCGCCATGGTCGATACCGAATCCGGTCACGGCCGATTCATCGGCGTCTCGGTGATGCCGTCTTCCCAGGTCATCTACGGCATCGTGGTCATGTTCACGCTGCTGCGCCCCGTTACCGCGGAGAATGCCCCGGCCCTGTTCGGCATTGGCATTTTCGCCGGGCTGGCGCTGATGTTTTCGGCCATCCACCAGGGCCGGGCCTGCGCCTCGGCGATTCACGCCAGTAAAACCAAGCCGGAAATCTTCGGCCTGTCGCTGGCGCCGGCGGCCATCGTCGAGGGCTTCGCGGTATTCGCCTTCGTTTTCGCGCTGGTGCTGGCGGGAAATATTCCGGGCTGAGGCGCGGAGCGAATCATGGCCGATACACAGACAGACAGACAGGCGAAGCTGGCTTCCTCGGGCGTTGAAGCCCTGATCGAGCGCCTGCGCGATGAAGGCGTGGCCGCCGGTCGCGCGGCGGCGGAAGGGATCCAGGCGGACGCCCGCAAGCGCGCCGCGCAGATCGTGCAGGAAGCCGAAGCGCTCGCGGCGCAACTGCTGGACAACGCGCGTAAAGAAACCGGGATGTTGCAAAAAGGCGGCGAGGAGGCCCTGCACATCGCGATGCGGGACACGGTGCTGCATCTCAAGGGGCAACTGACCGAGCGCTTCAATGCCGAGGTGCGGCGACTGATCGCGGTTGCGATGGACCAGGAAGACTTCCTGAAGCAGCTTATCCTCGAGGTCGCCGGTCGCGCGCGCGAACAGGCCGGCGTGGATGCCGGGCAGCCGGTCAAGGTGCTGCTGCCGAGCACGCTGGTGGGGCTGGAGGAACTGCGGCGCAAACCACTCGAACTGCGCGAGGGTTCGTTGTCCCATTTCGTGCTTTCGGTCGCCGGTAACGTGCTGGCCGAAGGCGTGACCTTCGGCGCCGCCGACGATGAAACCCGGGGTATACACCTTTACCTGGAGGGCAAGAACGTGCAGATCGACATCACCGACGAGGCGGTCGCCGCCTTGCTGCTGCAGCATCTGCAACCCCGGTTCCGCGCCATTCTGGAAGGCACCGTCAAGTGAGCATTTGCTAATAATGCCCGATTCGCACCGCTACGCAATGCTGATCAGCAGTCTGCCGTACCACGAGTCACTGTTTGGCGCCAAACGCGCGCCGCTGTCACGCATTCGGCTGCGGCAGCGCCAGCATCTGCTGGACGAGGAAGACATGGCCTGCCTGCGGGTCGTCGCCGGCCTGCTGGAATGGTCATTCCACGGCATGGAAACACGTGACGAAGAGATCATAGCCCGAGCCAAGGAAGAGTTGCCGAAGCTGGAGAATGCGTTCGCCCGCGACCTGATCATCTGGCGCTTAGAGTTGCGCACGGTGTCTGCCGCGCTGCGCCGCCGTCATCGTGGTCAGGCAGTGCCGTCAAAACATGAAAGCTGGGGCTACGGTCGCTGGCTGGGCCACATCCGTCGGCACTGGAGCGAACCGCAGTTCCGCCTCGAACGCGTCTATCCCTGGTTGCCGGAGGCCCGTACCCTGCTGGAGGCCGGCGACACGCTCGGCATGGAGCGGCTGCTGCTGAGCAGCAACTGGGAACACCTGGATCGAGTCGCTGTTGGCCACGACTTCGACTTCGAAGCCGTGCTGATCTATTCACTGCGCTGGGACCTGGTTGCCCGCTGGACCAGTTACGGTGCCGACGAGGCCGCGGTCCGTTTCGAGGCGATGCTCGAAGCGGGACTGAAGGACGTGAGGCTGGACGATCTCATCAGCGGATCGACATCGGGGAAAAAGACGTGACCGGGACGACCACCATGCCAGCGGCAAACACAAAAGAGGAAACCATGCAGGCGACGACGCGAAGCAATACGCCGGCCCGTGTAGTCGCCGTGCAGGAGAGTCTCGTGACCATCCAGGCGGGCTGGGAAGACGGCCGCCAGTTGCCGTTGAAGAAAAACGAGGTGATCTATATCGAGCCCGAACGTCCAGGCCTGGAAGGCCACCGGGAAAAACTCAAGGCCGAAGTGCTGCGGGTGCGCTGCGACCTTGCCGACGCGCAGGTGTTCGAGGACACCAGTGGGGTCGCGGTGGGCGACCCGGTCGGGCAGAGCGGCGAGATGCTGTCGGTGGTGCTCGGCCCCGGTTTGCTGGGCCAGGTCTATGATGGTCTGCAGAACCCGCTGGAGAGCATCGCGATCCAGCACGGCACCTTCCTGCCGCGCGGCGCGGCCGTGCCGGCGCTGGACTACAACAAGAAGTGGTCGTTCGTGCCCCGGGTCCAGACCGGTGCGCGCCTGCGCGCCGGAGGACTGCTGGGGACCGTTCAGGAAGGTCGGTTCACCCACAAGATTATGGTGCCTTTCGATCAGCAGGGCGAGATCGAGGTCACCTGGATCCAGGAAGGCAGTATGACGCTGGACACGCCGGTGGTCCGCGTGCGCGATCAGCACGGTCGGGAATCGTCGCTGGACCTGACACGGCGCTGGCCCGTGCGCCGACCGCTGGCGGAATACATGCTGCGTTCACGTGTCAGCGAACGGCTCTACCCCCACGAACTCATGACCACGACCATCCGCCTGGTCGATACCTTTTTTCCCGTGGCACGCGGTGGAACGGGGTGCATACCCGGGCCGTTCGGCGCGGGCAAGACCGTGCTCCAGCACCTGCTGGCCAAGCACTCAGCGGTCGACATCGTCATCGTGGTGGCCTGCGGCGAACGCGCCGGCGAGGTGGTGGAAACCATCACCGAGTTTCCACAGCTCTCCGACCCCAGCACCGGCGGCTCGCTGATGGACCGCACCATCATCATCTGCAACACCTCGTCGATGCCGGTGGCCGCCCGCGAGGCGTCGATCTACACCGGCATCACCCTGGGTGAGTATTACCGGCAGATGGGTTTCCATGTGCTGCTGCTGGCGGACTCCACCTCGCGCTGGGCGCAGGCCATGCGCGAGACCTCGGGACGCATGGAGGAAATACCCGGCGAGGAAGCGTTTCCGGCCTACCTGGACTCCACCATTCGCAGCGTGTACGAACGCGCCGGGCTGATTCGCGCCGGCGACGGCGCCGAAGGCAGCCTTACCACGATCGGCAGCGTATCACCCGCCGGCGGCAACTTCGAGGAGCCGGTGACCCAGTCGACGCTGGGCACGGTAAAGTGCTTCCTGGGTCTGTCCTATGACCGCGCCTACAAACGTTTCTACCCGGCGATCGATCCGCTGATCTCCTGGTCCCGCTACCTGGAACAACTCGCAGCCTGGTTCTCGGAAAACGTCGATCCCACCTGGCTAGAACGGGTGACCACCATGCAGGAGTTATTGGAGCAAGGTGAAGCCGTGCAGCAGATGATGCAAGTGACGGGCGAGGAAGGTGTTACCACCGAAGATTATGTGACGTACCAGAAGTCCCTGTTCGTCGACATGGTTTATCTGCAACAGGACGCCTTCGACAAAGTGGACGCTTCGGTGCCTCTCGAACGTCAGCGCGTGGCGTTTGCCAAGGTCTACGGAGCGGTGACGCGCGACTATACGTTTACAGACAAGGCGGCCGTTCTCGAATACTTTACACGGCTCACCGGTCTGTTCAAAAACTTCAATTACGCCGAAACAGAGTCGCCCGAGTACAAGCGGCTGCTGCACGAAATCGACGCGCTCGCAGCGGGCGCACCGTGAGTATGATTCCGAAAGATCTCTAGCTGTGGGTGGCGATAGGGGGGAGGCAGGCACAGGAAAGTCGCCCAGGTGATGGTTTTCAGCGAGCGCACCTTAGTACCTGAAACTCCAGCGTTATGGCCTGGCATGACATATCTGTCAGGCTTCGCTGACATATCTGTCAGGCTTCTCTGACAGGTGTGTCAGAGAAGCGCTCTGCTCCTTGCTCAGCACGTCCTGCCTTATAAAAATAATTATGTAAGTACATGTACTTAGAACTAATGGCTGGTCTTGGCATGGAATCTGCTAAGTGTTAGCGTAACGCGATTTCGGGTCGAAGTTGATTACAGACCGGAATGCTAACAATCTAGTTCTTTTTTACGACCGGGATGTCACCACCATGAGGGTAATACCATGCACTTTGCTCAACGTATTTTTCCAACAACCGTACTGGGGCTGCTGCTCTGTACACTGGCGATATTCGGTGCACAGTCAGCACAAGCAGCCGTAAGTATCAGCGCCGCCAGTTGGGACGGTACTACGCTATCAGCGAATGGCACTGCAGATAAGCCCAAGCGGGGTGGTGGACCGGTCGAAATATTCGATGCGGACACCAGTGTCTCACTGGGTCTGGCCAATCTGCCCAACAGCGGTAACTGGAGCTACAGCGGCACCACCTGTGCTGACAACATCTATGCGACTCAGGACGGTTCTACTACGGGGTCTTTCACGGTCGAAAATGGTTGTGGTGCTCCGCCAGTTGCTCAGTGTGCCGATGGCATTGATAACGATGGCGATGGTCTGACTGATTTTCCGGCGGATCCTGGCTGTACAGACGCCAACGACGACGATGAAACCGATGCGCCTGTCTTCCAGTGCAGCGATGGCATTGACAACGATGGCGATACGCTGATCGATTTTCCAGCGGATCCTGGCTGTGACGACGCTAACGATGACGATGAAACCGATGTGCCGCCAGTTGCTCAGTGTGCCGATGGCATTGATAATGATGGCGATAATCTGATCGATTTTCCAGCGGATCCCGGCTGTGCAGATGCCAATGACAATGATGAACTTGATCTGCCGCCAATTGATCCTAATTTTGCCCCGCAGACCGACTTCAAGATCATGATGAACTACGAACTGGGCATGCACTGCACCGGTTTCGAGTTTGCCTACTGCTGTGTGCTGCCGGCATACAACTCGATTCTCGCGCAGGTCGTCAAGCCTAACCAGACAGCCGCTCAACATGGCGGTGACTTCCCGATGTTGATGGAAGGTGATCCAAACGAAGGTCTGGATGCGCTGGGTCGTGAGACGGTTGTACGCCATAAGGGTGAACTGGATGCCAACGGGAACTTCAAGAAATACGTGCTGAAATACTGGCATGAAGCGCAGCCGCGTAATGATGGTCGTGGTAAACCACAGTCAAGCCTGTTAATCAGTGCAGTAGAAGGCAATTCACTGATGTCGTGGAACACCGTATTTGATTCAGCGGCGCTGGATGCCAACGGTAAAGTGATTACCGGTAACTACAACGGTGCACAGGGCGTAGTTCTTGGTGACGGTGATACCAATGATCCATCCGATAACTATCAGAACGCAGTGTGGAACCACCTGTATTTCTATGAGAACCTGGAAGGTGATAACTCAACAGGTACTTCGCTGGAAAAAGACAAGATCCGCCTGGGTGTTTCCGGACAGCCGGTAATGGATGTTGTATTCCCGACAGACTGTGGTCCGGCATTGCATCCAATGGGTCCAACGACTCAGAATGGTGATCCAAACGGTCCTGAAGTGGCTAACGATTGTGGTGGATTCTCTAACGGTAACGTGTTGACCTTCTCGGGTCATAAAGGCACGGTGGTTTATACCCAGATGAAAGTACTGGAGAACCTGCCGATCATGCTGACCTCTCCTGATATCTGGGAAGCTTTAGGTCTGCCACTGACACCATTCGAGGACAGTGTTGACTTCTTCAGTGATCCTGGACTGCTGAACGAAGACTCCGTACGTCCATTTGTCGCCATGAAAGCACAGATGTACGACTATGATCCGGGTGCATCTGATGGTGCAGGCGCGGCTACTTTAGACAGTGCGGGTGATCCGGTGATCGGTTTTGGTACCGCACCGATCGATATTCCGAACTGTGAGCGTTGTCACTCCAATCCTGCCGATGGCAACGTCATTCAGAATGCGGCTAACGAAGGCGGTGGTACGCTGACCGTGATCAATAGTCCGAATGCTGATCCAGCGCAGTATGCAATGGTGCAGCAGGAATATAACTACTGGAATGCGTTCTATGACATCGGTGCCGGTGATTCAGACTGGTACTCCCGTCTGAAGAGTGCGGCGATCAGTATGTTGAACGGTCATGATATCCAGCACGGTACCAGCTTTGCGGCCAATTACCCGGGTACGGAAGTAGCGGGCGAAGCGCCACAGAACACGCGTCTGGGTCATGAGTCTGTGATCTGTCAGCGTTGTCATGCGGATAACGTGATTGCAGCGGTTAAATCAGCCGAGTGTGGACCTGGCAGTGAGCTTGGCACCGAGTCATGTACTGCAGGAACACTGATCATGCCGATCACCGAAGCGATTCATAAGAATCACGGTGGCATTAGCACAGGCGGACCGATTGCGTTTGACGACTCACTGGGGCGTGATGGCGGCTGTCAGGGTTGTCACCCGGCTCACCGTTCAGACGGTGACATGAATGGTTACCCGATCACCCTGGCAGGTGGAAACCTGTATGCCAATGGCGATAACCGTGGCGCGAATGGTGGTTGTTTCGTTGGACGTGACGTTCACTCTAACCCGGGTAAAGACAGCGATGGTGCAGAGACACCTGAGCACCTGAATGCAGTGGGTCAATACCTGGCAGATAATGTTGCCAATGACGGTAACGGTATCTGGTGTACTAACTGTCACAACCAGTTAGGCCAGGAATTGTGGAAAGCGGAGAATATGGAAAGCCTGGTACACGGTGTTGGTTTGAACAACCCACGTGCAGAGCCAACATTGGCAGCCGTTGCCGCAGCGGTTGGCGTCTCAGAAGAGCAGGCGATCGCCTGGGTAGACCCAACCACTACCAACCCGCTGGGCGATTTCTCACGCGCCATATGGGATGCAGACCCCGGTCTGTGTAACTACGTTGCGGGTTACTTTGGTGTGATTCCAGTCGATACCGCGCATGATGGTAACGTGGCCACGGTCGAAGTGAACGTCACCAGTGCCGAGGCCTGCTCAACAGGGGGTGGCACCGGTCTGATTGACTGTGGTGCTGAGTATGCAGGCGCACCCGCGTTCCATATCTGTGGATCAACGGACGGTGATGGTGACTTCAGCGTGAGCCTGGTTGCCGGTGACATCGACGGAGAGACGCAGTCACCGTTCTGCTCGACACCGGATTGTGTTGATGCAGCGCAGGTTACGCTGGCTGCATTCACTGGTTCAGTAGCCGTTCCTGTACCGATGTCAGCAGCCACTGATGGTCGTGATCACTGGCTGGCACCGGGTGAACCACACTGTGCAGACTGCCATGAAGCACCGTTTGTTGAGCAGAGCGGTAACATCAATGCCTATCCTCCGTTCAACTACCCGCGCAAGGCTTCGCTGATGCGTTACTCGCGTGGCCACCAGGACATCAGCTGTCAGGGTTGTCATGAGTCGATCCATGGTCTGTATCCGGTAACGCCGAATATTGATACCACGTCTTATGCACAGGCAGCCGCCTTGAACCACGATGGTTCGCATGGTCCGCTGAAGTGCGGTACCTGTCACGAGGTTGACAGGAACGGCATCCCGACCTGGATGAGTGGTGTCAAGTACAATGGTAACCGTATCCGCAGCTATGATGATGCAGTCGCCTGGATGCATACCTTCACTGATGAGGTCAGTCCTCTGGAAGCCGGCGGTGTCTGTGAAAACTGTCACGGTGATCGCAGCAGCAAGATGGGTGAAGATAAGGGCAAGTGGCTGCGCCACTCCTTTGTCGGACGCATCGGCCGTGATATCCAGGACAAGGCTGAAATCGATGCCTTTGGTCATGTTGCCGGCGGTGCCGCAGTTGATGCGGATGACCTGAACGCCCTGACCAGTACGGTATGTACTGCATGTCACTCGCTGCAGGGCGGCCCAGATGGCGCCTTCGTGAACCTGGCTACCTGCGATAATACGACCTGGAAGTCACATAACATCGACGGTCGTCTTGCTGAAAAGGTCTGGGAATATGTCAGCGTGAAGCAGAACGGTTCGACCTGCGGCTGGTAAGCCAAACGTCACCGGGGGGGAACTTCACCCCGGTGACAGACTCAAACCCGGGGAGAGGAAATTATTCCTCTCCCTTTTTTTTGACTTTGTTCTTTCCTTTGAAATGCAGAATGACGGCCAGTGGTGCTGAACTGTGTTTGTAGTTTAGGATATGACCTGGCCTGACGTTTACCTGATTCTGGAAAATATAATTATGCGTAACAACAACACCGTCTTTGCAAGACTGGCAACAATTTTTATCAGCCTGTCGTTTCTGGGGGCATGTAGCGACACATCGAGTGAGACCGAGGCTCCCAAACCGCAGGCCGATACTGCAGAGCAGGCCGAAGGCACGATTGCCCGCGTAGGTAATGAAGTGATCACCTTCAGCCAGCTGAATGTCATGCTGAACAGTTCAGCCATGGTCGGTTTGTCGATACCGGCGCTGGGTACACCGAAACGCAGCAAGGTCATGATTACCTTGCTGGACAAGGTAATCAGCGCCAACCTGTTGTACCTCGATGCGCTGGATCAGGGTGTGGATCGTCAGGCACCGTACACGACGGATATGACGAAATTTGAGGACGCCGTGCTCGCCACGATGTACAAGAAGAACGTCCTCATCGGGGATCTATCGGTTAGTGAGCAGGAAGTGCAAGACTATTACGAGTCCAGTATCAGTCCGGAGACGGAGTTTAACGATGATACAAAGCTCGCTATCGAGGCCAAGCTCCGCAAGCAGAAGCTAGAGAAGCTTAAAACGACCCTGCGTGAACGTTTGCGTGACGGAGTTGAGATCACGATCGATACAAATGTTGCGGACCCTGCAAATGACCGTGAACGTTCTGTAACTGACATCATCGCCACAGTGGGCAAAGAGAAGATCAGCTGGGGTGACTTGGAGACTGTGATGCGCGGCGCCGACTATCGCGCAAGCCTGGCCGAATTTTTTGTCGACGTTGAAGAGGAGCGCATGGTTCGACTGCAGGAGTATATTGATAATAAACTGATGGTGAGCAAGGCACGAGCCGCGGGCATGGAACAGACACCGGAATTTGCCAGGCGCACCGCTGAATACCAAAAGACGCGCTTGATCAATGTTCACCGTGACGGGTTAATAAATGACTGGTTACCGACCGACGATGAACTGCAGGACTACTACATGGATCATGTGGACAGCATCAGCACCGCTGAGTCACGCAAGGTACAGATGGTTGTGGTGGCCAGCAAGGACGAGGCGGAGGACATCAAGGCACAAATCGATGCTGGCGAAATCACCCTGTTTCAGGCGGCGCAGCAGTTTTCTCTTGACCCGAACGCGAAGCACACGCTGGGCGACATGGGCTGGGTCAACCAGGGTACCGGATTCAAGGAGCTGGATGATTTTACCTTCAGTCTTGAACCGGACGTGGTCGGCGGCCCAGTGGAATCACCGGCGGGTTGGCACCTGGTGAAGGTACTGGATGTCCTGGATGCCCGTTATGAGAACATTGATAATGCCGAGACACGCACGCGTACGCAAAGAATGTACCTGAAGGAAAAGCTCAATAATTATGTCATCGACCTGCGCAAGAACAGTTATGAAGTCGTGGTCTACGAGGACGAATTGACCCGGCAGTTCCAGAAAGAGGCCGACTTCATTGCGGAGCTGAACAAAAAGGCAGCACAGCAAGGTTCTGTTACCGAGGAACGGCTAAAGGATATGCAGAAGTGGATTACGCCGCCGCCGACGGAATAGGTCGTTTCTGGCAGTTGGAAAACACGCTCTACAATTCCTGATGGCTCTTTTGTTGCGGGTCAAGGTTCTCATGCTGCCGATAACACAGGCCGATGCAGGTCAGTATACTGCCCAGAACCTTGATGGATTCAGGCAGCATGATTCC
>Ga0316189_10003207_pt1 | contig 15893 bp, 14 predicted proteins | sample LowCovwburrow_MG_FD_204930 | JGI IMG/M metagenome (GOLD analysis project Ga0316189, IMG submission 204930) | Coastal sediment microbial communities from Maine, United States - Lowes Cove worm burrow | ecosystem: Environmental > Aquatic > Marine > Coastal > Sediment | place: USA: Maine... | reverse complement strand
ATCGCCGGTTGTCATCATGAAACCATGGACGGCAAGGGTTACCCGAAGCGGCTGAGCCGTGATGACATGCCGCTGACCGCACGCATGATGGCAATCGCCGATATTTTTGAGGCACTGACGGCCTCTGACCGACCTTACAAAAAGGCCAAGACGCTCAGTGAGGCGATCCGCATAATGGGGTTCATGAAGAAAGACCGGCATGTTGATCCGGCGTTGTTCGAACTGTTCCTGACCAGCGGGGTCTACATGGACTATGGTCGTCAATTCCTGGAACCCGAACAGCTGGATGAGGTGGATATTGCCGAGTACCTGGATTAGCCGCTGTCTGCTTGTTGCCCTGTTGGCAGCAGTAGCCACGTTTCCGGCGAATACTGCAGAGCGTATTCCGGTCGGTGTCTTTTCTCAGGCCGATATCGGGCAAGCATTACCGCTGAACTGGCAACCACTGACCTTTAAACGTATTGAGCGGCAGACTGATTATTCGCTGGTGCAAGAGGACGGCGCAGTGGTGGTCAAGGCCGTCAGCGCGCAGTCAGCATCCGGGTTGATACGCAAGATTTCTATTGATCTGAAACAATATCCGAATCTGCAATGGAGCTGGAAGGTGAACAATACCTTGCAGGGCGGTGATGTCAGCCGCAAGGATGGCGACGACTATCCCGCGAGGATTTACATTACCTTCGCTTTTGATCCGGCCAGTGCCGGCTATCTGGAACGACTGAAATACCAGGCTGCGCAACTGCTGTTCGGAGCAGAGGTGCCGTACCGGGCGATTTCCTATATCTGGGGGAGTAACAGTGCGGCGGATACGATGGTCGCAAACCCGTATACGGATAATGTCATGATGTTCGTGCTGCAGAGCGGTGACGCGCAACTGCAGCAATGGGTGGCAGAGACACGCAATGTCTACGAGGATTATAAAACGGCATTCGGGGAGGAGCCGCCGATGATAAACGCTGTGGCTATCATGACAGACACGGATAACACGCGGGAGTCAGCGGTTGCCTGGTATGGTGATATTGTTTTCAGGGGTCCTGGTGACGAACACTAACGAGGCCACACCCTGTGCAGGAACGCGTTGTTTATGCCCGGTGCTCCATCGACTGCCAGCGCGATTTCAGGTGGCTTGCATGTTCGCGGACGCGCTCCGCTGCTGCAGGCGGTATTATTGGTCGCAGACGTGCCGGGCTGAATCGCCTGATTCGTCTGCCTGATCCATATACGGTATTTCCGGCAACATGCCGTCCATCTTTTTGCCGCACTCGACTATTTTCTGCATGTCCGGATCACTCATCAATCCTTGTGCGAAACTGTTGGCTTGCTGCTCTGCCTCATCCCGTTTGCCGCTGCTGCACAGGGATTTTACTTCGGTCCCTACCTTGCTTGCCTGCTGCTCAAGCTCCTGAAGTTTTGACTGGTCAACGCCTTGCATACACAGCTGCATTTCCTGGACCTTTTGCATCATGTTTTGCATGTCGGCCTGGCTCATGTTGCCGCCCATGCCGGGATAATTTTGTGCGAGGGCCATTACAGGCAGTAGCAGGGACAGCAGGGCTATTGAGTGCTTGATCATGTTTGCTCCATGGATTCGCAGTTGGCAGGTAAATAGTGCACTCGACCTGAGAGGATGGCAACTGTAAACAAGCGCAAGAGCAGATCGTGTCCGCGATCCGCTGCTGCACGGTGGTATCCATGTATTCGAAATATTCACGGTCGCCGTTTCAAGTTATTGTTATAACGTAAATAATATAGATGACACTGGACAGAGACAGGCCTGTGCCCCAGATCGCCATCCAGTAGTGCTTGCTGCGCATGCCGGCGATGACAAAACCGATGCCAATGGAAAAGCTGAGTGTGGCAATGGCCAGGAAGGCGCCCTGGTCGAGGGCAGGTCCGAGTTGCTCCGGGTTGTCACCAATTCGGTAACGCATATTTACTGTTCTTTGTTACGGTTAAAAAAAGCCCCTCGGTGAGGGGCTTTTATCAGGTCGTGGTGTATGGCACCTGTCCTGTGTTACTTCGAGGCAATTTCTTCCAGCTGTTTGGCCTTGATGATCTGGCCATCGAGACCGGCTTCCTTGCCGCTGCCGCCGTAGGCAACACTCATCAATGTAGAGTAGTACACAACCGGCATCTTGAAATTGGTCTTGTACTTCTGGTTGATGTGGTCCTGATAGACTTCGACGTTCATCTGGCATACCGGGCAAGGCGTAACAATCATGTCAGCACCGCCGTCATAGGCGGACTCGATGATGTCCTTGATGAGTGCCTGGCTCTTTTCCGGTTCAGAGAAGGCCAGTGCGCCGCCACAGCAGGACACTTTCTTGTCGTAGTTTTCAATCGGCTCGGCACCCATGGTCTCGACCAGTTTGTCGAGGTACTTCGGGTTTTCGTAGGACTCGCCGTCGATACCGAACGGACGGTTGGTCTGGCAGCCGACGTAGCCGGCAATCTTCAGGCCGTCCAGCGGCTTCTTGACGTGGCTGCCCATTTCCTCGTAGCCGAGATCCTCGATCAGCACTTCCACCATGTGGCGGATTTTCTGGTTGCCTTCAACCTTGAGTCCGGCGGTGGCCAGGGCCTCGTTGGTTTCTGCCATCAGGCCGTCATCGTCATGCAGACGCTCCTGGGTCTCCTTGGTGGCCAGCCAGCAGGCGGCACAGGTTGCAACGATATCCTGACCGGGGTTGGCCTGTTCACTGATCGCCATGTTGCGGGCAGACAGCGCCAGGCGCGGCAACTCGCCACCACCGGCATAACCGATCGAGGCGGAACAGCAGTTCCAGTCCGGGATCTCGTTAAGTTCGATATCGAGCGTCTTGCACATGCTGTCGACCGAAGTCATGTAGTTGGATGCGGATGCGGCCTTCTGTGAAGAGCAACCGGGATAGAATGAGTAGGATTTCTTAGCCATTTTCAATTCCTCACTTGCCAGCCACGGGGATCCGTGCGGCCTCGAGTTCTTCTGCTTTTTTCAGTATCGCCTGCAGACCCTTGGCGTCCTTGCATTTGTGACCACCGATCAGTTCCATCGGGGTAAGGCGCTTGGTCATCAACATGCCGAGTCCGATTTTCTGCATCTTCAGCGATGTCTTGATGCCTTCGCCAATACCGTTCATGAAATACAGCGACAGGCCCAGGCGCAGCTCGTTAACACGGCCGGTCTTGGTCAGGTTGTTCCAGAACAGCTGCGAAAACTTGTGGGTCGGCTGTTCTTTCGGTGCAATGCCGAGGCGTTTTGCGTAATGCGCAAGGCCGTGCATGATGTGGGTGATCGGCAGTTCGCGCGGACAACGCACGATGCAGTTATAGCAGGAAGTACACATCCACATGGAAGAGGATTGCAGTACTTCATCACGCTTGCCGGCACGGATCATCATGAACAGTTCCTGCGGCGGGTGATCCCAGTGTGGACCCAGCGGGCAGGAGCCGGAGCACACGCCACACTGCATACACATCTTTACCCATTCGCCTTCCTCAACATTGTCCTCCACTTCGCGGAGAAAATCGTTGCGGTACTGTTCGACCATTTGGTTGTTTGCATCACTCATTAGTCTTCTCCTGGAACTAAAACTTGAACGGGCTCATGCCGACTTTCTCGACAGTCTCGATCATATCGTTGATGAGTTGCGGTGCCCGCTCGATGTCGGTGATGGCGACCTCGTAGGTGGCAACGCGTTCTGCCTCCAGGCTTAGTGATTGCAGGGTGTCATCAATCTTGCTCATGCGGACATGGGCAATTTCGGAACCCTTCACAAAGTGGCACTGGTAGTTCTCACCCTTCTGGCAACCCATCAGGATGATGCCGTCGTAGCCACTGTTGAGTGCATCTGTGATCCAGATGGTGTTGACTGAACCGAGGCAACGGACCGGAACGACGCGGGTAAAGGCTGAATAGTGATTACCGTTCTGTGCGGCCATATCGAGCGCCGGGTAGGCGTCGTTTTCACAGGCCAGCACCAGGATGCGTGGCTTCTCGTCGAACTCGTCCGGGATGTCGACGGCCTTGAGCTGCTGCCCGACGGTCTCCACCGAGTAGTTCTCGAAGGAGATGACGCGTACCGGGCAGGCGCCCATGCAGGTGCCACAACGACGGCAGCGTGCCTCGTTGAACTGCGGGTAACGTTCCTCGTCTTCATCAATGGCGCCGAACGGACATTCCACTGTGCAACGTTTGCACTGCGTGCAGCCTTCCTTGCGGAAGCTCGGGAACGACAGGTCACCGGAGCGCGGGTGTGCTGCACGACCGAGCTTGGCATTCTCAAGGGCCTGGATGGCCTTCAGTGCTGCACCGGTGGCATCTTCCTTGGCCTGTGCCATGTCCATCGGACGGCGTACCGGACCGGCTGAGTAGATGCCGGTACGACGGGTTTCATAGGGGAAACAGATGAAGTGTGAATCATTGAAGCCGTTTTTAAGGTGTGGCAGATCCGGTCCCTGGCGGTAGGTCAGGTTGAGGATGGACTCAACCGTGACCTCGGGTACCAGGTTATCCAGATCGATGTCTTCTGTTTCCGCCGTGACCGGCAGATCGATGTCGACACCGGAGTTCGGCACCTGGCCGGTCGCCAGTACCACCAGGTCGGCCTTTTCGTTGACTTCCTGTGCCAGGATCAGGTCATTGAACTTGACCTCCGGGCCACTGGCGCCAACGGTGACTTCACTGACACTGCCCTTGGTAAAGGTGATGCCTTTATTCTGGCCGCTGCGGTAGAAGTCCTCACCACCGGCACCCGGGGTACGCATGTCACTGTAAATGATGTTGGTGTCAATCTTTGGGTTCTGGTCTTTGAAGTACATCGCCTGCTTGATGGATGTCAGGCAGCAATGACCGGAACAGTAGGGCAGGTGGCCTTCCCTGGTGGAACGCTGACCGGCACACTGTACGAACACTACATTCTCGACTTCCTTGCCGTCAGAAGGGCGCTTGATCGGACCGCCGTTGGCTTCCATGGCGAGTTTCTCAAGACCGGCCTGGTCGATAACGTCTGGCGTCTTGCCGTAACCGAGTTCCGGTAACTGGCTGGCGTCGTAGTTGCGAGCGCCCGAGGCCATGATGATGGCGCCGAAGTTTTCAGTGGAGGTTGAACCGGACTCGGTAGAAATATCAGCCGAGAAACGACCCGGCGCACCGCTGGTTTTGGTGATGGTGGAGTTCAGGTGAACGGTAATCTTGCCGTCAGCCTCGATCTTCGCGACCATCTCGGACACGCCATTGTCTTCCGGGTCGGCGTAGGGCATGTGTTCCGGTACGCGCTTGTAGTCAAACGCTGCACCACCACCCAGTTGGCCAGTCTTTTCAACAATTGTGACCGGATAACCGGCGGCTGCTGCTTCAATAGCTGCGGTCATGCCGACGATACCGCCACCGGCAACCAGCAATGAGTTGCTGCCTCCGGCCCCTTCCTCGCTGCTGTGCGGCAGCGTCATGTACTTGATCTCGGCACAGCCCATGCGCACGTAGTCAGCGGCCATTTCCTGTGTGGTCTCTTTTGCCTCGTCGGTGTCCGGGCGCACCCAGATGACACCTTCACGCAGGTTGCTGCGGCTGATGGCGACGTTTTCGAAACTGAAGGCTTCGGACTTGGAGCGGCGCGAGCAGGCGGCGATCATGACCTTGTTGACACCTTCGTTGTCGATGTCGTTCTGGATCATGGCGACGCCTTCGGCGTTGCACAGAAACTCGTGTTCGCGTACCAGGTTGGCCTTGCCTTCACGCTCGGCGATAGTGGCCAGTTGGCCGCAGTCGAGGCGTTCGCCCAGTCCGCAGCCCTTGCAGATATAGGCACCTGTTTTGATTTCGTCTGACACTGTTTAACCCTCCGTTCCTGCAACCCGGTTTATCACCTGGATCGCACGCAATGCACTGGCCGTTGCACTCTGTACTGCACGATTTACGTCCAGTGCATCGGATGAACAACCGGCAGCAAAAATTCCGCCATTCTTCTCATCGGCTTCGATAAAACCGTTGTCGTTAATCAAGACATCGATCGGGAAAGCATCCTTCGGCACGCTTGGTTCCATGCCGATTGCCAGCACACACAGGTCATGCGGGTTGCTGTAGCGATGGTAGCCTTCGGTGTCGACACCGTGCAGTATCGGGTTGCCGGTTTCCTTGTCTTCCGTGATGCTGGCAACCTTGGACTTGATGAAGTTAACGTTTTCGTCGTCCTGTATCTTCTGGTAGAAGTCGTCGATACGGTCGATGGCGCGAATGTCGATGTAATAGACGCTGGCCTTGAAGTTATCTTCAAACTTCTCACGCAGGTAAGTGGTTTGTTTCAGTGTCGCCATGCAGCAGATGCGTGAGCAGTGCTTCAGGTGGTTGTTGTCACGTGAACCGGCACACTGGATAAAGGCGACATCTTTTGCTTCCTTGCCATCACCCGGGCGCACGATCTTGCCGCCGGTTGGACCAAACGGGTCGAGCATGCGTTCGAACTCAACACTGGTGACGACGTTGTCGAAACGGTCATGGCCATACGGCTGAATCTTGTCGGCATCATAAGGCTGCCAGCCGGTAGCCCAGACGATGGCGCCAACGGTCAGCGTGGTCTCGGATTCCTGCATGTCCAGCTCGATGGCGTCGTACTTGCAGGCGTCCTTTGCCTTCTGCGCGTCGTCGGTACCGATCATGTTCGGGTCGATCACGTAGCGCTGCGGGTAAGACATGTTAAAAGGCAGGTAGGCACCCTTGCGTTTCTTCATGCCATAGTCGTATTCGCTGTCGAACTCGGCCTCGACGGCCTTTTCGCACTCACCACAGGCGGTGCAGTTCTCGTTGACGTAGCGCGGGCGGGTCTTCAGCGTGACGCTGTAGTTACCGGACTCGCCGCTGACTGCAGAAACCTCAGTCATGGTAAGGATATTCAGGTTGCGGTTGGCCTTCATGCGGCGCAGGTTGATCTCCATACCGCAAGACGGGAAGCACAGCTTGGGGAAATACTTGTATAGCTGGCTGACCCGACCGCCGAGGGACGGGTTTTTTTCGATGAGTATGACCTGCTTGCCACACTCGGCAGCCTCGATAGCGGCAGTGACACCGCTGATGCCGCCTCCCACCACCAGAATCGTCTGGTTGGTTGCGATTACATCCGACATTGATAGCCTCCAAAGTTACGCCGCTTGGCGTAGGTAACATCATGAATTCTTTATGTTAATACCCGCAACCCCTGGATGTTCGGGAGGGCTGGCAAGGCCTGGCACGTGCTGCTGTCCAGGTGCGAGAGCCAGCCGGGGCTCAAACAGGGCAATAACTCTACAACTTCTCCCTTATGTGTGCCATATACCGGGGGTGGTGGATGATATTGAATTTTGCGATACAGAAATAGAATCTATATATAAGGTTCATGTTCATGGAGACTCAAACCATCCATCCCCTGTGCTTTATGCTCATCTTTTGAGTACTGAGGTGCCTGGGTGTCATTAGTAGTAACTTTGCTCGAGTACCACTGCCTCTCCCTGCGGGAGAAGCTTGGGGAGAGCGGATATACCCCGGCCAGTAAACGCAAAAAAGCTAACCCTGTGTTCTCTGCCCTCGCTATGGCAAGATTGGTCACAAGCACCACCAAAATAAACAAGGAGTCCCCGTGACCGTTCGCGCCATAAAACCCGAAGAATATTTTATCGAGGATGAACCGTACTACGAGCCGGTCGGTGATGAGTTGATGGTGTTCGAGGCCGCCTACAAAAACCGGCTGCCGGTGTTGTTAAAGGGGCCAACCGGCTGCGGCAAAACACGCTTCATGGAGCACATGGCCTGGCGGCTGAAATTGCCGCTGATTACCGTGTCCTGCCACGATGACCTGACGGCCTCCGACCTCGTCGGTCGCTACCTCATCACCGGCGGCGAAACCGTCTGGGTCGACGGGCCGCTGGCTCGGGCGGTACGCAATGGTGCGATCTGCTACCTCGACGAAATTGTTGAGGCGCGCAAGGACACCACCGTGGTCATCCACCCGCTCGCCGACGACCGCCGCGTGCTGCCGATGGAGAAACTCGGCGAGGTACTCGAGGCAGGCCCCGGGTTCTGCATGGCGATCTCCTATAACCCCGGCTACCAGAGCGTACTGAAAGACCTGAAGCAATCGACTCGCCAGCGCTTCGTGGCACTGGAATTCGACTACCCGTCCACGCAACTGGAGAACAAGATCCTGGTCAACGAAACCGGCGTCGCCACGGAAACTGCTGCGCAACTTATCAAGTTCGCGCAGATGACCCGCAACCTGAAAGGCAGCGGCCTGGAAGAGGGCGCGAGCACGCGCCTGCTGGTGCACGCGGCGAAGCTGATCGCCTCGGGTGTGAACCCGGTGGTGGCGTGTCGCAGTTGTATCGCGGAGGCGTTAACGGATGACGCGGAGATGTTGTCCGCTGTGCATGAATTAAGTGCTTCCGTATTTTAGCTGCCCTGCGTCTGCTGCGATTCCAGGGCGCGGGCACGCTGGGGGCGTTGCGGTTTGCATTAAACGTAAGATATTGAATTTTAATATATAATCTTGTCGCATGCAGGTGCCAATATGTTTCTAGTGAGCTTGATCTACACCAGTGAAATGACAGGCAGTATGGATTTTATGGATATTCTTGAGGTCTCGCGTGCCAGCAATGAAAGAGACGGCATCACGGGTGTGTTATTTTTTTGCAACAATAATGTTGTGCAATGCCTGGAAGGGTCGCGTGAAGCGGTAAATAAAACCTACGCCAGGATTGTTCAGGACAAGCGTCATCAGAACCCCCTTCTCATTGATTATCGTGTGCTTGCCACACGCTTGTTTTCGAATTGGTCAATGGGGTATGTGCCGGAATCATCTGTCACACAACCGACGCTGCTAAAGTATTCTGTCTCGCAGGATTTTGAGCCGAGGCTTTTAAGTGGAGAAAGTTGCTTGAGAATGTTAACTGAACTAACTCATAAAGTTGACACTGTCTGAGTTATTTTTCCAATTGGGCTAACAGCTGAATGCATATGTCCTGGCGCGTCTGCGGCCGCTGTTACAAGTCTGCGGATGTATCGGCAGGTATAACGGAATGAACGGGACCGAATCCCGCGATGGGGAGTTCGTTACCATAAATACTGTTCATGCACGAAGAATACGCTGGCTGCTGCTCATTGCCTTGATGCTGTTCGTGACAGGCAGCATCGCTCCGATGATGACGATTTCAAAGTTTGTCGTGGTAACGAATACCTTCTCTGTGCTTTCCGGTGTTGGCGAGCTTTTTCACAACGGTCATTACCTGTTGTTCCTGGTGGTGGCGGCATTCAGTATTGTACTGCCGCTGCTTAAAATCGGTGTGCTCTACCGGATTGTGGCGAAGCACCGGCACGCCGCTAAACAACTGTCAAGGTACCTGCACCTGATGCACCGCTACGGGCGCTGGGCAATGCTCGACGTCATGGTCGTCGCCGTGCTGATCGTGACAGTGAAGCTGGGAGCTATTGCCAGCATTCAGGTGCACTACGGCCTGTATGTGTTCGGCGCGGCAGTTTTGATGATTATGCTTGTTACCGGTTTTGTGGTGCGCCTGACAGAGCGTGCCGACCCCTTTTAAAGTCCCCGTACCGGGCGCGTAAAACCGTCACTTTTAGCCGCTGGAGTCTTTGTGGCCTTTGCCGGGCTTTACCAGGGTGACGAGTATGACGCCCAGTGCGATGAGGACGATCCCTGCTGCGTGGTAGAGATGCAGCTGCTCACCCAGCAGGAAATAGGCCAGAATAACCGTAAATAGTGTCTGCAGATAAAATGTGACGCTTGCCTTTGCGGCCCCCAGCATTCCAATACCGATGTTGAAGAGCAGATACATGAGGCCGCCGCCCGGGATGGCAACGTAAGCGATGGCCGCGATATCGTGCCAGTCAACGGAAATACGCGGATCATTAAATATTTCCCAGGCAAAAAACGGTGCCGAGGCAAGGGTTGCCGATCCAAGTATGAGAACCAGCAGCGGTAAGGCGGCAAGGTCGATATTTACCTTCTTGATCATTATCGTGTAAAAAGAGAAACACGCCACCGCTACAAGAACCAAAAGATCCCCGCTATTGACGCCCATTTTGATGATGGTGTCGGGATGCCCCTGCGCGACGACTACCAGCACACCCCCGAAACAGAGAATGACGCCGAATATCTGCAAGCGTGTCAGGCGGTCACCCAGGAACAGTGCGGCAAGGATGATCGCAGTGATTGGCCATACCGAAAACACGATGCTGACATTGATTGCCGTTGAATTATGGAGTGCGGTGAACAGGGCTCCCTGGGTGAGTGCCAGGCCAAGTGCGCCGATGGGGAGGATGATCCTGTAGTGCTCCCGCAATGCGGTTGCCATCTCCCTGAAATGGGAGACAACAAAGGGCAGCAGGAACAGCGTGGCAAACAGCGTGCGGAAGAAAACCAGTGTCCAGGGCGGGGTATAGTGCCCGGACCATTTGACCGCAATAAAAACCCCTGCGGCCAGTAACCAGGCGAGTGCCAGCAGCCCCAGCGCTGTATTTCTCTGGCCTGGTGTTTGCGCAGCCTGCTGCGACTGGTCCTTGTTTATATGGAGAATCGCATGTGGCATGGCGGTTATTCCTGCTATTAATGGAGGTCCGATCGGTTGGGTGTTATCCCGCCGTTTCTGTTGGTTCAGCTTGCTTGATTACATATTGGCGAGGAGCTGCCCAAAAGTCTCGACCTGTTTCCAGTCGGTGAATTCAACCACGGTTTCAGGATCAGTAGGGCCCTTTGTTATCCACATAATCAACCGTATCATTTGCCGATCGCGGAAGCGATACCGCTGGTAATCAATTTTCCCGGCAAAGACAGCCAGCTGTTTTGGTTGCCAGGTAATCTGTCTCAGGAATTTCTGCAGATATGGATTTGTTTCCGGTTGATTCTTTTCCGGTTTGCGGGCGACAACATTGACGGAGAAAAAGGCGTTCGGTTTGCTATCCAGAATTTGTTCGTTGCTTTTTATGAAATCATAAACCTGCTTGTGATGCTTGCCATAGCGAATGCTTGCACCGATTACTATCTTGTCGAACGATTCCAGCTGCATGTCCGGTGCAACATCAACAGACGTCAGCGTTACCTGGTGGCCCTGTTGTTCGATAAGCCGCTGCAGGCGCTGGCAGATCTCCAGTGTATGGCCATCAGTCGTTGAATAGATAATCAGTATTTCAGACATTCCTCGTCCCCGGTTTTGTATTGTTCGACAAAGAATAGTCGAGAGTCTCCGGCTTTGGAAATCAAAAGGCCAGTGTCGTTGTTAGTGAGAAATTTTCCGGGGAATGCCTCAATGATGCTGGCTACTCTGGCGGGGGAGGGGTCAAATGTGTACTATTTATGTCTATTTACTACTAACCGGGAGCACCGGGAGCCGAAGCTGTATATCGTATCGCGCTCCGGATCACATACCATGCGTGAAGGGTACCAATTCATCCTGCTGTGCATTGGCCTGGCTACCCTGCTCGGGGGCTGCGGCAAAACCGAGGCACCACAACCGCAACCGCGTGAAGTCACGGTTCTCGCTGTAGAACCGAAGGATACGCCGGTCACCTTTGAGTTTGTCGGCAACACGGCAAGCTCCCAACAGGTCGAAGTGCGGGCGCGGGTAGACGGTTTCCTGGACGAACGCCTGTACACCGAGGGCAACATGGTCAAGCAGGGCCAGCTCATGTTCCAGATGGATGCCAAGCCCTTTCAGGCACAGCTCGACGCCGCACAGGGTGCGCTTGCCGAGCAAAAGGCAAAACTGTGGACAGCGCAGGCCAATCTGAAGAGGGTCAAGCCACTGGCCAAGGCCAATGCGGTCAGCAAGAAGGAACTGGATGACTCACAAGGGATGGTAAATGTGGCCGCCGCCGCAGTGGATATGGCCGGGGCCGAGGTCGATACGGCACAACTCAACCTCGGTTACACAACCATCCATGCACCGGTGACCGGCGCATCGAGCTTTGCGCGCATCCAGAATGGCGCCTACGTCAACGCGCAGAGCGGCCCGCTCACCTATGTTGCCCAACTCGATCCCATCTGGGTCGACTTCAGCCTTTCAGAGGATGAATTTCTCAAGGTCCGCCAGCAACAGAAAAGCGGTGAGCTGAGTACGCCCGGGACCAGCGCACTGTTGGTCGAGCTGATACTGGCCGACGGTTCGATTTATCCGGAAACCGGCAGTGTCTTTTTCCGGGATGCCAACTACAGTACCGAGACAGGAACCTTCCTGATTCGCGCGACCTTTAGTAACCCGGACGGGGCGCTGCGCCCCGGACAGTTTGTGCGCGTGCATGTGAAGGGCGCGACCCGGCCCAACGCGATCCTGGTGCCACAGCAGGCCGTACTGCAGGGGGCGCAGGGTTTCTTCGTCTGGATCGTGGACGCCGCGGGCAAGGCGCAGGTCCGCAGAGTCGAGGTTGGTGAATGGCAGGGTGATAACTGGTTTATTACCAAGGGTTTGTCGGCCGGCGACAAGGTGGTCACAGACGGCCTCATGCGCCTCGCCAAAGGGGTCCTGGTGAAGATAGCCGATAAGGGCACAGACGACCCGGGCAAGACCACGCCGGCAGACAAAGCCAAGACCGCCAGCGACTGAGACGGGAACCAGCGCTGATGTTTGCCCATTTTTTCATCGACCGTCCCATCTTCGCGATGGTCGTGTCACTGATCATTGTGATTGCCGGCGGGGTGGCCATGTTCAGCCTGCCCATCGCCCAGTACCCGGACATCGCACCGGTGCAAGTCCAGGTCACGGCCACCTATCCGGGCGCCGACGCCGACACGGTGGCGCAGAACATTGGCGCGCCCATCGAGCAGCAGGTCAACGGCGCGGACAACATGATTTACATGCAGTCCACCAGTTCCTCGACCGGCAACTACACCCTTAACGTCTACTTCGAGCAGGGCACCGACCCCTCGCTTGCACAGGTCGACGTGCAGAACCGTGTGCAGTGGGCGACGCCACAGTTACCCTCGGCGGTGACTCAGCAGGGGGTCATCGTCAAGAAGACCACCGCGAGCTTCATGATGGTCATTGCCCTGTACTCGCCGGACGGACGTTACGACCCGGACTACATCGCGAACTACACGAACATCAACGTGCTCGATGCCATCAAGCGGATCGAGGGCGCTAACCAGGCGGCCATCCTCGGGGTGCCGGACTATGCCATGCGCATCTGGCTGCGCCCGGATCGCATGGCACAACTCGGCATCACCGCCACCGACGTGGCCAATGCAGTGCGCGAACAGAACCAGCAGTTTGCCGTGGGACGCATCGGTCAGTCGCCGACGCCCGCACCGGTGCCCCAGACCTTTCCCGTGACCACGCCCGGCCTGTTCACCGAGCCGGACGAATTCGAGAACATCATTCTGCGCGCCAGGGAAGAGGGTGCCGCGATAACGCGCATCAAGAACATCGGCCGCGCTGATCTCGGTCGCAAGGACTATTCGATTCGCTCCAAGTACCAGGGCAAGGAGGCCACCCTCCTCGCGGTGTACCAGCAACCCGGCGCCAATGCCCTGAAGGTCTCTGAACAGGTCAATGCAGCGCTTGAGAGCCTGTCCAACAGCTTTCCCGACGGGCTGGAGTACAAGGTGGCGCTGGATACCACCCAGTTTGTCAAGGCGTCTATCGACGCGGTGGTGCATACCTTCTTCGAAGCGGTGGTGCTGGTGGTGCTGGTGGTGTTCCTGTTCCTGCAGAGCCTGCGCCTCACCATCATCCCGACGCTCGCAGTCCCGGTGTCTATCCTCGGCGCCATGATCGGCATGCTGGCGTTCGGCTTCTCGATCAACATGCTCACCCTGTTCGGCATGATTCTCGCTATCGGCATCGTGGTGGACGACGCCATCGTGGTGATCGAGAACACCGAGCGCAACATGACCCAGTACGGGCTGTCGCCCAAGGAGGCCGCCAAGCGCGCCATGACCGAGGTGTCGGGCGCGCTGATTGCGATCGTGCTGGTGCTGAACGCGGTGTTCATCCCGGTGGCGTTCCTCGGCGGCATGACCGGGCAGCTGTACAAGCAGTTCGCGGTGACCATTGCCATCTCGGTGGTGTTTTCCGGGATAGTGGCACTGACCCTGTCGCCGGCTCTGGCGGCCATCCTGATCAAGCCCGGGCATGGCGAAAAACACGGCTTCTTCAAGTGGTTCGAGAAAACCCTGGAGCGCGCGACCAATGGCTATGTCGCCGGTGCCCGCTGGATCATGCACCATACGCTGGTGGCGTTCGGCGCCTTCGCCGCGGTGGTCGCCTGCGCTGTCTGGCTGTTCTCGGTATGGCCGAGTGCCTTCGTGCCCGAGGAAGACCAGGGCTACCTGTTTGTGCCTTACATGCTGCCGGATGCGGCCAGCCTGGATCGAACCGAAGCCCTCGGGAATCGTGCGGCCGAGTTCCTGATGAAGCATCCCGCCGTTGAAAATGTCGCCCAGTTCGACGGTTACAGCCTGATCGATCAACAGAACAAGACCAACCGCGGCCTGTTATTCGTATCACTGAAGGACTTCGAAGAGCGCAAGAGCGAGGAACTCTCGGCGCCCGCTGTTATCCAGGCCGCGGCCCGGGATTATGCCAATATCAAGGAAGGAATAGTGATTCCGCTCAACCCACCGTCCATCCCGGGACTCGGTGTCACAGCGGGCTTCGAGATGTGGGTGCAGCAGCGCGGCAGTGGCGACTACGGCCAGCTTGCGAGCTACGTGCAGCAGATTGCCGCCAAGGCCAATCAGGACCCGCGGCTGGCGCGTGTCAGTTCCACCATCAATGCCGAAAACCGCCAGTTGCTGACCGACCTGGACCGCGAGAAGGCCGAGACGCTGGGCGTGCCGGTCCCGGATGTGTATGACACGCTGCAGACCCTGTTTGGCTCGCTGTACGTCAACCAGTTCCCGAAGAATTCACGTCTCTGGCAGGTAATCCTGCAGGCCGAGCCCGAGTACCGGCTGAACCCGGGCGATATCGATCATATTTATGTGCGCAGTAAAACAGACAGCATGGTGCCGCTATCGGCGCTGGTCAGCACCCGCTGGTCGACCGGCCCGGATCTCGTGACCCGTTTCAACAACTTTCCGGCCGCCAAGATCACCGGCGGTCCGGCCCCCGGCGTCAGCTCCGGTCAGGCCCTGGAAATCATGGAACAGATTGCCAGCGAGGTACTACCAGGCGATTACGGCTTCGCCTGGTCTGGCGAGGCGCGCGAGGAAAAGATGGCGGGCGGCACCTCGGCCTATGCCTTTATCTTTGGACTGATCTTCGTGTTCCTGATTCTCGCCGCCCAGTACGAGAGCTGGACGCTGCCATTCGGCGTTATCATGGCGGTGCCCTTCGCCCTGCTGGGGGCATTGCTGGCAATCGTGCTGCGTGACATACCCAACGATGTGTATTTCCAGATCGGCCTGTTGACCCTGATTGCGCTGGCGGCCAAGAACGCCATCCTCATCGTCGAGTTTGCGGTGGAACTGCACCACGACGGCAAGTCGCTGTATGACTCGGCGGTTGAGGCGGCAAAGCTGCGCTTCCGTCCCATTGTGATGACATCCTTTGCCTTTATTCTCGGCGTGGTGCCACTCGCCATTGCCACCGGCGCCTCGGCCAACAGCCGTCACTCCATCGGTACCGGCGTCATCGGTGGCATGCTGGGGGCTACCGCTATCGCGATCTTTTTCGTGCCGATGTTTTTCCTGGTGCTGGAAAAACTTGGCGCCAAAGGTGAGGCGAACGAGGCAGCCGGCAGCCATGACGACGAATCCGGTGTATCCGGCGATGCGGCCATGCCACCGCAGGTACCCGGGGAAAAGCCCGAAAATGAGTAAGCTGGTGCGCTGCTGGGTGTTGTCGCTGCTGCTGCTTTCCCTGTTCGGTTGTACACAGGGCCCTGACTATGTGCGTCCGGCGGTCGAGAGTCCGGTGGACTGGCGCGTTGACTA
>Ga0316189_10003206_pt1 | contig 15893 bp, 15 predicted proteins | sample LowCovwburrow_MG_FD_204930 | JGI IMG/M metagenome (GOLD analysis project Ga0316189, IMG submission 204930) | Coastal sediment microbial communities from Maine, United States - Lowes Cove worm burrow | ecosystem: Environmental > Aquatic > Marine > Coastal > Sediment | place: USA: Maine... | reverse complement strand
ATAGGTTGAGAAGCAATGCGCTGAAAAGAAGCATTCATACCTTTATGATAGAGAGCTAAATTGGCTCTTTCCAGAATAACGAATTCTTCCTTTCCGTCATTATTCAGGTCGCCCGCAGCCATTGCCAGGACTGTTGCGGACGGCAATATACCTTTTCTTGAAGACTGAATACCCTGAATACCGAAGTCGGTATTTTTTCTTTCCGGCTCCGTCGTGACTTCAGCACCATACTCTTTTTCCTTAAAAAGTCGTTCCGGATGAGCGGTGTGAAAGCCTTCGAGTCCGCCGGTCTCGGCTGTAACCTCAGCTTTTTTCGGACGGGGGACGGAAAATATTTTTTCCGCAATATCAAGAGAAAGCTCGTCCAGAGCGGATAATGCGCGATCAAGTTGACTGAATGTTTGCGATAAAGAAATCTGAGCTGTTGGTTGATGGCTAAAGACGTGTATTGTGATTTCATATCCTTGTTTTTTTTCTTTGAGGATACCTGCCAAAAGATAAGTATTGTCCATACCCTGTATTATTTTTTGTACTCTAGCGTTATCTTGTTGGCGAAGCAGGTCTGTCAGTCTGTCTGTTTCCGTGCTGTGCGGTGCGACGATATGGCCGGTTCTTTTGGTGACGCGGGTCGCCAAGATATTGGAGAGTCCGGTTTGAAGATGAGGATGCGGTGTTTCGGTTTGAATTGCAAAAGGAGGGATGATAATTTGTTGTTCATAATTTCGGGCTGTCGCCGGAATATCCGCAGTACTTGCCGGGCCCGGCATTGTAACCAGAAGGGCTGTAAGAATGAGGCAAAAACGGAAAAGAAGTGATGACGGAGTCCGCAGGCTGACAGCAACGTGATGACAGTGATATGAATTCATAGCTGGTTAATATTCCGATATTGAATAGTTTCGCGGTACTTTAAATCGTACCCGCAGGAATGCTCTTGCAAAAGAATGTCGCTGAACGTGTCAGGATAAAAACCCATGATGTTCAGCATAGTTATCCGCAGGATGGCTGAGGAGGCAACTTTTCCGGGAGCTTCCTTGACGCGACATAACATTTTGTGATTATAACGCAAGAGATAATTCTTGTCGACAGGTAGGACTATTCTGTGGGATTCAGCTGCGGTTTTTGTTGCGGGAGGTGAGGTGAGAGTATCTCCTGCCGCGACGATATACGGTAATCGCTGCAGGAGATGGAGGGGCGAAGGAAATGCTTCTCGTTGTGTTAATAAGAGAAACTGATGGACATACCTCCATAGAAGGCATTTTGTCCCTCTTCCGGATCAGAAAAATTCTCAATATCATTTCTTGTGCCCTGTTCACCGTCAGCAAGGAGGGCACGCGACCATTGGAACTCCGGAGTAACTGTCAGGAATCCCTTGTAGGAGACCGGAAGGTACAGTGACATAGAGGCAGCTTTGTTGGTGCTGTTTTCTTCATCAGGATTATTGGCGAGCAGTACGGCTTTTGAGCCGACACCGACTGCTAAATTACTGTTGAGCTGAAACGACCGTGAAAGATCAAGGGTTACGTACCAAGGCCTTTCCTGTATATTGTTCAACGTATTTTTGTTGTAATTATCCAGGCCAAGCAGAACAGAGCCTCTGTCCTGATCTTTGTCGCCCGTGGTATAGATGTACCCGGCGGAAAAACCGAGACGACCTGCCGAGCCTCCATAAGAGAGCGTGATATCCTGACCGTCAAACTGTCCTTGCTGGGTAAATAATCCCTTCATCATGTTTTTTGATTCACCGAGGGACAGACTTACACCCGGTGAGCTGTCATCATTGAGGCCGCCATACATCCCGGCAGCCAATAAAAGACTGCTTACCGCACTCTCGTCATAGGTGCTGCTGATGATATTCTGTTTGGCATCTTCAGCACGGGCGGATTGACTGCCGATCAGTAATGCTGTCAGTGCAATACACAGATATGGAATTTTTTTGATGACCATTTTTTTTCTCTGGAATGTAATTATTTGCATTCGATTATAGTTTACTATAATGCCTGCAAAGTAAAATGGCAATACAAAAAACTGTACAAAGTGGTAGCTGTAAAAAAATAAAACTGATTTACATGGGCGAGTAGGAAAAAACAGCCGTATAGTAGAGCGATAAAATGTGCTGGGTAATCAAGGCAAAGAAATAATTATTGCTTGCTGAATTTCACTTGGTGTCGGTGAGTTCTAATTTTTTCGACCTGCTGGTTATTTCGTCCAGCAGGTCGTTTTATTCGTTTTTATCCGGATAGATATGCCGCAGAGAATCAGGTTGCGTCGGGGCGGTAATAGTCCATAATGGCGGCCACCATGTCCGGAATGGTATAATTATCCGGTTGAATATCAACGTTCAGGCCGTTTTTACGTACTGTTTCCGCAGTGACAGGGCCAATAGCAGCTATTTTTACCCCATCCAGGAGTTGATGCAGTTCCTGCTCATTTTCTGCATCAATCATGGTGAGAAAGTTGGTCACGGTTGAGGAACTGGTAAATGTCACCAACTCGATATCTCCATCGACAAGTTCTTCCCGCAGCTCGTCCTTTCGGCCCTGCGGGGGCACGTTGCAATAGACCGGGGCCACTGTAACAGTTGCGCCTGCGTCTTCCAGCATCTCCGGCAGGGTTTCCATGGCCTTTTCTGCCCTTGGCAGGAGGATGTGTTTCTCCGCCATATCACCTGCAAGCAGGGATTCTGCCAATCCGGCACCTGTAAATTTTTCCGGGATCAGATCAGCCCGGATACCGTGCTTGAGTAATTCATCTGCTGTTGCCCGGCCAACCGCACCGATGCAGCAACCGGCCAGGATACGGCTGTCTTGATCGATCGCCTCCAGCCGCCTGAAAAAATAGGTGATAGCGTTCAGGCTGGTAAAGAGAACCCAGTCATAGCTGCTCATGTTCTGCACAGCATGATCCAACAGGCTGTAATCGTCCACCGGTTCAATGTGAATGGTGGAGTATTCCAGGCAGTCAGCTCCGTTTTCTTCCAGCAGGGAGACCAATTCGCTGGCCTGCTCTCTGGTGCGGGTAACGACCATGCGTTTGCCAAAGAGGGGGCGTCGTTCAAACCAGTCAACAGTGTCGCGCAGGTTGACCACCTCGCCGACGATAACCAAGGCCGGAGGAGTAATACCAGCCTCTCGAACGACGTCGGTGATCGTGGCCAGCGTGCCGACCACAGATCGCTGGATCGGGGTTGAGGCCCAGCGGACCACAGCGACCGGGGTTTCCGGGGCACGTCCGTGCTCCATAAGCTTGGAGGTGATAATAGGCAGGTTCTTGATTCCCATATAGACAACAATGGTGCCCGCACCGGTGGCCAGCTTATCCCAGGCTACTGTGGACTCCTGTTTACCGGTGGCCTCGTGACCGGTAACAAAGGCCACTGAAGTGGTGTAGCCTCGATGGGTGATGGGAATACCGGCATAGGTTGCAGCTGCCGTAGCCGAAGTTACGCCGGGAACCACCTCAAAATCAACCCCTTCTTTTACCAGCTCCTGAATTTCTTCAGCTCCGCGCCCAAAGATAAAAGGATCGCCGCCCTTGAGACGAACCACCCGTTTGCCGGAGGTACCATACTCCGCCAGCATCTGGTTGATCCCTTCTTGAGTGTAGGCGTGGAGTCCGCCGCCTTTTTTGCCGACATAGATCAGCTCGGCGGTGTCGGGTACATGCTTGAGTAATTTTTTATTCACCAGATAGTCGTAGAACACGACTTCCGCCCGCTGAAGGAGATATTTTCCTCGCAGGGTGAGCAGGCCCGGATCACCGGGACCAGCACCGACGAGATAGACTTTGCCTTTTTTGGAAATATCGTTCATAGGTTACTGTTGTTTTTTATATTGATGCTGTGGCGATGTGCCGAATGTAGTCAATTTGGTTGCGCTGAATTAGCGTAGGAAACAATGTCTCTTACAGCTTTAATCAAGACATTGAAGCTGTTTGATCGATTATCTTCAGGATTCAAATATTTACCGATTGCCCGCGAACCGGCAATCTTCTGGTAGTTCTTCTTGGTGAGCATTGTCAGTTCACGGGCTGGATTCGGCAGGTTATCCGGCTGACGAAATTTTCGCTGATTCTGCCGTTTCGCTAGTCCGCTCATTGCCAGCCCTTTTTCTACCGCCTGTAGGTCACCAAGATAAAAACTCTCCAGTTCATGACAGGCGATCCGCACAATCGCATCCGGTCGCCCGGCTTCTTTGCATTTTTCCCGTAGATTTCCCTTAATCTTGCGGCAGTCTCCGGCATCCTGATCACGCAGGACAATAAAATGAGAGTTGGGAGTTCGCCACAATTTCAGTTTGCGGACCAGCTGTTTTTCCAGATCCTGTTTACCTTCAAACACAATGAAACGGGGCACCACATGTTCCGGCAGAATTTTAGGCAGGATGCTCAGCAGCATTTCTTTTGCCGACGGTTCCTCCAGGAAAAACACCAAAGTCGTCATCTGGGATCGGCACCTTCAAAGAAGCCTTGTTTCCACAGATGGCCCATTTTATCCCCGTCGTTCATGTAGGCAGCTATTTGATCATCATCTTTGGCCCGTCTGACCTTGGTGTAGCCGTTGTCCTTCACTAACCAGAACACTTCATCAAGCTCGGCAGCATTAAGAAAATCAGGCGAATGGGTGGAGACAAAAACTTGGCCGCCTCGGTTCGCATAGGAGCGAAATTCTTCGGCCAGTTCTAAAAGCAGGGTCGGATAAAGTTGATTTTCCGGTTCCTCAACGCAGAGCAACGGATGCGGAACAGGATCATAGAGCAGAACCAGATAGGCAAACATCTTGATGGTGCCGTCAGAGACGTATTTATCAATGAATGGATCTTTAAACGAGCCGTCCTGAAATTTGAGCAACAGACGATTATCCGCTGTTGCCTCCGGTTCAATAGTGCCGATACCCGGTACCCGATCCTGCATACTGGCAATTATATGATCAAATTCTTTCCTATGATTGTCGTAAATATGCTTTGCGACCAACTGGAGATTATCGCCGGAAACAGAGAGGTGCTCTGCATATCCTGTATTATCCTTGCTGCCTCTGGCAAGATTGACGTGAAAGTCAGATACATGCCAGTTTTCCATCATCTGATACAATGCCGTTATTTCCTTGAAACGCTGAATATGACCGAAGGCTCTTACAGCCAGTGTAGCTGAGCCGTCTAATTCAAACGGGCGTTCTCCCCATATTGACTCATTTTCGGTAAAATTTTTCTCAATTACAACATAGCCAATACCTTTTTGAAAATGAAAAATGTGATCAGGTGAGTCAGAAGCCCCTCGTTCGTAACGTAGGATTTCTCGCTTAACGATAGCTTCTCCGTTCTCTTTCGATATTTCGAGCAGATAGGTGGTTAGTCGTTCGCTGTCGGAGATGTTGAGACGAAATTGCAGTTCAATGGAGATTATTTGATCAGCCCTGCCCCTACTGACTACTTCACTAAACCCACCCCTGCTGCGCAAAGCCCGAGAAACATTATAAGTAAGGCAGTCCTTAAGAAATTCAAAGACATCAAACAAAGTTGTTTTACCGGTGCCATTTGCGCCCACAACAATGCAGAAAGACGGGATGTCCACAAGCTCGACATCCTCAAAGGTCTTAAAATTTTTCAGACGGATCGTTTCAATCTTCATTGTTTTCAGCAATCTTTTTTGTCATACAGTCATGAATTAGCTGATTTCGTTCTCATAAACTTCATCAAGAATCGCTTTGCCGCCCCTGTCCAGCAAGGTCTCAGCGAGGGTAACGCCGATTTTTTCCGCTTCCGCCGCCGGGCCGCTGAGTTGTTCTCTCAGGATGGTCTTGCCGTCCAAAGAGGCGATCAGGCCGGTGAGGGTGATGGTTTCATTATCAATAGTGGCAAAACCGCCGATAGGTACTTGGCAGCCGCCTTCCAGACGGAGGAGAAAGGCCCGTTCTGCCGAAACCGTGACTGCGGTATCGCGGTGATGGAGGAATTGAAGTCCGTCCAGCAGTTCTGTGTCTGCCATACGTAATTCAATACCCAGTGAACCCTGCCCGATGGCAGGCAGCATCTGTTCCGAGGTGAACAGGGCGGTAATGCGCTTCTGCATGCCCAGGCGATTCAGGCCAGCCCCTGCCAAGATAATGGCGTCATATTCGCCTTCATCCAATTTTCGGAGGCGGGTGTCCAGGTTGCCCCGGAGATCTCTGATTTCCAGGTCAGGCCGCAGGCAGGCTAACTGCGATTTTCTACGTAGACTGGAGGTGCCGATGACCGCTCCTTGCGGCAGTGCATCAACATTTTTATAACTCACAGAAACAAAGGCATCCTGAGGGATTTCCCGTTTCGGAATAATAGCGACCTGCAAGTCTACGGGTACCTCAGCAGGTACGTCCTTCATGGAATGCACAGCCAGATCCACTCGCCCATCCAGCAAGGCATCCTCGATCTCCTTGACAAACAGGCCCTTGCCACCGACTTTCGCCAGAGGGACATCCAGGATTTTATCGCCCTTGGTGAGGATTTTCACCAGTTCTACCGTGGTGTCAGGGTACTGCTGTTCAATCTGATTTTTTACCCAGGTGGACTGGGTCACGGCCAGCAGGCTGGCCCGGGTTCCGATGCGTAGTATCTTTCTCATGCTTTTCCTGAAGTTGTACTGCACGTTTTACTGGTTTTTCGTTGAAATCCTATTTTACCCAACGGATAAAATGTTCTGTCTCTCGTTTGCGTTTCTCTTTAGGCAGATGCTTGGGCATCCCGATCATGCAGCCATTGAGTGCCCATTCCTTGGGAGGCAGATCAAGGAGCTGCATAAACTGCGCATTTTTTGCCAGACCGTTGGTGACAGAGAGCATCTGGAATCCGACCCCATGCGCTGTTGCGGTCAACCACATATTCTCCATGACATGGGCCAGGGTCTGCTCCGCAAGAGGGGGGAAACCTTTTTTCTCCGCTGCCACGATATAAAACGATCCCTCAGTGAGACCGGGGATTCCTTTCTCTGCTGTGGTGCTGATCCGGTCGGCGAAAAATTGCATCTTTTTGCGCAGGAAGGGCAAGAGCCGAACAGCCATACCGATCTTGGATGCCCCGCTACGGAGCTGTGCCTCGATGATCTGTCGAGCCTGATCCATCGGTTCTGTCCCTTGGCGGAAGATGAAGATTCGCCGTCCCTCTTTGAGGGGAATTCCGGCTCCGGCTGCAAAGGGAGCGTATACCGCAGACTCGACGATTTTTTGCAGTACCTCATCTGGCACTTGACCGGAAAAGCTGCGGCACGAACGGCGGGAGCGGATGACCTCCTCAAGGGTGGTAATCTGTTGTGGATCAATCATTATTCAATCATTAATACGGGGGTTCCGCCGGTCCGGCATAACCACATCTTCCCGTTCTCGGGGAGTTGATGATGGGCATGAGGTTGTGGTCCTGATGCTGTTCGTCTTTTGCATGCTTCTCGCATAAAAGGGCGACTTCGTTCTCACCGTCTGAGCAGTCCATGCATAACCATGCTCCAGGTTTGCCGCATGCGCAGGTTTCTACTTCCGGCAGCTCGTTACGGGCCATCAGGTAAATGGGATGGTCGTTTAGGGGGGTGCCTTCTCTTTCGCTGACGACCTTGATCAGCGTTTCCGAGGAGTCTCCGAAATCATAGATATGCGTGAGTTCGAGCCCTGGATGGAAAACAGCGCTGACTTCCGAGTCCATGGCGATCTCTTCACCGAGGTGCCCTTTGGGTGAAAATTGGCTGAGGTGGCCGCAGCATTCCAACCAGATCGAACGCAGATAGCTGTCCAGATCCTTTAAGGTCGCTGAACTGCATATTTCCAGGTGGAGCCAGAAATCGTTCAACCAAGCGTCTTGGATTTTCAGGTGATAGATTTTTTGTTCTTTCCCGGCGGTTGGGTTGCTTTCGCCGAGGGTGTCTTTACGTTTGGGGCAGGCGGCTAAGTGTTTAACCATACCGTTTCCTGTCATTTGTCTGCCGCAGAAGGCGCAGGCACCGCGAGTTTGTTTTGTTTGAGCCATGTTTTCCTCAATATTCCTGATTAGGTGCGGGAGCCGCATCCTGTCTGCTTAGTGTTGGTTGTCCGGCCCGAATCCTGTGTACGGCCTTTTGTACGGGGATGGTAGGCTAGAACTATATCTTCTTTGGGAACACCGAGTTCCGCGAGTTCATCAGCAATACCGGTTTTTGCCTCTATATAAATTTAGTCTTATATTTATTTTTCTATTTCTTTTGCTTCTAACGAAATGCTGTCACCATTATTGTTTTGTGCTATTAGGCTGCGAGAGCCATCTTCCTGCATGGTCTCGTAAAGAGTGATCCTGTTAAAATTATTATATTTTGAATCTATAACTATTTTTTGACTTATCAGTCCTTTTTTTCTTTCCTTCATGGCATGAATTGAAGAAAATTTATCATCGAATTGATCTATTCTAGCTTTTCCCGAAAATAATATCGCTTTTAGTTGTATAACTTTTTCGTTTAATTTTAAATAAATATCTCTTGAATTGTTTGTGTCATCAGGTTGAAGATGTAAGGTTAAAGGTATACGTTTGTTGTCAAATATTAACATAGCGTTTTGCAACTTTTTTTCGCTATACTGATAATAGACTGATACATCTTTTGATTCTCCTGGTTTTAATCCATCATAGACACCTGCTTTTTCGTTCAAACATATATTTTGAAATATATCTATTGGCTTGACAGGGTCAGGGTGAGAATCAAAGTATAGCGGTAGATTATCTGATTTTTGCGGCAAATTTTCTTTAAGATAATTTTTGAGTTCATCAGGTGTACCGGAAGGGAGAACTAACTGTATTTTTAAAAAGGATCCTGTTTTGCTGTATGTTGTCAACTTTGTGTCAGATGACCACATTTCAGGAGATAATAGCTCTTCGACAGTGCGTAATTCAATATCACTTTGTTCAGCATAATAAATCGCAGATGGAGAAAAACCAGTCGTTGAAACAGCGATAACCATTTTGAATTTATTAAGATGTTTTCTGCCGACAAGTTGTTCAATCCAAGCCCCGGGCGACTTACCTTGAGATGGTCTATCTCTACACTCAATTAGCCAACGTATTGATTTACTGTTTTCGAAATAGGAAATTATGATATCGAATTCGGCAAGTTGAACGCCATTGTCAAGGTATTTCTTTTTGTTTGTCTCTATTTTCCAGTTTTGTTTAGCTGCGACCGTTTCAAGCTCCTTGACTATTTTCTCTAGTTTTTTCCCATTATTGATTGACATTTTGATATTGTCGTTAAGAAATGTTTTCTTTTAACCTTTTAATAGGTAACACATTATTTATCTTTGAATCAGTACCTATACCTACCTCATACCAAGCTGCAACAGTAACATCGGCTCGTTCAGCAGTTAAAACCCTGTATAAGCACCTGACTATATCAAACCTCCCCCAACCTGTCCACAATCGCCGCTGCCAGCAGTGGGATCATCAGCTCGTGGTGGCCGGTGAAGTTGAAGCCCTTGCCGCCTTCCAGAGTAGGGCGGTGCATCACGTTGGTGAAAAAGGCTTTTCAATCCTGCTTCATTCCAGCCGCCCAAAGCGTCACCCTGAATGCGGCATAATCCACATCAAAAACAGGTGGGCGCAGGTCGTGTTCCTGATAATAATTGACCACTTTCTGCAACCCGCGTCCCACCCGGTCAGCCATTTTGTAATCTTTGAGCATCTGTGAAATAATCGGATTACGGTAATAGGAAATACCGGACAATGCCCTAGTTAAGTTCAATGTGTTCGGCAGGCTGCCCGGAGAAAACACCTCCAGGCGGTCGGCAAAGAAGTTGAGGCGTATTCGCTGTCCGAAAATCGACCAGTCGCGATGCATAAAAGCATTGACGATCAGCTCCCGAATAATGCCTGTATCATAGTTAGGGAGTTCTGTTCTGTGGCCTGATGCCGGATCAAAGGCAAGCTGAACACGGTTGTGTCGCTTGACGAATCCGATGGCGTATTCAATGCACTGGACAATGCCGCAGTCTTCAGCCTGGTAGTCTGTAATCTCGCTGCCTGTATCCGGTCCGTCGAAACAGTTGCACTCAATGCCGCTTTGCGGAAGAAAGCGCGAAGGCGTCCTGGTAAAGAAGAGAGCGCCAAGTACGCTCACACGATTTTCTTCATCAATGCAGTGCAGATTGTACAGGAGCCGGTCAAGATCTGTCTCGTCGCAGTCTATACCCCGATAGGTTTCCACATAATCACGAAAGCGCAGTATGTCGAACTGGTTGCGTTGATAGGGAAAGATCGAGGATACTTCGAAATGAAGGTGCTCGCCGTCCTGAAAAAGACGTACAAGCTCCTCATTACTTGGTTCGATAGAAACTGAGCCAGCTCGAATATAGAACTTGTTTGATTTTTTTACCTTATAGGGTTTATGTCGGCCTCTGTCTATATGAATGCAGAGTATTCGTCTGTCGTCAATCAGTAAGGTTTCTATATCAGGGATGATGGATGGAAGAATATTGTTTCTGCATATGTTTACGATGCGTTCTTCGATTTTTTGTTCAATGTCTTCAAGCTCTCCGTTATCGCGTACACCGATATAGATTCTTCCGCCTTTCATATTGGCAAAGGCGACTATCTCTTTTGCTAAGGAATCATTATGAAAGTCACATGATTTGAACTCGACACGGGAGCTTTCGCCTGCTCTTATCAACCTTTTGAATTCGTTGAGCTGCATCGAATATTTTCCGTTAAAAAAGTTGACGGGAAATTGTACAGGACCAGTAGGAGCACGGCGCGCCGTGCCCCTACGCACTCTATCAGACCTCCCTCAACCTGTCCACAAGAGCCGCAGCCAGCAAAGGTATCATTAGCTCATGATGCCCCGTGAAATTAAATCCCTTGCCGCCTTCCAAAGTAGGTCGATGCACCACATTGGTGGCAGGCCGATAGGCCCGGATAAAATCAAAATTCGCCGTGGTGAATCGTTTCACCTCATGGCCCAGGTTACGCACTACGGTCAGTGCCTTGAGAAAGACCTCCGGCAGCAGCACGGCTGAGCCGACATTCAGATAGGCCCCACCTTCCAGCTCGCTGACCAAGCTACAGAAAACCCGAAAATCATGATGGCTGCACTGGCCGATGGCAGCACCATTGGCATCAGGATGAATATGAATAATGTCTGTTCCGACAGCCACATGCACGGTCACCGGGATGTTCATCCGCCGGGCTTGAGCCAGTAGGCTGTGCTCGTTAAAAGGAAAATTTTCGCGAAGCAGCATATTACCCACAGCCTCGCCCAAGCCGATACCTTCTTCAGCACCTTGATTGATAGCCCGATTGAGCACCTCGCCGGTCTCTTTGGCCGCGCCGAAAGCACCGGCTCCCAGCACACAGGCCACATCCTCGGAGGTTCGACCCACCATGGCAATCTCGGTGTCGTGAATAATACCGGCTCCATTCAGGGCGATGGCCGAGATAACGCCTCGTTCCATCAGGTCAATCAGGATCGGATTCAGGCCCACCTTGATGACATGGGCCCCCATTCCTAACAGCACAGGTCGTTCCTTCTTGATTGCAGTGGTCACCCGGTCGATGAACTCTGGAAAATCCACACCGGCAAACTGATTTGGCAGGCCGCTGATCAGCTCGGCAACGCTCATACCAGGACGAACTGGATGGGCAAAATCGTCCACTGTCACCTTGGAATGGCGACCATGAACGGAATAGGTATTCAATCCGTTGAAATCAAGAGGGAGGGGCGCGTGTTTCTTCATTTTATGTGCCGTAGCTAATTCTATGCTTTTGTTGCAATTCTTCAAGTGCCGAGAGGGTTAGTCATCTCCCCCGCGCCCAAACATCATCTTCTCCACAATTTCGCAGACCAGATGCTCAATCCACAGATGGGCCTCCTGGATACGGGGAGTGTAATTGGACGGTACATTGAGAACCAGGTCACAATGGGGATGGACCCCGTCTTTCGGAACAATCGTGCCGCCGGTCAGGGCCACGGTTGTCAGACCTATTTTTTTTGCTTCGGCAAGGGCCTGCACCACATTGGGCGAGGTTGCCGAGGTGGTGATGCCCAGGGCCAGATCTTCAGGTTTCCCCAAAGCCTGTACCTGTTTGGTGAAGATCATCTCATAGGAGAAATCATTGCCAATGGATGTCAGGACAGAGGTGTCAGTGGTTAGAGCGATGGCCGGGAGAGGCCGCCGATTAAGGAGGAAGCGGTTCACAAACTCCGCCGCCATATGCTGAGCATCGGCGGCGCTGCCACCGTTTCCGAAAATTAAGACCTTGCCTCCTTGGGTAAAGGTGGAGACGATTTCTTCGGACAGCTGAATGATTTTGTCGGATGATTCTTTGGCAAATGCTTCCTTTGCCATATTGGATTGGCTCAGGCGGGTATAAATAAACTCGTTCATCGCTGCTATGGTATATTTTGTTTTTCCTGTGAAGGAAAACGAAAAAGCGTTTCCGCACCCGGATGCACGAAAACGCTTATAATGATAAGGGGAATGATCGAAGAGTTACGCCAGTTGACCCATAAGCTCTTCGGAGATTTCCTTGATCCCCTGAGAACCGTCGACAGAGATTACTTTTGCGCCGCCGTTGTTCTTGAAGTAGTTGACTGCGGCCATTGTGCCGGTGGTGTCATCATAATAGATGTCATGGCGTTTTCCGATGGCTACTGCATCCTGATCATCGTCCCGCATGCTCAGGTCGCCGCCGCAGACCCGACAGACCAGTTTTCCGTCCTTTTCAACCGGTTTGATGGCATCAAAGGCGATGTGGTTGGGATGGTTATTGTCGTTGGCACAGAGGCGACGACCCATGATTCTTTCTTTGGCGATTTCGCGATCCAGGACGATCTCGATGACGTAATCCAGGGCCATGCCGGATTCGGTCAACGCTTTGTCTAAAGCCTCGGCCTGGGCCAGTGAACGGGGGAAACCGTCCAGGAGCCAGCCTTTTTCTTTGGATTTTTCCAAAGTCTCCAGCACCATAGGGATGGTGATGTCATCGGGAACCAGATCACCCTTGTCGATGTACTCTTTCGCCTTCTTGCCGAGCTCGGTGCCGCCCTTTATGTGCTCACGGAAAATAGCACCGGATTCAATATGGTCCAGGCCGTATTTTTCTTTCACAATGGCACCCTGAGTACCCTTGCCGCTGCCGTTCGGGCCGAAAGTAAGAATGTTCATAACTGACTCCTTGAGGATATAAGATGAAAGAACAGTGCATCAACCTGTTCTGTTGGTAACAGAGGATAATCGCCCGCGAAAAACACTCGGGACAGCGGGAAGCCCCGCTCGCTGAAACACGACTATACAGCAACTGAAAGGCTTATGCCATGAAAAATGTGGTCGTATATTTTGACAACTGCGGACAAAGAGAGTAAGAATGAGCCCGAAATATGCCTGCCTTGCAGGGGAAACTTCATGCTCTAACAAAATACTTTTACAATATAATTTTATCATGAAACATGTCAATGTAGGGCTTATCGGATTCGGCACGGTGGGCAGCGGCCTGGCCGAGGTGCTTCTTTCTCAGCAGGAACGTCTTCAGCAGCGCAGTGGCCTCACTATTCGCTTGGCCAAGATTGCTGATATCTCAACAAAGGAGTTGCCGGCCCAGTTTGTCGACACTGCTCTTGTCAATGATGCTGCCGAATTGATCAACGACCCGGATATTGATATTATTGTCGAGCTGATCGGCGGTATTCAGCCTGCCAAGACCTTTGTCATGGAGGCCATTGCTGCCGGCAAGCATGTGGTGACCGCCAATAAGGCCCTGCTTTCTCAGGAGGGCAGGGAGATCTTTGCCGCTGCCGCTGCCAAGGGCGTTGAGGTGGGCTTCGAGGCCAGTGTGGGTGGCGGCATCCCGGTGATCAAGGGCCTGAAGGAAGGCCTGGTGGCTAATAATATCCTTTCTATTATGGGGATACTCAACGGGACAGCCAATTATATCCTCACCCGGATGACCGATGAGGGCATAGCCTTTGCCGATGTGCTCAAAGATGCCCAGGATTTGGGTTTTGCCGAGGCCGACCCCACCTATGACGTGGAGGGCATTGACACGGCCCATAAGCTGGCTATCCTGATGACTATGGCCTACGGCATGAACATCACCCATGACGAGATCACCACTGAGGGGATCAGCGGCATTGAACCCATTGATATCGATTTCGCCCGTGAGTTCGGTTGCCGGATCAAGCTGCTGGCCATCAGCCGCAATCACGGCGATCATGTGGAGGCTAGGGTGCATCCGACCATGGTGCCGGAGTCGCATCTGCTGGCTTCTATCAGCGGGGCCTATAACGCGGTCCATTTCAACGGTGATATGGTGGGCAATGTGCTGTTCTACGGTCAGGGGGCAGGCAAGATGCCCACCGGTTCCGCGGTTGCCGCTGATGTAATGGATATTGCCCGGGATATCGCTGCCGGTTCCGTAGGCAGGGTGCCTTCACTTTCCTATCTGCCGGAGAATATCAAAGACCGGGCCGTGACGGCGCTGGATCAGCTGGCCTGTCCCTATTATTTCCGCATCACGGCCTTGGATCAGCCGGGCGTGCTGGCTGCTGTGGCCACGGTGTTGAGTCGGCATGAGATCAGTGTCGAGTCGGTCATTCAGAAGGGGCGCGAGGAGAATGAACCGGTGGCCATTGTCATGCAGACCCACACCGCCGCTGAGTCGGCGGTTGCCGCAGCCCTGGCCGAGATCGACGCCCTGGAGGCTGTCACCGCGCCCACGGTGCGGATCAGGATGTTGGAGGAGGAGTAGGCCCTGTGTCAAGACCCCTGTGCCTGATCTGAATTTGTGGGGGATACAGGGATCCCTTCTATGATGGATGCGGTGTATCCGAGGGGGAGTATGGGAGGGGAGCATGGACAACCGATTCGACAGCAAGGGGGGGCCGGGGGATCTCCGCAATCTTTCCCCGGATTCGGTGAATCTGCTCCCGGAAGAGCGGGAAAAGGAACGTTCGCTCGGTCTCTACAGAGCAGCCCGCGACTTCGACCGCGACGGCCGTTGCCGTGAAGCCCTGTCCCTCTATAAAGAGAGTCTGAGCATCTGCCGGGAAATCGGCGATCGGGCCGGGGAAGGAGCGGCTCTGAACCGCATCGGTCGGATGTACCATGTGCGGTGCAGCTATGTAGATGCCCTGATCTGCCTGGAAGAGAGTCTGGTTATCTACCGGGAGATCGGCGACCGGGCAGGGCAGGGGGACATTCTCAATCACATCGGTCGAATCTGCCAGGAGCGGTGCAACTATGGCGAGGCCCTGGCCTGCCTGGAAGAGAGCCTGGTTATCTGCCGGGAGATCGGCGACAGGTACGGGGAAGGGGGCACCTTGAACCATATCGGCCGGATTCACCAGGAACGGTGCGACTATGCCGATGCCCTGACCTGTCTGGAAGAAAGTCTGATCATCTGCCGGGAGGTCGGCGATCGGGCCGGGGAAGGGGCGGCCCTGGCCGACATCGGCCGGATCTGTCGGGTACGGTGCAATTATGCCGATGCCATGCCCCTGTTCAAGCGGAGCCTGAGCATCTGCCGGGAGATCGGAGACAAGGCCGAGGAGGCTGTCGTCAGCTGGGATATCGGTTGCATGTATGATGAACAGGGGGATAAGGGCAGGGCGGAACAGTACATCCGCCGGGCTTTCCGGCTTGCCGAGGCTGTCAGTCATCCTTCCGTGGAGAAATACCGCCGGACCCTGGCAAGGATTCGCGCCGGGCGGCGGAACTCGTTGCCCGAAGCCGGGCACGGGGATCTCCTGAGCACCTCATGTCCTCCGGGCACGCTCCCCATTGACCCTTCCTCGGAGGAGTAACCGGGAGCATTCCCAGATTCTTAAAATCAAAACGATCTTAAAGGCGGATAAATTTCAGCCCGTTTTCTCTCTTTATATTTTTCAATAATACGATCATACGTGCCGTTATATTTAGCACATCTGAGTTT
>Ga0316189_10003205_pt1 | contig 15897 bp, 17 predicted proteins | sample LowCovwburrow_MG_FD_204930 | JGI IMG/M metagenome (GOLD analysis project Ga0316189, IMG submission 204930) | Coastal sediment microbial communities from Maine, United States - Lowes Cove worm burrow | ecosystem: Environmental > Aquatic > Marine > Coastal > Sediment | place: USA: Maine... | reverse complement strand
CAGAAGACGCCATTGATTAGTCGGCCTACTTCGCACCGCCTTTACTAACGTTAATACAGGAAAATGATGGTGTCTACCAGTGTTACTTATAGGTTTGGTCCCGGCACGCCGGGGGGAACGCTTTCTACGGGATTATATTTGCTGCGGTAAGGCGGATAATAAACTAAACGCACTTTCAACCCGGTTTTATCGGCAAACTCCGTCATTCTTTTAATAAACTGCGTCCGACCTCCTGCTGAATCCGGTCCGTTGTCCAAATTTACAAGCAACTCTTTTATATGCCCGTACATTTCGCAGTTCTCATCCCGCCATGCCTCAATGCAGTCGGCTATAAAATCACTGGTTTCAAGTGAATTCCCAAAAAAATAGTCATCAGGCCGGTCAGAACATTCAATACCCCATAAGGTACTAATTCAGCGATTGGATTCATATCATGATCCTCCCCCTCTTTTGCCTTCTTGTCCCGAGAGCTTCCGTTTCGTGAAAATTTGCCGACCTTTACTTTTGCTTTCGCATCCACAGAAATACGCAATGACAACGGATTATTATCTGATTCCGTATTTGCGGTCCATACATTTTCGAATATTTCATCAACCTCCGGAATCTTTTTTACCGGCCCGGTCTTCAGAACCCGTTTCAAATTGTAGCCCATACGATTCAGAATATTACCGATTGTATTCGCACACGGGAGATCTTTGTCGGTATATCCTTTTTCTTCAACAAGCACCTTTCTCATAGCTTCCGCAGTGATTCCTGTATAACACAGAGAACTTTTGAGGGCGGGGTCGGCCTGAGTACGGGGTTCGGCAAGTTCCGCGATATCCTGTTTTAAATCGGGTAGCTTCTCTTCGGTTCTTTTTCTTCCACGCCCCCCGAAGTTGTCCGGGCATCTGATTCCGCTCCCGGTTTCTTTCAAGCCCTTCTCAACGGTTTTTCTCCCCCGCCCCATTTCCCGCTCGGCTTTACGAGCATGCCCGTCAAAGTATTTCCTTGCGATATCTGCCTGATACGACCTCCTGTTAAAACCGGTCAGCCTTCGGGCCGCATCTTTTATCACTGTTTTTAATTCATCTTCCATTTTTCAACCTGCATCTCGTTATTACTTTTTATGACAAAATATTTCCCTTGGAGATGAGTAACATAGGTTGGCAAAACTGGGTACATTATTATTTATGAACTGGGTATCCGCTTGCCTCCCGTAACCACAACATGTAGTATGTTGGCCATATACTTTGATATGGGTGCATATTATGGAGCATGAGGATTACCCGGAAAATTTCGAGCAATTTATTGACAGGTTTGCAACGGAGCGAAATTGTTATGATTATATAGTCAATCTGCGTTGACCTCAAGGTTTTGTTTGTCCTGGTTGTCGTAATGACAGGTCATGGACGGATAAACGTTCGCTCTTGCGCTGTACTAAATGTGGCCGTCAAACTTCTATCACTGCCGGAACCATCTTTCATGGAACCAGAAAACCTCTTCGTCTCCGGTTCCATGTTATGTGGCGGATGATGTCTCAAAAGACTGGAGCCGGCGCAAAGAATTTGCAGCATACCATGGGGTTTCAGAGGTATGAGACTGCCTGGACCTGGCTGCACAAGCTTCGTCATGTAATGATCCGCCCCGGTCGAGATCGACTTAACGGCACTGTAGAAGCAGATGAGACTTTTATAGGCGGCACCGAAGAAGATGCCAAAGGACGAAAAACTGAGACAAAGACACTTGTGGTTATCGCTGTAGAAATCGAAGAAAAGAAACTTGGCAGAATACGGTTTAAGGTCATCCCCGACGCTTCTGCCGACAGCTTGATCCCGTTCATAAAGGAAAATATCAGACCCGGCAGCGTCATTATAACAGATGGGCGGCTCGGTTATGCCCCTTTGAAAAAAGAGAACTATGAGCATGTCGTGAAGAATATTTCTCAAAGTAAACAGGAAGCCTCCGAACTCCTGCCTCATGTTCACCTGGTTGCCTCCCTGATCAAGCGATGGTTGCTTGGTACACATCAAGGGGCTGTTTCTCAAAAATACCTGGCCGGATATTTGGATGAGTATGCGTTCAGGTTCAATCGACGCTTGTCGATACATAGAGGAAAACTCTTTTACAGGCTTGTGCGGCAGGCAGTATCAACCACACCGGTATCACGACAGGAAATTATCTCTTGAAAGGGTCTCCTTGTACTATATATTGTGGCTACGGGAGGCAAGCGGATACCCAGTTATTTATGAATTCCCTAATTAATAACCTCCTGGGTATCGCTGATCACCACAAAGGCATCAGGATCAATCCCGTGCGGTATATAAACGGGCAGGCAACAGGCAACGTGGCTTACCCTAAGGGTATTTTATTTTTCGGAGAATCCCTTACAGAGCTACCATCCCGGCGTGTTCACACCGGGACTTCAAACAACCTTTCCTATAAAAACTCATCAGTCACATAAAGCACGCCAAGAAAAACGCATGCGTTTTATTAAAAAAGCTGCACTAGGCCACAACCAGCAACCGGCTGGAATCTTTTACTATGACATAAAAATCACAGCTGCGGCATTCAAGGAATTTACCGGAAAGATCACCCTTCTCACCGATCTTACAGTAAGAATCACTGATAACCCAACAACAGCGCCCGCCATTCTTACCTTGATGAATACCGTTTGCTCTGGATTCAACTGCAGCGGGGCAAACTCCGTCCACAGATGCATTTTCCCCACCGGGTTCTCTCCCGCATTTCTTGAATTCCCAGCAATTTATATTTTTTTCTTCCATAACGTAAACATTGCCTCAATGAAAAAAGTTCAATTTACAACACCAACAACTCAGCATGGTAAAAAAAATTATACTTTACTTTTTCCTAAAAAACAATATCTACTTTCACTAGGGAAGATGGTTCAACAAGTTAACTGCAAGACAAAAAAAGGCGGATAAAGAAGCCGACACCTCTTTATCCGCCTTTTTTCCGATAGAAAACTGTTCTACAGCAGGAACGCTTTACAATTTTTCATTCAGCACCTTCCGCCGCCACAACTCAAAGGTCATCAGGAGCCACAAAGTACGTTCATGCCGGGGCAGGGCCTGTTCAGGTGTGAGCGCAAGCAGCTCTTCGACCCTGTCCGGATTAAAAATCCCGGTCCTCTTGATCGCCCTTCTGCTCAGAATCTTACGGGCATATTTTTTACACTCGCTGCGTAACCAAAAATGGTACGGAAAGCCTATCCCGCTCTTTGATTGCTCAATAATATTTTCGGGCAGAGACTTACTATAAGCCTGGCGAATAATCCTTTTCTCAATGCCTCGACTGATTTTTAAAGCAGGAGGCATACGAAAACTCATGTCGATCAACCGCTGATCAAATAAGGGGGAAAGCGAACTCATTCCATATGCGCCGGTTATTCTTTCCGTCAACGGAAGCTGCATATGCCCGCCCTTCAGTCGGATATTGGCGGCAGAAAGCATATCGAGAAAATTTTCCGTTCGGCCTGCTTGAAAAAAAGGCGTTAAAAGCCCCTCAAGGGCCTCATGACTGTTATAAAGGCTGCGCCATTCCGGGGTGAGCAGAGCATTCAACTCGTCATAGGCACCGCAACAGGAGGAAAGATATACCTGTTCACGAAAAAAGGGCCCCTGCTCAATTCCCCCGTACCAATGTCGCAGCAGAACAGGAAGCATATGAGTGCCGCCGAAGACCAGAGACCCGCCCGCCCCGTTCAGGACATATTCCACCTCCTTGGCAGCAATTGCGGAAAGCATATACATGAGCACTGATGACGGGTCACCGACCGGTTCACCCGCCGCAGACACAGTCTCGCCAAGACTTTTCAAAAAATCCTTCGGCTGAATCAAGATTTCCCGGTGATCAGTACCTATATGCTCAGCAACCGCTCCGGCATGATCCAATCCCCTTTGATCGTCGTTAAAGCGGATCGACCAACTCGGTATTTTTTTCCCGCGCTGCCTGATGGCTTCCGTACCGATGGCAGCGGAGGCGAGTCCCCCGGAAAGAAAAAGGCCGACAGAACCGTGAGCAGGTAACTGATCAGCAAGAGCCTGCCCGTGAAGAGAGACGAATTCGGTTTTCCATTCCTGCTCGCTCCGTTCCTCCTTGTCCACCTGTTCAGGAAAGAAAAAACGACGCGGCGGCTCCACCTTTCCCCGGGCAAAGGTCACCGTATGTCCCGCAGGCAACTCCCAGAGATTCTCCAGCATGGTCTCGGCACCCGGCACGAAGCCATAGGCAAGATACTGCGCCACGGCCGCCGGTCGCAGATTGCGGGCAAAACCGGACCAGGCCAGCACTCCCTCAGGTTCAACAGCAAAGATAAATCGATCGTTATACAATCCGTAATAGATCGTACGGAGCCCGGCAGGGTCCCGTGCAAGATGTATACGGTCCTCATCCAGCACGGCAAGCACATAGCGTCCTCGGAGATCCTGAATAAATCCAAGTCCCTTATCCCTATAACCGCGCAGGAGCGAGGCCATATGCGTTTTTTTCTGATCTGTAAAAAGATGTCCGGCAAGGGCGACGACCTGCCCTCGGTGCTCAATGATACCTCCGTGATTTGAACAGGAAGGAAGCCAGCAGGCTGTTGAACGGATCGAGGCGTGAGTTCGGGCCGGAGGATTCCCCCGATGACTCAATGCCTCCCCCATAGCCCGGTTCTTTTTCCCGCTCCAACCGGAAAAGCCAAAAATTGCTCCCATTGCACTCCCTACCCGCGTGTACTTTTTTTTCCGATTTTATCTCGTTGCATCACAAAAAAAGACTTCTGTACTCTGTCGGCATCCCATCGCTCCAACACCTCAAGGAGCGTGCTCTTTTCACGGATAGCCTCCCCGCATATTGTCGCCAAAACAGGATAGGGAAGAATATCAAGAGGCGCCTTCCGACCCTTTCTCCGCAATTGCAATGCGTCAAGAAAATACATTTTCTCCAAATGCTCCGGCCTGATACCGAGATCAATGACTGTGCGGCCTGATAATTTATTTTTCCGGGACATCGCCATCCCCGCTTCGCTGGCATCATGCAGCAGATACACAGGCAGCGAGGGTTTCTCTTTGAGTATTTTTCGGGCACGCTGAACAATATAGGCGGGATAACCGTCCCGTGAGAAAACAAGGGCGTTCTGTTCAGCATGAAAACCATTCCTGACCAATAAATCGACTAAAAGGGGACGTTCGACAATAATAATTCGCTCAACCCCGTAATCAAAAAGATCCTTTTCCGGAAAACCAGGTGGCGGCTCATGCAGGCTCGGACCGAGTAACAACATTTCATCCCCTCCCCCATGTCCTGCCTGCCATTGCTTGACCAGCTTTTTCAGCATCCCCGAATCAGGCGGTCGCTGTCGACGATACTGCCGGATCAAGAGCCAGGGGAGAACCAACAGTATCAGACTGAGTAACCCGCCGATCCAGCCGAACAGGAAAAAACACGAGATGAAAAGAGTGAACAGAAGAACTCCGGCAGCGGCAAGTCTTTTCCGTAACAGGAAATTTCTCTCTCCAGCATCCTGTCGACACCAAGTGCTGTAAAGCTGAGGAAAGGTAAAATAAAAACGTCCGTTCCCCCCGGCCCGGCGAAGCAGATTGAAGAACCTTGCATCTGTCATCCCCTGAGCGTTTCCCGCGTGAAAAATAAACTGATAGCCGCAACAGCAGCGAAGTTCACCATCTTTTTTTTGCTTAACACCGCATTCGGGACATTTCATACCGTTCTCTTTTGCCGCGACAAGATCCTGTTCCTTTTTCTATCGAAAAAGCCGTTCTCTCTTCACCTTTTCCGGAACCGATCTTCAGTATTTTTCCAAAACAGCCCCCCAAAAAAAGAACAGGGTGGCCCAACCTTACTCCCCCGGAGGGAGAGTTGCATCCGCTCAGCAGACAAGCAATATAAAGGATATATAATAATTGTCCAGTTTTTCATTTGAATCTGAAAGAAGAGTCCCGCCCTTTCCTGAAACCAGGTTCATCCCTCTATTTTGCTCTCATAAATTTTCTCATGACTATGTTAGGCCGACCGTATGTTTTCCTGTGAATCTCGCCAAAATATATGCTATATATGATACACGTCGGGAACAATTTGAATCGCAGTTAGATGAATTCAATATAAGAGGAAGAAAATGCAGAAAACTTCATTAACGTTAGGCCTGCTGGCCCTTATCGGTATAATCTCACCATGCGGCATCCACGCAGCTGCTCCTCCGCCACCAAGTGCGGATGTCGATGTAGATATGATGGCACGGGAATACAGAGATATTGCAAACGGCGCGGGAGCGTTAACCAGGGAAATGATCGAGGCCTGTGTTGTCCTGAGAATTGATATGGAAAAAGACGCTGCCAACCTGGACAACCTGAGGGAAGAGCTGGGAAAGCTGAATAATGAAGTAAAGGATCTTGGAGCCTACCTGAAAAACAACAAGGGACAGTTCGACGAGAAAGACAACAGTGCCGTTCGGGCTGAATATGATGCCAAGGTGAAAGAGTACAACTCCAGGATTCCGATATTGAAGAAAAAAACTCAGACATATCAGGATATGATCAAACCCTATAAGGAAAAAGAGGTTAAATTTGAGCAGGAGTGCAATAACCAGCCCTATTACGAAGACGATTACAAGGCGATCGAGGAAAAAATGGGTCGCGGTTTGTAGGCCTAAACGATTTCATAAAGAAATATGCAATTGATAGACGTACAGTTTTGCTGGCTTGATCCCGACAGCTGTCGGGATCTCTTTTTGCCCGCCTACGCAACCGGACAGGCGGCGGGCATGGATGCGGCGGCGGCAACAGCTGAAGACACAGTGCTTCAGCCCGGAGAAATCAAGCTCTTTCCCACCGGATTTGCCGTTGCCCTGCCCGATGGTTTTGAAATGCAGGTACGCCCGAGGTCCGGCTTGGCAATCAAGCACGGTGTCACTGTCGTCAATGCGCCGGGGACTATAGATGCCGACTACCGAGGCGAGGTTAAAATCGGTCTGATTAATCTCGGCAAGGCCGCTTTTACTGTCCGACGGGGCGATCGCATTGCCCAACTGATTCTTGCTCCGGTATATCAAGCTCAATTGCGGCAAGTGCGGGAGCTGGGAAAAACAGAACGGGGCGACGGCGGTTTTGGACATACCGGCATGTAACCTGAAAACGACTTGGCAAAAGAACCGTTTTCTCCGTAAGGAGGTCACGGGGGAGGCAGACTTCACAGCCTGTCTCTCCCTTACCGACCCTTCATTTCAGCAATACTCACGGATGCCACGTTACGCTTCCTATCCTTCTCTTCTCCGCATCATCTCCAGCATCCCCGGCAGGAAATCAGAAATCGACCAAGGTACTGCTGTGCCCCCGGTTTACCCTCATTTTATTTTCCAATCTACGAGACCGATGAGCGCAGATAAATGAGCATCCGACTCAAGAAAACAGCTAACCTCATAAACCAACGATACAAGAAAGGAGCCTCTCCTATGTCCGCACCCGTCTCCATAACGCAACTCTTATTTGCCGGTGTTATCTCTCTGTCTATCATAGCCCCCGGTTTCCACGCAGCTTCAGCTGAGGCCCTGAATGCAGACATAAAAAAATTAGAGCGCAAGTATCGAAAAACAAAAACCGGGGAAGGAGCCCTGACCCGGAGCATGCTTGAAGCCTGCATAAAACTCAAAGCAGAGATTGAGGAAGAGTATAAAAAAATCAGTGCTTCCAAAGAAGAGTTTGACACCCTCAATAACGAAATCATTGACCTTGCGGCATCGCTGAAGGAAAATAAGGAAAAGTTAGAGGACAAAGACGAAAAAGCCGTTGATGAGCATAATGAACAGGTGGCACTCTATAATAAGAAGGTGGAAGAGCTGAAAGAGATGGAAACGGAGTACAGCAAAAAGAGTGCTCCTTACCAGAAAAAAGGCGCTCAATTAGAAAAAGAATGTAACGGTCAGCCCTATTACGAAGATGATTATGCTGAGACTGTCAAAAAAACGGGAGGCATCCTGTGATGCTTCTTTTTGTCACCAACGACGGAGCTGTTAAGTCCACCTGATGAACACTCTCTCTTATAATGCGAATTAGGGGTTGAAAAATAAGCTGTAAAATGGAAGCCATAGAGAGGGCGCATTTCTAGCTGTCTTTTTTAACTGCCTGTTTTTCTGTGACAGGGACAATCCCGCTCCTAATTCGCATTTATAGAGATATCTTAAAAAAAGGAATAAAATGTTTAAAAGTTTTTTCCCTATGACAGCAGCAGGCATCCTGCTCACTGCATCCCCCCTGTACGCTCCCTTTGTTGCCGCCTCGAATAGCGACATATCTCAATCAGAAAGAACATATAGAAAAACAGCCGAAGGTGAAGGCGCCCTGACTCGAAAAATGATTGAAGACTGCATTATCTTAAAAAAAACAATTGACGATTCCCATGTCGCGATAATAGAAATTCAGGGCCAATATGAAACACTGGGAGAGAACTCGAAAGAGATAGGGGCATTGCTGGATGAAATCAAAAAACAAAAAAACTTTGACCCCGGTGACAGGCAGGAACTGGCCGCTTATAACGCAAAAACTGAGCAATACAACACAACGCTGACGGAAAGAAAAAAGCTGGTAGAAACCATCAGAGAAAGGAAAGAAAAATATGACCAGCTGACCGGCAAATTTGATAGGGAATGTAAAGCCCAACCCTATTACGAAGACGATTACGCCGCAGCGGTGAAAAAGACCGGAAAAAGCCTATAACCAACCAACAAATCAGGACGGAATCGGCAGAGAGCGTTCCTCTGCCGAGACACAGCGGAAGAAGGAGGAGACTAAAAAAGAAGGGACATCCCGAAATTAGCTGTAAAATTGCTTAAATCATCATCGGGCAACGCCATATCATATGCCGACAACCCAATTTCCCCGCGAAAGAAAAGGTTTTTATGAAGCCACTTCGCATTATGCATCATACCGGCATATCCCTCAAACCCGTCCTCTTCCGCTTCGAAATGAATCCCCCTATGTGTCCTGTCCGCTTCGACATGGGCATAGCCGATTCCCAGATAAGGTCTCATTGCAAAGGAACTCATCACAATAAGTGAATTAAACATGTAATGCCCGCGAAGCACTGTCGTTTTGAAATCCCCGGTTACCCCAAGGCTACACATTGCGCCGACATGCTCGGTAAACCAGTATTCCGCAGTCGGGCCGGCACCGTAATTCACCGAGTTCACCATACCTCCAAAACCGAAACGCCCTGCAACAGAAAAAACATGCTGAACAGGCTGTTGTTTATAGTCAGACTGAGCAAAAGCAGGACCGGAAGAACCCAGCCCTAACAAAAAAACAATCGCCACCAAGCCGTGGCTCTGAAATAATCTGCCGGAATTCATCAACATGTTCTCCTTTCTCTCTTCTTCTCAATAGTTCCTGACTTCCTTTTCATGAAGGAAGGATTTCTACAAACAGAAAACTATTTAACCATGAAACATGGTAAAAACAAACTAAATTATGTCTTTTCATGGGAAGATAGAAACGAGCGAGCTGAGGGAAAAAAGGCAACTTCACAAATCAGCCTCAGCAAAGGGGAGCACTTCGGCAAGACAGTCCCGCTCCAACAGGAGCATGAATAAACGATCCAGCCCAAGGGCTATACCGGCGCAGTCCGGCAGTTCTTCAAGCGCGGCAAGAAACTTCTCCGGCATCTTTCGAGGATTGTCGCTGCTGTCAATCTTTCGGATCTCCTCGCTGAAACGACACCTCTGGGCGACAGGATCTGTCAACTCGGAAAAGCCGTTAGCCAATTCAATACCACCGATATAGAGTTCAAAGCGCTCCGCCAGTTCAGGACATCCCGGCTTAGGCCGGGCCAGCGAAGCCAATTCAATCGGATAATCATAAAGAAAAACCGGAGACTCCCAGCCAAGTTCCGGCTCTACCTTTTCCACCAGCAACAGATCAAATTCGCCTGTACGGACGGCCTTTTCAGCTGATATCCCGGCATAGCGGCGAAAGGCATCGTTCACGGTCAGCCGCTGCCAGGGGGCCTGCAGGGAGATTTTTTGACCGGATCGGCATATACAGTCTTTTCCTGCAACCTGCTGAATTACCTGCTCACACTCTTTCATCAGCTCTAAATAGCTCCATCCGGCATGGTACCATTCCAGCATGGTGAATTCTTCCTGATGAAGCCGTCCCCGTTCTCCCTTACGAAAGCAGGGACAAATCTGAAAAATCTGCGGGCAGCCTTGGGCCAGCAGACGTTTCATACAGAGTTCAGGCGAGGTTTGCAGGAACCAGGCTTCAGAGCCAAGGGGAAGAATTTCCGTTTCCGGGATCAGCACCGGAAGACGGATCGGCGTGTCCACCTCTATATATTCTCGGCGGAGAAAAAAATCACGAACCCTCCGCATCATGCGAGAACGCTGCTTAACCCCTTCAGTTGATAACATAAAAAAACCTGTTCAGTAACCATTTCCAATACCCTGCAACGGAGTATTGATGAAACGCCCCGTCATCCGGATAAAGATGTATCGAAAAGACAAAAAGCATTCCATTTCGTCAGACTCGGCCACCAACATATTGACCCCAGACATCCTCTTCAGGAGATTCTCCTTCTTGCGCAGGCAGTTCCTGCCGGACAAATTGCTTCCAGCTGCCCGGGGCATTGGTAATATGAAATCCGACCGCCACTAACCGACCGTCTTTTTTCCTCCATTTTGAATGCACCGTTAATTTATAATGCCTTACTTCCTGGAAGTCGGAAACAACAACACTGAACTGCTCTCCATTCACTGCTGTAAATTTGGCCGGCAATCCATGCAGTTGAAGACCTTTAAGAGATACATCCTGAACCGTTGCTGTGTAGAAAAAACCATCACTGGCAATATTTGCAGTATATCCATCCAATCGCATTCTCGGTTGTATGCGCTTTTCAATATTTTTAGTCATAATATCCAATTCCTTCCCGCCTGAATTAAAAATTTATGCAGAATTATCTTACATTCTCCCTGAATAACAACTAATATGCTGTTATATTTCGGCATTTAAGATTTTTTTACTTCTGCATCCTCTATCGTAAAATAAAAGACAGGCCGCTCACTCTTTTTTGCGCTCATCCGTCCCCTCTTTTACTGTATTTTTCTCACAAAGTATAATTTTTTTTATTTAAAAAAATTTTATACTAATATTTAAAAAAACGCAATAACAGGAAAAAGGGGGTGAAAGGGGGGTGAAATATACCCGAAATCTCAAAGACAACACATCCACAGCACCTTTCAGGCCCAAGGATTTTTTTACCTTAGCAGGTTATATGAAAATGGTCGACGGTCCGTCCAAACTAACCGCAGAGAAACAAAAGGCGAAGCAAATCGCCTTTCATCAATCAGATAAGCGTCACTATCTGCCGATATCGCTCCATGACCTGACTCAGAACAGGTTCGAGTTCATCAGGATGAACGACCAACAGATCGCCGGTTTCCGCTTGGGCAAAAAGACAATCCACAGCCTTTCTCGGGTCTGAGATGATCGGGGTCGGAACGATTTCGATATGTTCCTCTTTGAAGCCTCCTTGAAGCAGACCCTTGCGAACCAGTTCCACAGTTTCTCCTGGAGGCCGGTTGCGGGGATCTAAATCCGCCAGGACGATATAATCGAAGACCGAGGCCAGGGCTGTGCCGTATTCAATGATTTGCTCATCGGTGCGGCTGCCTGTTCCGTGGCATAAGGCGACTTTTCGTCCCTGTGAGAGTCGAGGCAGCAACTTGGCCATGGCCTGAGCTGATTCCCGGTTATGACCATAGTCCACAAGAACCTTGAATTTTTGAAAATCGAATAAATTCATTCGGCCTGGGTTTTGGTTGGCCGAAGGATGAAAGGTCATGATGCCGTTGCGAATTTGTTCTATAGGGAGATTTAATCCATGTAGAGCCCCGACAGCGGCGAGAGCATTGGAGATGTTAAAATCAACGATTCCTCCGAAGGTAATGGGGATTTTTTCAAGCTCACAGATAATGATGTCCAGCTCGCTGTTTCTGATGATAACATTGCGTTTGTCGACAGTGACAACGGTTCCCCCTTCCTTTATGTGCTCTCCCAGCTTCTGATTATCGGGATCAAGAGAAAATAAAATGATATTGCCGCAAGCACGATCCAAAACGCTCATGGTCACGGCGTCATCCGCATTGAGAACCGACGCCCCGGATTTTTTGACAACTTCCACGACTGTGGACTTTACCAAACTCAGATCTTTCTGGGTTTCGATCCAGTCCGTTCCGATATGGTCGTTGCCGATATTGAGCAGAACACCCACATCAACTTCATCAACCCCAATACCCCGTCTGACAATTCCCCCTCGGGCGACTTCCAGGACGATGTGGTCCACGGTCGGTTCTCTGACGGCAATGCCGGCTCCCTCAGGGCCGCTGTAGTCTCCGGTCAAGATAGGGTACCCGTCAATTTCAATGCCGGTGGTGCAGGCCAGGCCCACGTTTTTTCCCGAATACTTCAAGGTATGGGCAAGCAGTTTACAGGTCGTTGTTTTCCCGTTTGTCCCGGTTATAGCCACAACAGGAACCTGATCGTACCCATCAGGGAAAAGCATATCCACCAACGGTTTTGCAACAGCACGGGCTTTGCCGTTTGTCGGATCCAGATGCATCCGGAAGCCGGGTGCGGCATTGACTTCAACCACTTTTACACCGGATTGAGCCAGAGGGAGCGATATGTCATGCGCCAAGGCGTCTACTCCCACGCAATCCAGCCCGATAATCCGCGCGGTTCGTTCAGCCATGAGACGAATATCCGGACTGACCTCATCCGTAACATCGGTGGCTGTGCCGCCCTGGCTGAGATTAGCGGTGGTCTTCAGATAGATTTTTTCTCCTTTGCCCGGCGAGGAATCTGGAGAAAGTCCTTTCAGGGACAGGAGCCGTTCGGTCATGTCATCAATTTCGATTTGTGTTAACACCTTTTCATGGCCGAACCCGCGCCGGGAATCCGCATTGGTTGCCTGGATGAGATCTTTAATGGAGGAGATGCCGTTACCGACAACATGGGCAGGTTCTCGTCTGGCTGCTGCAACTAATTTGCCGTCGATGACCAACAGGCGAAAATCAAAGCCGTGAACATATTCTTCAACAATCACATCAGAGCAGTAGGCTTTAGCCGCTTGAAAAGCCTTGGTTAATTGCTCCTTGTCGGCAATATTGACCGTGGACCCGTTACCATGATTGCCCACATCCGGCTTGACAACAACAGCAGCTCTGATTTCATTGAATACGGCTACGGCCTCTTCTGCCGTTGCAACCATTCGACCCTTCGGCACCGGAATCCCTGATTTTTCCAGCTGCTCCTTCACGCTTGTCTTTTCATCAGCGGTTTCCACGGCAATGGCTGAAGTCTGACTTGTTATGGAAGCCTGAATCCTTTTCTGATGGGCACCGTACCCCAACTGAATATAACTGTCTTTATTCAGCCGAAGACAAGGGATGCCTCTTGATTTGGCTTCGTCAACAATGCTCCTGGTGGTTGGTCCCAGCATATCCTCTTCGCGGAGGACTTTGAGATCGGCAATAACCCGGCTGACATCGAAGCTTTTTCCTGCCGCTACAGTTTCGAAGAGAGAGACAGCCTCCTTGGCCGCCTGTAATCCCACAGATTCGACCAGGTAGCGGAACACTACGATATAAATCCCCTTTTTCTCTGTATTCAAGGTCTTTCCGTAGCCAACCTCCATTCCGGCCAGACATTGCAGCTCAATGGCGATATGTTCTATAATGTGACCGGCCCAGGTTCCGTCCTCAAGCCTTTGGATAAACCCTCCGGGTTTGCCGATAGAGCACCCATGCTCTTGAAAGCTTGGGATAAGTCGCACCAGCCGATCAGGAAATCCTTCTATCTTGTCCGAAGGACGGTCTTCGTACCCTTTGATATCCAGAACCATGAATATTGCCGAATGGCGAGTATGTCGATTAGGGCCTTGTAATGCTCTCAACTCTTTTATTTCAATCATTTTTGTGCTCCTGGTTGTTGTTTGACGGGGCTAAAAAACGTCTGTTTTTAAAATTGTATCCATATCCATTCACTAAGGAGTGAATGCGCACATTTTCCACAGCAATGGGGCCGCCGGGTTGAATATCCATTATGTTGGAATGGTCAATATCGCTGCCGTCAACAATGATGACCTGGCCTGTGCCGATAATTTCGGCCTCCCCGTCTCCTCTGAGCACAACACCGGAATCTTCACCGATACCGACCCCGATGCAGGTCGGGTTTGTTGTAACAATCTGCACCAGTCGGCCAATACGGCCTCGTGCCATAAAATGGGTGTCAAAGATGATTTTTTTTACAAAACTGAAGCCAGAGGTGGTAAGAACGCTTCCTTTGAACAGACCGTCCTCGCTTTGTCCTTCGTAAATCATGGTATCGGAAAAGACAGCCGCTCCAGCACTGGTTCCGGCAATAAGGGCGCCCGCTTCAAGCCGGTTGTGAAGGGCTTCAAATAATCCGGACCCGCCTATAATGGTTGTCAGGCGCAGCTGGTCGCCGCCGGTCAGGAAAAGGAGATCAGCATCTTCAATCGTTTGGGCGAATGTCCTGTCGTTTGCCTGCATCCTTGTTGTAACATTTAATATTTCTACCTTGGATGCCCCGAGCTGTTTGAATATTTGTTGATAGTCTTTGCCGCACTGTTCGGGTTCCTCACTTGCGGTGGTAATAATAGCGACCTTGTAATCAGCCTTGCCGATTTCATGGACAACCCGTTTGAGGACAGCTCGCTCGCCTGTCTTGTCTTCGTTCCCGCCGATGGCAATCAGGCGTCCCCGGAAAAAGGGTCTTGAGGTCATAATCATTGCATCTCCGTAAGATGGGCCCAGGCCATGCCGTTTCGGGCACTTGCTGCATAGCCGTTTTTCGTCAGAATGATGATCCCCACATCAACAGCATCGTCAAACAGCGTCATCGCCTGTTGTGCCGCTTCATCCGGGTGCATCTTGCTTGCCAGCATGTCATAGACTTTTTTTGCCAGAAGCTTGAGGGCGATATATTCACCGTCTCCGGTACAGGCCACTGCTCCGGCAGAGCCGCAGAACAGGCCGCATCCCGGAAGGGGGACATCGCCGACTCGTCCGATGGCTGCTTTTTCCAATCCGCCGGAACTGAGGGCGGCAGCAAAGGTGGTCCCGTCAAAGGCCAGGGCTCCCACGGTATCGCAGGAAGGCGTTCCGTTATTTTTATCTGTCTTCCCTTCGCCGGAGCCGCTTAAACACTTGCAATACTTTACGGGTATCTGCTGTTCTTTTGCAAAAATTCTGGCACCTTCTCCCACTATGAGGATGTGAGGAGAATACAGCAAGACTCCGTGTGCTACATCAACGGGGTTCTGCATGCCTTCAACACAGGCCACGGCCCCGAATTGCCCGGTACTCGTCATGCATGAGGCATCCAGCTGGACAGTGCAGCCGTCGACCCGGAGTTGCGAGCCGATTCCAGCATTAAATCTGGGATCATCTTCCAGATATCTCACGGCATGAACCACGGCATCTAAAGCTGATGCTCCGTTTTCCATCAAACCCATACCGACCTTGGCCGCTGATCCGGGGCCGTCCGAGTCCTTGCTATCCGACCCGGCCCCTCCATGAGTTATAATAGCGCGTTTCAATACATCCATTTTCTGCCTACCTTAAATTTTTAACATGCAACGCATAACGTATCTAGCGTATATAACGTATGTTTATACTGACCAAGATCAGTGCAATGTGCCGTTTTTTTAAACAATCTCACATCTCATGGTATACTTTTTGCTATAATCTCAAAAATGCCTCTCCGGATTAACATCACTGCTATTGAAGCTAAAAACAGACTCGCAACTTTAGAGACAGTTTTGCTTCCTGCCTGACCTAAGAATCTCTCAATCGGTGCAGCCATAAAGAAGACTGCACCGACA